>Ga0310694_10005278_pt1 | contig 12389 bp, 4 predicted proteins | sample 174DNAGHGhighgp2_FD_203884 | JGI IMG/M metagenome (GOLD analysis project Ga0310694, IMG submission 203884) | Sheep rumen microbial communities from Palmerston North, Manawatu-Wanganui, New Zealand - 1742 DNA GHGhigh gp2 (v2) (version 2) | ecosystem: Host-associated > Mammals > Digestive system >...
ATGCCTTCCTTATCACCAGGCTGAATAACCAATGGTGCATTATAGGAGAAGTATTTCAGGCCGTCCTCGCCTTCCACAACAGGCAGGTTCTTAATGTCAATGTTGCCAACGGGAATAGCGTCTTCGCCCGTGCCGAGGAAGAAGTTCTTGAGCACGAAGTTAATGGTGCCGTCGCCATTATCAACAACAGTAACATCGGTCACTTGAGGGGCTGTCGGCGCTCCATTGATAGTGACAATAAGGTTGTCGGTATATACCTTGCCGTCAGCGGAGGCAAAGTCGTCCGTGCCAATCTCGACTTTGATTGTCATAGCCGGCTTGGTCATTTTGATGTCCATATTGGCATAGAGCTTCTCGGCGTTCAGCTTGCCGTCGATTGTGACAGGAATGTCCGTGAAGTTGGCCATGCCCATTGAAACTGCCATCTGAATTGAAGAGGGCAACTTCTCGGTGGGAATTGTGAACTTGTCCTCGCCACTGAAATAAACGAGGCCGTCAGCGCCATAGCTGGCAGTAAGGTTTTTCATGCTGACCTTTTCGATGGTCAGATTTTGGCCCATGACCTGGACGTTCAAGTTATGAAGTACAAAATTGACGGTTCCATCGCCATTATTAACAATTGTCTGCTGGCCATCTTTGGGGCCGTCGGGTGTGCCGTTGACTGTAACCACATACTGTTCGGTGTAGTTGGCCTCTGTCTGTGCCATGCCGAAAAGGGCTGTCATAGCGCAGAGAATAGTGAGTAATGTTTTCTTCATTTGATTAAAAATTTTGTTATTAAATAGATGATGTTTTTATTTTCGGGCGCAAAGGTACGATTTTTTTTCCATATAGGGGCTGGAAAAAAGGTACAATATGCCCTTTTACCGACATTTTAACCGCGAATGCCCGAATATAGTGACTATAGTTTACTATAAGTTCCTATAGTATTCTCCCGGGGGAGTGGCAATCGCGGCACGGTGCGTTGGCAATCGCGGCACGGTGCGTTGGCAATCGCAGCACGGTGCGTTGGCAATCGCAGCACGGTGTGTTTTCGACAGAGCCACACCCGGGCGATTAACGTCCGCCGGAACAGACACAAAAAGAGCCGCCGGAGGCAATTCCTCCAGCGGCTCGCTGTATTTAAGTCTGTGTGTAGGGACGCTCCTTATTCCTCGGGGAGGGGAAGGAACCAGCTCGACATGTTGCCAAGTCTGCTACGCAGCTTCGGGTCAATCTCGCCGGTATGGCGCTTTGCCACATGCTTTGCCAGATAGTCGGGATTGCTGCGACGTTTGGCAACACGGTAGAGGTCGCTGAAGCGTGTGCCCTCGAAGGCAAGCTCAAGAGCCATTTCATCGATGATGAGATCCTCTACGGCATCCTCCACGACATCACGGTTGGCATCGTCATAGATAAAGCTGCCCAATTCCTCTTCGTCGATGCTGAAGCCATTCTCCTGCAACTTCTTACCGACCATGTCAACATAGTTGTAGGCAGACACGCCGTAATAAATCTCTTCGGGAATAATGAAGCCACAGCCGCGCTGGTGTACACCGATAGTGTAGAGGATATTCGATGAGGTGCTGCCGGAACTTGGGAAACGCACCCTTCTGAAATTGTCGTTGAGCAAATTGCTCTGTTCTTTGCCAAAGAACATTATTGACTGGCTCTGACCGCGCAGGTTGGGGTGGTTCTTGAAGTTCAGGTAAGGCGTGTTGGCTGCACGCTCCAACTCGCTTCGGCTTATATAGTAGCAGGCAGCGTCGCTGAGGTAAGGCTCGTTTCCGAAGGATTCCGCACTGGCAGGCAGCCAGAGGACATTGCCAATGCCAAACTCACGCGGTGCCTCCATCGGCTCCTCTGTCTCCAGGGTAGCCTCGTATTCCTTCTGGAAATAGTCCGTAACATACGCCTCCAGCTCAGCGAGAGTGTGGATCTGTTCGTCGGTCTTCCAGCCTTCGGGCAGATAGTGCCTTATGACTGTGCCGTCCTCCTGCATATATGCATAGTCAAAGTAGCAGTACAGGGAATCCGTAACAGGATAGTAGTATGTGCTGTAGCCATAGCTGTGTCCTGTGGCAATACGCTGTACGCTCTCGTACTGTTCGCTGGGCCTTGTGGGGAACCAGCTGGGGTTTTCGCAAAGTCCGTTCTTGAGGACAGCGAAAGCATAGCTGGGGAAGCCCGCACGGTTCAAAGCCTCTGCAAAGCGGAGCCATACGGTGCTCTTGCGATAGATGACCGGATAAACGGAAGAGAAGCTTCTGCCGGGATTCTGCTTGGCCACCATCTTACCATATAAGCGGTCGTCGCCCACCATGAAGTTCCACTGTTCGCCTTCCCTGTTGTAAATCCATGCCCGGCGGGCATCGCCCACGCCTTCAAGCACAACAGGAGCCTCGGGATAATAGGTGTTGTTGGAGACAGAACCAATATACATCTCGAACTTCTGGCTGTCGCAAAGAGCCTCGTAGCCCTTGCTGGGAATAAGCTCGCGCTCATAGTTGAGACTCAAGTCAACACTGGCACCGGCACTCTCGCTGCCATCGGTACGCAACGAAGCCTCGAAGCCGAACAGGCGGCTGATGTCGGTCAGGACCTTACCCTCGAGCTTACCCTTGTTGCTGGGAATGCAAGTGATGACCTCCGTACTTCTGCTCACAGCACTCTTTTCAAGGTAAGGAACGGTACTCGAGGCATCATACGTGTAGATGGGAAAATCCTTCTTCTGGTCCAAGAGACCATAGCTGAAGTACTTGTCCACAGCCAAGGGGCCGCAGTTAGGCGTGTTGATGTAGTTGTAGTAACTCTGTGCTGCCTTCGCATAGTCGCCGTTCAGCAGATAGAGGTCGCCCAGCACGATGGACACGGGGAACATACACTTGCTGCTGTGGCACACAAAGTGCGTGTTACGGCTGTCCACGTCGCCGTAGTTGTTATAGTCGGGCAAGCCAAGCGAATCCTCGACCACTGCCATGGACTCAAGCATGGGGGCAAGCTCGTCAACCAGAACCTGGGAATTGAGCAACTGAGCCTTTTCGCTTGTCTTGAAGTTGCTGATGTCGTCGGTGGTAAGCATCGGGTCCTTGTAGAAAGGCACCCTGTTCTCGCCGTAGGCATACAGCAACTGCATATATACCCATGCACGGATGGCCTGCACCTGGGCATACTCCTTGATCATATACTTCTTGTTCGTACCCGTAGTGCGGGTCGTGTCGCAATAAGCGATATAGGCATTGCAGCTGTTAATAATATGGTAAAAGTCGCTTATGTTCAGATAAGCACACGCACCGTCCTTCCAATTCTTGGGGTCCTGCGCTTCGCCAAAGTTGATGATGGCGCCAATGGTATCGCTGATGAAAGTCGTCTCGTCAATCAGGTCACCACGGCACTCGTTCAGGATGACGTAACGCTCTGCGATGTTCTGCAAAGACTTCAGGATGCCCCAATAGGAATACAAGGTATCCTCTGCAACAGTGTATGAGTGACGCTCGCTGTCGGGAGAGAGCATATCCTGACAGGAAGTGGTGAACATACCCGCCATCATACCCAACAGCAACATACATATAATTGATTTCCTTTTCATCTTATTCATCTTAATTATGAATTATGAATTATGAACTGTGAACTAAATTAGAGGTTAATCGAAACGCCGAAATTGAAACTGCGTCCGCTGGGCATAAGGCCTGTGTCGATGCCCTGATAGAGGCTGCTGTTGCGGCAACTCATTTCGGGGTCGGTACCCAAGTAGCGTGTGAGGGTGAAGAGGTTGTTAGCCTCGCCCCATACCTTCAGGCCAAGCAGCCAGCTGTTGCTGTAAGGAATCTTGTAGGTGAGGCGCACGTTCTTGAGTTTGAGGTAGCTGCCGTCTTCAATCCAACGGTCGCTCATGCGCTCATTGTTGCGCCAGTCCTCGCTGTCGGTGTAGCAAGCCTTTGGCATAGAGGTTTCCTGACCTTCATACGTCCAGCGGCGCAGAGCTGCGGTGGTCTGGTTGTATGTGGTGTTCAGGCCTTCAAGCTCGCTGCGCTGGTAGTTGTAGATGTCGTTACCCTCGCTGAACTTGAAGTTGACGTCGAGGCGCAGGTTCTTCCATGTCAGGCTGCTATAGATATTGCCATAGAAGTCGGGATTGGGATTGCCGATGACCTTCTTGTCGGAATCGTCGATGACACCGTCGCCGTTCTGATCCACGAAGCGGACATCGCCTGCCCTGAAGTCATAGTACTTCTTGCTCTCGTCCTTAAGTCCGGTCGGGTACTTGAGGTAGCCAAGCGCACCTGCACTTCTTGCTTCTGCATCGTCACTAAAGACACCGTCCGTCTCCCATCCATAGAAGCTGCCAACGGGTTTGCCCACTGCTGTAAGGACATTCTCCTTACCATAGATGTTAGAGGTATAGCCGTGAATGGTCTCAGCATGTCCGCCATTGACATCGGTAAGCTTGATGTAGTTGCTGGTACTTTCGGGGAGGTCGGTAACCTTGTTGTTGTAATGGCCCAAGGAGAAGCCCAGCTCCCACTTCCAGTTCTTGCGGTTGATGATTGCCGCATTGGCATTGAACTCGAAGCCGCGGTTGGTGAGAGCACCTTCGTTTGTCCAGTACTTCTTCATGCCGGACATATAGTGCAGCTCCTTGAGGGTAAGCAGGTCAGTGGTCTTATTCCAGAACAAGTCAAGGCCTGCAGTAAGGCGGTTGTTGAGGAACACACCCTGAAGGGCAACATTCCACCTCGTCGTTGTCTCCCACTGGATGGTACTGTTCTCAATGTTGTTGAGGTAGAGGCCCACCGTGTTGTTCGTCACCTTCATGCTCTCCCAGTAAGTGCGGGCTGCATAGTAGTCGAGGTCGTCGTTACCGCTCTGGTCAAAGCCTGCCGTCAGCTTGAGGTAGTTGACAGCACCGTGGGTGTAGGGGAACCACTTCTCGTTGGAGATAAGCCAACCAAGCTGTATGGAGGGGAAGATGCCCCAGCTTACTCCGCCCAGCTGGATGCCTGCCTTGGTGTTCTTACCGAAGCGGCTGCTCGACTGCATGCTAACGGTTGCATCTGCGAAGTAACGGTTAGAGTAGTTGTAGTTGGCATCGAGATAGAATGCCATGTCAATCCAGTTGTCATTGGTACCGCCATAGTTGAGGTAAGCCATGTTCTTGTTCATGACAGGCAGCTTATCGTTCTCGTTGTTGTAGCCGCGCATGTAGTTGTAGCTGTAGGAGTAGTTGTTGTAGCGCCACCCGCCGAAGACGTTGACCGTGTGTGCTCCATAGATGTTGCGCCAGTCAAGACGCAAGTCATTTTGTATGGTGGTCTGCTTGGAGAAGAGCGTCTTCTGCACAGCGTTGATGTCGCCCAAATCCTTGAGGAAGTAATTGGTCGTACCGTTGACGGGCAGGAAGTACTTCTCGCTGTTACGGGTCATCAGGAAGTTGAAGCGGTCGCTGATGCTGAAATTGTCTGTCACCTGATATTTGGGACTTACGTTCAGGTCAATCTGCGTACACTGGGCGTAGTTCTTGTTGTCGCCCGGAGCATTCTCCAGAATCCAATAGGGATTGCGAAGAGCCTCGTTGATACCCTTGTCGCCAAGGGTGAGAGGGAACTGGAAGGGGTTCTTCAGCAAGTTGCCGCCATTGCTGGCATACTTGCCTGCATAGTCGGAAGACAAAGCCAGACGGTCGCTGGAAAATTGATTCGTAGCTGTTTCATCATAATAATAAGAATAGGGACTGATGAAAGGAGCCTGAATGAGACCCAACACATTGGTAGAGCCGATGTTCTGCATGGAATAGTCCTCGCTCCATCCGTTGTCAAGAATGTTATAGCTTACCTGGTTGTAAACAATATCCAGTCCTGTACGAAGTTTTTGGAAGACCTGAATGTCGGTGTTGAAGCGGAGGTTCAGACGGTCGAAGTCCGTACCCTTGCCCGTTGACTTGCCATTGGTGTAGCCAAGAGAAAGAGCATACATGCCTATCTCGTCACCACCCTCGACGTTGATCTTGTAGTTCTGCGTCATGGCACTACGATACATATCCTTCTGCCAGTCCGTGTTGTTGCTGAAGACCTTGCGGTAGTAGTTCGTCGGGCTCTTGTCCAGGAAGGCATACGTGTTAAGGCTGCTCGCCGACATATTCTTGATGGTGCTCATCATATCACTCAGGTAGGAGCTGTAATCTTCGCCACCGAGGACATCGAGCTTCTTGGGCGCAAGTTCAACGCCACCATAGATGCGGACGCCAATCTTCGTTGCCATACTTTTGCCGCGCTTGGTGTTGATAATGATGACACCATTGCCGCCCTTCGCACCGTAAAGAGCAGTACCGTTCTTAATGACCTGCACGCTCTCGACGTTCTCGGGGTCTATACCGGCGAGAAGGTTGTTGTAGAATCCCTCGTGCATAGTCTCGCGGTCGTACTGGGGGTCAATCATATTGCCATCCAATATGATGAGAGGCTGTGCATTGGCATTGATGGAAGTCACGCCACGGATGGTCATGTAAGAACCAATGCCGGGAATGCCATTACGCAAAATCGTATGCACATCGCCAGACAACAGGCGCTCGATGTCCTGGTCAACAGAGACACTACTGCTCTCATCTACGAAAGCCGTCTTCTGCGAAATGATGGTTGTACCGTCGGTGAAGGAACTGTTGAACACTGTGGTAATCAGATTTGCATCTGCCCGGCCTTCCTTGACTGTCACCTGCAAGGGATTGTATCCCTCGGCATAAACATAGACTGCATCCGAGAACACAGGAATAGACAACTTGTAGCTGCCGTCCTCCTCGGTAAGGGTAGAATATCTTTCCAAGCCCAATGCCTGAACGCGCACGCCGCCCATCGGCTCACCCGTAGCATCGTCGGTCACGAAGCCGGTGATTTCCTTCATCTCGTAGGTCTTTTCCTTTTTAGGCCTGGCCGTCTTCTTGAAACCAACGACTTCCTCTTCCTCTAATCCTAAATCATCCTGCGCACAGACATTCGTCACGCAGAAGCAGGAAAGAGCCGTGAAGCACAGACTTATACCCAAAGTCTTATGCAAGAATGTATTGTTGAATATCTTTTTCATAATTCTGCTATCGTATTACTGTGGGACAAGCTAATTTTTTCTCTTTAGTATGATTTTGTCTATTACAAGGTCATACACGTATCCATCCTTGGCATCCGACTTGCCGGTAGCGCCTTGGATATATATCGTCGGGTAAGAAAAGCGCATGTTCTTATAAGAGACTGGGAACTCGAAATCCTCAACCAAGGTTAAAGTATCCACCTTCAGTCCATCGTATATATAGCCCTTTCCATCATAATTCTGACCCTTTATGCCTGTCAACTTAAAAGTCTTGTCCTTGCCGTTGGATTTAACTGTGCCGTCATTATAAGACAATGTGGCATTAAACTTATACTTGTTCGTGGCGGCAAGTTTCTTGATGTAGGCAGTATCTATCTCCGTTTCGCTGCGCACAAATGTCGTATCGGTAATGTCGTACTCGCTGACAATCGTATCTACAATCGCGTAGAATTTCCTGTCAATCTTTCCGGCAGCAGCAATGTCAATGTACCAATGCGGCACAAGGACAACCTGAATATCGTACTTGCCACTCATTACCTGTGCATCGGGAACGTATGCGTTGGGGTCGTTGCCAAAGAGCTTTATGTCCACATTCGGGGCTTCCGTCGGGCCCTTGCCGGTCAGATGGAAAAAGTTATTCTTGTTGACACGGCCATACCTATCGGCAATATCCTTGAAAGCATCATTGGAGAAAGTGTATCTCTGGGAATCACCGCCAACCTTGTACCTTGTGCTCTCAATGTTGTAGAAGATACCTGTATGCTCAATCTCAACATTTACGTCCGGCGTATAGAACTGTGATGGGAAATTCCAAGAGTCGACTTCATAAGCGAGACCGTTACTCATCTCCGTCGGTTCTCCTATGAAGAGGTCGGACAGCTTCCAGTCGCCAACGGTGCGGAGTGTATCACCGAATGTGTTGAGCAAATACTCGGCTCCGTCTCCCTTTTTCTTTTGGAAGCTTTCGAGCGTCCACATCTCCCCGCCAACCTTGGGCTGCTTGTGGATATTGAACACAAGGGGAGAAACAAGATCCATCTCAATGCTCATCTTCTGCAAGGTATCGGGAACGTCGAGATATACCACAGTTGCGTTGCCACTTAAGTCTCCTTTCGACTTGTCCTCATACCTGAATCCATAAAGATGGGACTCCTCTAACTTATTGTACGCAGCATTCCATGCTTCATCGGTGGGCATAAGCATAACGAACACTGAGTCCTCATTGTTGATGCGTGCATTAAAGCCATTCTCTGACATCAACCATTTCTCTGCTCCGTCATCAGGCAGATAACGCCTTGACTCGAACAAACGGTTGCTGGTGAAGTAAACACTGTCAACATAAGTCGGGTTACCATTCTCGTCAGGCAAACCTTCGATACTTCCGCTTGCAAAGAAGTAGGTTGTGTCCTTGCCCACCACATACTTGCCGAACTCCGTCTGGGGGTCTCTGTACTTGAGATACTCATAGAAGTTGTAGCGGAATGGAGCAATGCCCTTAAGGACGTGTAACACGCCATTGGTAGTAGGAATGTTGTATTCGCCAAGAGAAATCCCTTCAAGCTTCCGCGCCCCCTTGTCGAATACCAGATTCTTACCGTTTATCATCTTCACAGTATCTACTCCAGGTTCGGAAATGCTGTGACGCCACAAGGCAATGTGATTGCCTAAGAACTGTTGCTGAACATTATAGGCATCATTGCTGCCGCCTTCTCCGTCGGCCCTGCTCATATCCAGCATTTGCATCCACTTCTGGTATTCTGCTTCAGTTAGCGCATCATTATCCGGCACCCAGACTGTATTCACCTGACCACCTTTGAGGATGTCCTCATAGGTGTATGTGGACACCGCATGCGTGTTGTCCTTATAATACTTGGCGTGCTTGACGATATCAGCGAAACGACTGAAATTGTTATCGGGATCGTTTATCACATCCCACAACGTTTTCGTTGTTCCAGAGACAGGCTCATTACTGTAATGATCGTCCCATGAGTCAGTACAACCCGGTACAGCCAAAAGGACTGTACCCAGTGCGATTGCACCGATGTATCTGTTTATTCTGTTATTAGCCATATTATACATATTATTATATATGTCTTTTATAACTGAAGTTATTTCTCTCTTACTGTTCGTACTTAGACTTGTTCCAAACAGGATTCTGCTCGACAGCACCATTGCTGGCCTTTACCTCCATGTAATAAATGGGGCAATACAGACCATAACGGTTCTTGAAGCGGTTGGTCAAGGTAGTTACTAAATTGCCTCCCGAACCAGTTCCGAGGAATGCCTCAACCATTGTTTTCATACCTGTCTGACCATTCTTGACTCCAGGCTCCCGGGGGTCGTCCGGGTCATCCTTGCCCTTGTACTGGGGAGAAGAACACCGTTCTGCCAGACGAACCAGGTCGAACCATCGCTTTCCTTCTCCAAGAAACTCTATCTGACGTTCGTTCAGTACCATCACAATACTTGCAGACAAAGACACACCACTCTTCAGCTGATTCTTTGCAGTACCCCTGGCATTGCCTAAAGTTCCTCTCGTCGCATCTAAATCAGGAATCTTTGTAGAATTCCTGAAGTTACAATATGAACGACGATGGACGGCATTGCAAATGGCATTGACCTGATTTGCTGTAGAAGTACCCTGACAGGCAAGTGCCTCGGCCTTGATGAGCATCACGTCGGTCATGCGATATACTATCCAGTTGTTGTATTCCGTGGATGTGTACCTGATGCTCTTGATTTCCCTGCTGTCCGATGCACCATCCATGTTCAGGGGCTTTTCGGAAAGCAATTGATACTTCATGCAATAATAACCGGCCTGTGCCTGGGCACTCGTTTCAGTACTAATGCTACTACCGGGAATCAACTTGTTCTGGCAACCAATCCAAGTACGGGAATCCCACATGCCGCCATTGTCTCCGACACCGGTTACGCCGCCATCATAAATAGCATCCAAGGCATCCTTGTTAACCATTAAGTGCGTACCGTTACCAAATCCATAAAGGCTATTGACGACGGTATTCTTCAAACCGTCAGACACACTATACTGCAACTCGAAGATACTCTCACGACTGTTCTTATAATTAAAGATTGCCGTCTGAGCCTCCAAGCTCGGTACGGTTGCCTGAGCTGCACCCTCGAAGTCGTTCTTAATCATGTCGCAGTTAGAGAGGCCGTAATTAACGGTCTCATCGGCAATGGTGGAAAGACCTCCGCCTGTCCTCTCTTCCCTTGTCTGATTAGCCAACGAAGCCAGACACAAATCGGCATATTCTGCAGATTTCCTGTAGTCTTCATAAACATCGTGAGAGACGGATTCTCCGTTGACAATGTCTGTTCCTGTCCTTCCGTGACGTCCTTCATGCAAAGAACCACGCCACAGATACATGTCTGCCAACATTGCATAGATTGCACAATTGGTAATCATGCCTTTGGAGTCGCGCTTGGCGCTGAAGCGATTGCGGGCCTTGCCTTTCACACGCTCACAGTCGTTGATGATGGAGTCGAGTACCACAAGCTGATTTGTGAGGGGGAAGTCCTCAACCTCCGCGTCCTTGTTTATCACCTTTGTCGTGTAAGGAACATCCTTGAAAGCACGAATCAGATAGAAGTAGTTCAATGCACGAAGAGCTGTCATCTCTGCCTCCATCTGGATCCATTCGCCAGAAGTGAACTGCTTGTCCTTTGCAAGGACTTCAGCACCATGGCTCAACACCTTATTACAATAGTTGATTGTGGTATAAACACCTCCCCAGTCAAAGACAGACATACTGGAGTCGGGCATACCTTGGATAATCTCGATGTATGTATTACGGTTTTTTTGATCGCTATGGTCAACCGAATTTATACTATAGGAGTCGGAACGAAGGTCACCCCACACAGCAAACTGGGATACGGTTGATGCCATCTGCCGATATGCACCGTAACGCACGCCTTCCAGGTCGTTCTTATCTTCCCAGAAGTTTTCCTCTACGACACGGTCTTGAGGATAAATGGTCAGCCAGTCCGTGCAGGAAGATGTGCTGAGAGCCAAAAGTCCCGTGAAGCAGATTGCTTGATATATGTTCTTAAAACTTTTCATTGTCGTCACAATTTTAGAAGCCAAGGGTTAAACTACACGTGAATGACTTTGTGCGGGGAGTACGGTTGTTGTCGGTTGACACTGCGAATCCCTGAGGAGAGACGTCGGGGTCAACACCTGTGTACTTGGTCCAGCACCAAAGGTTGTTCAGAGAGGCAAACAGCTTCAGCTGGTTGATGCCATACTTCTGAAGTTTCTTGGCATCGAAGTCATAGCTCAACTGAATGTATTGCAGACGCAGATAGTCGCCATTCTCCACATAGCGGTCGCTGGGCAGAGAATTGTAACTCTTATAACCGTTGACACTACTCAAAGCACGAGGAACGACTGTTTCGTCACCATTCTTACGCCAACGCCATGTGGTGGCAAAGCTCTGATTCTTGTTGTTCAACATACTCTCCAAATTCATACGCGCCATATTGACAATCTGGTTGCCGATACGGAAATTGAAACCGGCATTCAGAGAGAGTCTGCCATAGTAGAGATTGATGCCGAAGCCACCGTTACACTTGGGGTTGGAGTTGCCGAGGTAAACCATATCGTATCGGTCAATCTGTCCGTCATGGTTGATATCCTCGTAGATAGCATCACCGCCCTGGAACTGATAGCGATAGCCTTCGTTGTAGCAATAATACATTGGCAGGGGAATACCTTTGGCATCTGTCAACATACGACCGTCAGCATCGTAAGCGATGGGGCAAAGAGAGACCTCACCAGGATTGAGGAGTTCAATCTGACGACCTTGACGACGGGCGTCTGCCGCAGCTGTATTGATGGGATAGTTACTCTCGTCGTAGCCACTGCCCTTACCCCAGTCAAGTCCTTTGTCCTGAGCGTTCTTCCAAGAAACACCGTTCTGGTCTGTTTCCGCATATCCGTAGGCGTTGACTGAAGCACTGGTAATGCCATTGTGGTCGTAATCATACTTATAAACTCCTAAATAATGGAGGCCATAGATAGAACCGAGGGCATTGCCTATCTGCACGCGCTTGTTGTAGTTCAAGTTGCCGGGCTGATAAGTCTCTGCACCGTTCAGGCTCTCAAGGATAAGAGGATTCATCTCTTCTACCTCGTTGAAGTTCTGGGCGATGTTTGCACGCAGCTTCATAGAGAACTTGCCAACCTTACAGATTTTGGAGGTGTAGAAGTTCAACTCCCAACCCTTGTTGCGGAGGACACCTGCATTCACCTTGCCAAGGTATGAGAAGCCATTGGCACTGGCGATACGGAGGTCATTCACGATCAGGTCTGTTGT
>Ga0310694_10005279_pt1 | contig 12387 bp, 9 predicted proteins | sample 174DNAGHGhighgp2_FD_203884 | JGI IMG/M metagenome (GOLD analysis project Ga0310694, IMG submission 203884) | Sheep rumen microbial communities from Palmerston North, Manawatu-Wanganui, New Zealand - 1742 DNA GHGhigh gp2 (v2) (version 2) | ecosystem: Host-associated > Mammals > Digestive system >...
TCCACATAGCGGACAATGGCACGCTTCAGCGGACGGGCACCATACGCGGGGTCGTATCCGGCATCGGCAATGAACCGCTTGGCCGTAGGCGTAATGGTTAACTTGTAACCGGACTCCAGCGCCCGTTTCCGCAAATCCCTGAGTTCGATGTCAATGATTTGCTCAATGGCTTCCTTGTCCAGCGAATGGAAGTACACCTGGCCGTCTACGCGGTTGATGAACTCCGGCGGGAATGCCTTCTTCACGGCCTTCTCCACCACGCTCCGGCGGTCCATGTCCACATTCTTCCCGGCCGTGGCAAAGCCAATTCCGCTGCCATATTCCTCCACTTCGCGGCTTCCCACGTTGGAAGTCATGATGACAATGGTGTTCTTGAAGTCTACCGTGCGGCCGTTGCTGTCCGTGAGCCGGCCCTCATCCATCACCTGCAGCAGCAGGTTGAAAATGTCCGGATGGGCTTTCTCTATTTCGTCCAGCAGCACCACGCAATAGGGCTTGCGGCGCACACGTTCACTAAGCTGGCCGCCCTCTTCGTACCCCACATATCCCGGAGGCGCACCAATCAGGCGGCTCACGCTGAACTTCTCCATGTATTCGCTCATGTCTATGCGCACCAGATTCTCCTCGCTGTCAAACAGATATTCCGCCAACGAGCGTGCCAGCTGCGTCTTGCCCACACCGGTGGGACCAAAGAACAGGAACGTGCCGATGGGCCGGTTGGGGTCCTTGAGGCCCGCCCGGTTGCGCTGAATGGCGCGTACCACGGTTTCCACGGCTTCGTCCTGGCCGATGATCCTCTCCTGCAGCCGCTTGCGCATATTCACGATGCGGTTGCCTTCGCTTTCCGCAACCTTGTTCACGGGAATGCCCGTCATCTTGGACACCACGGAAGCAATGTCCTCGGCGTCTACCTGCTGCGCGGTGCCCTTCTTCTTGGCCAGGGACAAGCGCACCATGGAACCAGCCTCGTCAAATGCGTCGATGGCCTTGTCCGGCAGGGATTTATCCGTAATGTAACGGTCCGTCAGGCGAACGGCCGCCTCTACGGCTTCGTCCGTATAGGTAATGCCGTGGAACTCTTCGTATTTGGGTTTGAGCTGCTTCAGGATTTCGATCGATTCCGCCACGCCCGTAGGTTCCACCACGATTTTCTGGAAACGGCGGTCCAGGGCGCCGTCCTTTTCCACGATCTTGGTGAATTCATCCAGCGTGGTTGCGCCGATGCACTGGAATTCCCCGCGGGCCAGCGCCGGTTTGAGCATGTTGGCGGCATCCAGGCTGCCCGAAGCGCCGCCGGCCCCCACGATGGTGTGGAACTCGTCGATGAAAAGGATCAGGTCCGGATTCTCGGAGGCCTCCTTGATAATGCCCTTGAGGCGTTTCTCGAAGTCTCCGCGATATTTGGTTCCGGCCACCACCGAGGCTATGTCCAGCGACAGGATGCGCTTTTTGGCCAGCGCGGCCGAGATGTCCCCGGAAGCGATGCGCTGGGCGATGCCTTCCACGATGGCCGACTTCCCCACCCCGGGTTCTCCGATGAGCATGGGGTTGTTCTTCTTGCGCCGGCCCAGAATCTCGATGACGCGGGTAATTTCCGTATCGCGCCCCACCACCGGATCCAGTTTGCCGTCGCGGGCTGCCTGGGTCAGGTCATAGGCAAACTCCTCGATGTTCAGTTTCTTGTCGGCATCCCCTTCCTCTTCCGGTGCCTGGGTGGGCTGCTGTTCCTTTTCCCCGGAAGGAGGATCCTGGTGCAGCAAGCCTTCGTCCTCCATATAGGCCAGCAGACGGCCATAATCGATGCCATGGTTGCGCAGATACACCTGCCCGTAGCTTTCCGTGGTGCGGCACAGGGCCAGCAGCAGGTGCTCCGGACGAGCCTCGGGGCTTTTCAGGCGCGTGGCTTCCATCACAGTGATACTCAGGACGTTCTGCGCCTGGCGCGAGAAGCTGATATGGTCCATTTGTTCGTACGGGATGGTCTCGTTGGTAAAGATGCGCTGGTCGATGAAAGCTTTCAGATCGGCCGGTTCCACCCCCAGGCTTTGCAGGGAGCGGAAAGCGGTGTTGTCCTCGTGGCGGATGAATCCCAGGAACAGATGGTCCGGGCCGATACCATAGCTTCCCGTGCGCATGGCCTCTTCCCGCGCATATGCGATAATTCTGTTAAGATCTTCGGATACTTGTAATTGCATAAGTACAAAAATAATGATTTTCCCAACAATCAACAATCGCGCCTGCAAAAGATTCTGTCAAAATGTCAGCGGCGGCCTTCCCATTTCGGGCACTGTTTTTGCAGTATACTCCCGTTACCTATGAAAAGAATACTTGTTTTAGCACTGTTCCTGGCCGGATTCACCGCCGGAGCCCAGAATTTCGAGGGCACTTTCAAACAGACCAAGACCCTCAAGATATCGGGAAAGACCATCGTCAGCGAAGGTACCATCTCCTACCAGGACCCGGACCAGCTGGTCATGCAATACACCAAACCGGAAGGCGACTATTTCATCATCGACGGTCCCTTCCTCCGGGCCGATATGCGCGGCGTGGCACTGGACCTGAACACCACCAATAACAAAGCCGTCCAGTTGCAGCGCAACGCCATTCTGTACAGCATCCAGGGCAAATACGAACAAATTGCCCAGGACATGGACGCAGACTGCACCGTTACCGCCGTGAAGGGCGGCAAGCACGTTGTCATCAAGGTGCGCAATCCCCAGCCCAAGGGCTACACCGGCCTGGATTTGAACTACAATGCCAAAGGCCGAATCACCCGCCTGGTCCTGGAAGAGGCCGGCGGAATCTCTACCGAGTATCTGGTAAAATAGCTGTCCTGAAGAATAGCCGCCCTACAGGGTGCTCATCTTGTCCACCGCAATCTCTACAAGTTTGCGGATGGCCGGTTTGTAGTCCGGATTGGAGCTCTTGAGGTAACGGTTGGCAATGATGCAGCACACGGTGGAAGCATTGTGGCCCAGGTGGGCGGCCAAACCGGCCAGCGGGGAGCTCTCCATCTCGAAGTTGGTGATGCGGTAGTCTTCCCCGGCCTCGCTGAAACGGAAACTCTCGATGTCTTCCAGCATGTTGGGCATGGCCAGCGGAACGCGGACAACGCGACCCTGCGGACCATAGAAGCCATTGGCCGAGATGGTTACACCCTTGATGGTCACATCCTTCATCAGGTTGATGATCTTGGGGGAAGCCTTGACAAAATACGGGGAAGGCAGGACATCCAGCCAGTTCATGTGCTTCTTGAAAGCTTCTTCCACGGCAGGGATGGTCACTTTTTCCCGGTTGCCATACCAGTTCATGACTCCGTCGAAGCCCACGCTGATGTGTGCCAGCACGTAGCTTCCCAGGGGAATATCGGCATGGAGGGCGCCGGAAGTGCCGATCCGGAGGATGTTCAGGGCCTTGTGCACGGGCTTGACCTCGCGGGTGGCGAAGTCCACGTTGGCCAGGGCATCCAGTTCCGTCATGACGATGTCGATATTGTCCGGGCCGATACCGTGGGAGATGGCGGTGATGCGCTTTCCGTTGCGCTTGCCCGTAATGGATACGAATTCCCGGGATTCATGGCGGAATTCGATGTCGGTCAGGTATTCGCCAATCATGTCCACGCGGGACGGGTCTCCTACCATGATAACGTTATCGGCCAGTTCTTCCGGCTTCAGGTGAATGTGGAACACGGAGCCGTCGCCGTTGATAATGAGTTCAGATTCAGGAATTCTCATAATAATGGATGGTTAGTCAAAAAACAAATTTAGAGAATTCCATCGGAAAAAGCAAAAAATAGAATTATCTTTGTGAAAACAGCTCTGAAATGAAACGTTGCTTTATTCTGGTGGCGCTGGCCACCTTGTTCTCCCTTCCCCTCCGGGCCGACGAAGGCATGTGGCTGCCCGCCCTCATCTCCGAACGGATTGCCGACATGCAGGCCAAAGGCTTCCGGCTCACGGCAGAAGATATTTACAGTGTAAATCAGGCATCGCTCAAGGATGCCGTAGTGCTGTTCGGCGGTGGCTGCACCGGAGAACTGGTGAGTGACGAGGGCCTCCTCTTTACCAACCACCACTGCGGCTACAGTTACATCCAGAAGCATTCCTCCGTGGAACACGACTACCTGAAGGACGGTTTCTGGGCCCTGAACCGCAGCCAGGAACTGCCTAATCCAGGCCTTACCGTACGTTTTCTGGAAAAGATGGAAGATGTTACGAAAGTAATATTGAAAGGTTACAAAACCAAAATGACCGAAGAACAGCGGCAGGCCCTGGTCAAAAAGAATGCAGAGAAACTCATCGCCGATGCTACCCGCGACGGCCAGGGGCTCAAGGCCAGCGTGGAAGCCCTTTATTACGGCAACCAGTACTTCCTCTTTGTCTTCCGCGAATACCGGGACATCCGCCTCGTAGGTGCCCCCCCGTCTGCCATCGGCAAATTCGGCGGAGAAACCGACAACTGGATGTGGCCCCGCCACACCGGCGACTTCTCCATCTTCCGCATCTACGCCGGGGCAGACAATCTGCCGGCCGATTACAGCGAAAACAACGTGCCCTATCGGCCCAGGAAATCCCTGAAAATCTCCCGTGCAGGTGTGAAGGAAGGCGATTTTACCTTTGTGTACGGCTGTCCCGGCAGTACCCAGGAATACGTGCATTCAGAGGCGGTGCGCTATATCCAGGATGTTTCGGATCCGGAGAAAATCGCCCTTAGAACCACCCGTCTGAACATCATGAAAAAGTACATGGACCAGAGCCAGGCCGTGCGCATCAAGTATTCTTCCAAATACGCATCCGTGGCCAACGCCTGGAAAAAGTGGCAGGGAGAAGAGAAGGGACTCCGCAAGAACAAAGTGGTTCCGTCCAAGCAGGACTATGAGGCCCGTTTCGAAGAATGGGCCCGCGGCACCCGCTATGAGTGGATCACGGAAATGTTACAAAATCTGTATGCCCAGCGTGACCCCATCTACCGCGCCTATGAATACTATAACGAAACCGTCCGCGCCGTAGAGAAAATCCAGATGGGCATGGGACGCCGGGTGGACCCGAAGGATTATTACCAGCCCGTCGACGAGGAAATCTTCGTGGCCATGATGGAGGCCTTCGACAAGGCGCTGGAAGACAGTTACAAGCCGGAATACTTCCTTCGGAAACGGGAAGAGTATGGCGGAAACATGCATGCCTGGAAGGACGCTGTCTTTGCCGATGAAAACGAGTGCAAGGCCCTCTCCGAGGCCCTTGACCGGCATTATTCCCAGCAGATTCTGCCGGTGGTGCGGGAACTGGACCGGGCCATTACGCTCCGGTACCGGGATTATATGCAGGGCCAGATGGAGTTCGAGAACGAGAAAACCTTCTATCCGGACGCCAACCTGACCTTACGAGTGGCCTACGGAAAAGTAGCCGGCTACCGCCCAGCAGATGCCGTGTGGTACAATCCGGTATCAACGCTCCGGGGCATCATCGAAAAAGACAATCCGGATATCTTTGACTACAATATTCCGCAGGCCCTCCGGGACATCTACGCGCAGGGCGGCCACGAAGACCAGCCCGTCTGCTTCCTGGCCACCAACCACACCACCGGCGGCAACTCCGGCAGTCCGGTCCTGAACGAGTGGGGCCATCTGGTGGGCATCAACTTCGACCGCGTGTGGGAAGGGACCATGAGCGACCTGGTGTACGACCCGGAAATCTGCCGCAACATCTCCCTGGACGTACGCTACATCCTCTTCATCATCCAGGAAATCGGCCATGCCGGCTATCTCCTGGACGAAATGCACTTTGTGGATTAGGGGCGTGGGCGAAAACGCCCCTAAATCTGGAAGTTTTCTATTTCCTTCACCAACTTGCCGATGATGGACATCTTCACGTCATACAGGGCGTCGGAGATGTCCACTTTGTAATAGTGGGGGTTGATGAGGCGGCGCTCCGCCGGAGAGAAATGGTGCAGGTTGTCCTTGTAGAAGGCCTTCTTGGTCTGAAGGTCGTAATACGGGGCAATGCGTTCTCCGTTTTTCACGGACTGCAGCTGCAGCGGACGGGCATCGTACTGACCTTCCTCAAAGGTCTTGGTCTTGAAGGAATCGTACTCGTCGCGAAGGGTAATGGTCTTTCCCTGCTGGATGGCCAGGTCCATCGCGTCGCCGCGCAGGCAGGTGACGTCGGCCTTGAATACATAGCCGTCCAGGGAATTACCCTTCTCCTTGTCCTGGGCCGATATGCGCCAGGTAATCTGAAAGCCGGGATTGATGAGTTTGATCTTGTCTTCCGAACGCTTGAGCACCGGCTCACCGTTGATCTGGACCAGTTTGTACACATTGCCGAAGCAAGGGGCCGCCTTGGACGTGGCGATGGCGTCGCCTACGCCGTAACTGTCAATGCGGGCGCCCTGACGCTCCAGGTCCGTGATCAGGTATTCGTCCAGGCCGTTGGTTGCGAAGATCTTGCACTTGGTAAGGCCGTGCTCGTCCAGGATGCGGCGCACCTCCTGTGACAGGTAAGCCAGGTCTCCGCTGTCCAGGCGGATACCATAACCGGGGCCGTAACTGTCGTCGATACCATTCTCTTTGAAAGAGCGGATGGCATTTTTGATACCGCACTTCAGCGTATCGTATGTGTCTATCAGAAGAATCAGGTTTTCTCCCCGATGGGTTTTGATATAGTCGCAGAAGGCCTTGTGCTCCCCTTCCACGGTGCTGCCGTAGGAAGTGATGAAACTGTGGGCCATGGTGCCGGTGGAGGGCACGTTGTTGAAAGCGCCGGTAAGGATATTGGAGGACGATGCACAGCCGGCGATCTGGGCGGCCTTTCCGCCGTATACCGCCGCCCAGGGACCATGGGCGCGGCGGGAGCCGAATTCCGAAACCGGCTTGTCCGTACTGCGGCACACGCGGGAAGCCTTGGTGGCGACGGCCATCTGGTGGTTCAGGATGCACAGCATGGGGGTTTCCAGCACCTGGGCCTGCACCAGGGGGGCCACCACCGTTACGACAGGCTGGTTGGGAAACACGATTTCCCCTTCCCGCATGGTGTAAAGGTCTCCGGTGAACTTCATGGAAGCGAGATACTTGCGAAACTCCCGGTATTCTTCTCCGGGGAGGAATTTCTCATAGAACTCTTCCGGTTCCGTACCCAGGTATTTGACCATCTCTATCACTTCTTCGGTGCCGCTCACCACCGCCCAGTTGTTGTTTTCCGGGGCTTTGCGGTAAAAGAGATTGAACACGGCCACTTCTTCCTGTTTTCCACAGTCCAGATAGGACTTTCCCATGGTGTACTGGTACTTGTCCGAAACGTAAGCGTTATTGATAATGTCCATTTTGTTAGGTTAATAGTCCTTTCAACTGCGCAAGATACGCAGAAAGCACGGGAAAAGCAAGAAGCGCTTGCATTCTTTCCGCTTTTTGAATATATTTGCAGGAGACAGATGTATCAATTATGAAGAAGTGGTTCAGAAATCTCCTGAAAGGTATTTCGCTCACCGGTGCACTTTTCGTATTCCAGGCCTGCTACGGCACCCCGCAGCCCCCGCCGGAACTGGAAGAGGACACCCGGATAGAAGCCGAGGCCGATGAAGCCGCTCCCGCGGAAGCAGAGCTCCAGACCGTGGTAGCAGAGTAGGTATGCAATCCTGGCTCTTCCGCCTGCTCCGCGCCGGGGAAACCCGGTATCACGAGCTCAATTACCTTTTCTGGGAATGCACCACCCGGTGCAACCTCCATTGCCGCCACTGCGGCAGCGACTGCAGTATGAACAGCCGCGAGAAAGATATGCCCCTGGAGCACTTCCTGGCGGCACTGGATACCATTCCCCGGAAAGAAATCCCCCAAGAATTCATCGTCGTCCTTACCGGCGGGGAACCTTTGCTGCGCCCGGATATTCTGGAATGCGGACGGGCCATCCGGCAGCGGGGCATGGCCTGGGGCATGGTTTCCAACGGATTCTTTTACGACCAGGCCCTCCAGCAGCAATTGCTGGATGCCGGCATGCGCGCCCTTACCATCAGCCTGGACGGTCTGGAAGACAACCACAACTGGATGCGGGGCCACAAAGACAGCTATGCACGGGCCCTGAATGCCATCCGTACGGCAGCATCGGCCCCCCGGCTGGCCTTTGACGTGGTTACCTGCGTCACCAAAAGGAATCTGCACCAGTTACCGGACATCCACCGCACCCTCAGGGAAGCCGGCGTACGGCAGTGGCGCCTTTTCACCGTCATTCCCATCGGCCGGGCGGCGGAAGACCCCGACATGAAACTGACCCCCGCCGAATATACCTCCCTCCTGGAATTCATCCGGGAAAAGCGGAAGGAAGGCGGTTCCCTGGTCACTGCGTTCAGCTGTGAGGGCTATGTCGGCCCTTATGAGCAATTGGTCCGTGACGCCCCCTTCTTCTGCCATGCCGGCATCAACATCGCATCCGTGCTCATCGACGGCCGCATCTGCGCCTGCCCGGACATAGACCGGGACGTCTTTTCACAGGGAAACATCTACCAAGACAATCTGTGGGAGGTCTGGAATACCCGTTTCCAGGTTTTCCGGGACCGCCGGTGGGCCCGGAAAGGCGCCTGTGCCTCCTGCCAGCATTTCCGGGACTGCCTGGGCGGCGGCATGCACAACTGGCATGGCGCCTGCGATGGCCCGCTGGTCTGCTCCCTGCCCCAATGATCATGAATAAACGTGAACTGATATGAAAAATGTGGCACTCGTAGTCGTGGACATGCTCTACGATTTCATCGACGGCAGCATGGCCTGCCAGGAAGCCGAAAAAGCCGTAGACAACAGCCTGCGTTACATCGAAGAAGTTACGGCGCAGACCGATCCGGACGATTCCGGCATCCGCAGCATCTTCCCCATCCTCTTCGTGCGGGACCATCATCCCGCCAACCACTGTTCCTTCCAGGAGCAGGGGGGTCCCTGGCCGCCCCACTGCGTGCAGGGCACCCACGGGGCCGATGTCCACGAAAAACTGCTCCCGTACCTGACCGAGGACCTGTGCTTCTACAAAGGCGAAAATCCCGCCCTGGAGCAGTATAGCGGCTTCGAGGGCAAGAATCCGGCCGGCCAGAGCCTGGGAGAAGTACTGGAGTTGATGGACATCCAGAACGTGCTGGTGTGCGGCATCGCCACCGAGTATTGCGTACGCAACACCGCCGAAGACCTGCTGAAGGCAGGCTTCAGGGTCAGTGTGCTCAAAGACTGTATTTCCTATGTAGATGCCAAGGGCCACGAAGAAGCCCTGGCCGCCATGGAAGCGGAAGGAATCCGCTTAATCTAAATCTTCCGGATCCGCCACCGCACTGCCCTTCCCCATCAGGAAGGTCTTCATGAACTCGTTCAGGTCTCCATCCAGCACCCCCTGGGTGTCGGCGGTGCTGTAACCGGTGCGCAGGTCTTTCACCAGCTTGTACGGATGCAGCACGTAATTGCGGATCTGTGAGCCCCACTCAATGCGTTTTTTCTGGCCTTCCAGTTCTGCCTGTTTTTCCTGACGTTTCTTGAGTTCGATATCGTACAGGCGGGATTTCAGGATCAGGAGCGCCCGCTGGCGGTTGTCCTGCTGGCTGCGGGTTTCCGTGTTTTCCACCATGATGCCGGAGGGAATGTGGCGCACCCGAACGCCGGTTTCTACCTTATTTACGTTCTGGCCGCCGTGGCCGCCGCTGCGGAAAGTGTCCCACTCCAGGTCCCCGGGGTTGATTTCAATGTTGATGGAATCGTCTACCAGCGGATACACGAATACACTGGAAAACGTGGTCTGACGCTTTCCCTGGGCATTGAAGGGCGAAATGCGCACCAGGCGGTGCACGCCGTTTTCGGCCTTCAGATAACCGTATGCATAGTCCCCTTCCACCTCGATGATGCAGCTCTTGATACCGGCTTCTTCCCCTTCCAGGAGGGAAGTGACCGTCATCTTGTAGCCGTTGCGCTCCCCCCAGCGGAGGTACATGCGCATGAGCATGGCGCTCCAGTCATTGGCTTCCGTGCCGCCGGCGCCGGAATTGATGGTGAGCACCGCACCCAGATTGTCTCCCTCATTACCCAGCATATTCCGCAGTTCAAGGGCCTCCACGGCCTCTTCTGCCTGTCTGTATGCCTGGTCCAGTTCGCGGGATTCCTCGCTTTCCACCGTCTCTTCATCGGCCCCGGAAAGGCTGTCCTTGGCAAATTCGTACAGCACTTCCAGGTCCTCTGCCTGCCCCTTGGCTTTGTCGAAATCCGTTACCCAGGACTTGATGCCGGACAGCTTTTTCAAGAAGGCTTCGGCGGCTTTGGGGTCTCCCCAGAAATCCGGGGCCAGGGTTTCTTCTGTCTTGGCGGCCACATCCCGGCGCTTTCCGGGGATGTCCAGGCAGGATTCCAGCGTATGCAGCCGCTCCTGTATATCTTTGATTTGTTCCAGTGTAGTCATACTTTGCAAATTTACGAAAAAATACGTAAGTTTGTATGTTATGGCAGTCATCGGCATATTCGATTCCGGCAGTGGAGGCCTGTCCGTCTACAGGGAACTGATTCAATTGCTCCCCCGGGAGCGTTTCGTGTACTATGCCGATGCAGCGCACTGCCCGTACGGTGAAAAAAGCGCCGCCTATATCCAGGACCGGGCCCGGAGAATCACGGATTTCCTCCTGGAAAAAGGGGCCGATATCATCGTAGTAGCCTGCAACACCGCCACCGCGGCGGCCATCGCCACCCTGCGGGCAGCATATCCCGACACCCCCTTTGTGGGCATGGAACCCGCCGTAAAACCGGCCGCCCTGGGCACCCGCAGCGGGGTCATCGGCGTCCTGGCCACGGCCGGCACCCTCAAGGGCTCCAAATACCTGAACACCAGAGGCCTGTACCAAGACAACGTGCGCATTGTAGAGCATGTGGGCCAGGGTTTCGTAGAACTGGTGGAAAAGGGTATCCTGGACGGCCCGGAGGCAGAAACGGTGGTCAAGGCCTCCCTGCAGCCGCTCTTGGATGCCGGGGCCGACACCATCGTCCTGGGCTGTACCCACTATCCTTTCCTGCAGCCGCTCATCCAGCGCCTCTGCGGTCCGGACATCCGCGTCATCGACCCGGCTCCGGCGGTGGCCCGGCAAACCCTCCGCATCCTCCGGGAACGGGAGGTGGCCCTGGGCATCGGCCCCGGCTCCACCGAACTGCATTCCTCCGGCAGCACAGAAGCCCTTCAACGTATTTTCGCCCTCATCAACCCCTGATATTATGAGAAAACTCCTTATCATGCTCCTCTTCCTGGCGGCCCTGCCCCTGCAGGCGCAGGTGCTCACCGGCCTGGAAGTACTGCAGCTCAACGGTTTCGAAGAGCTGCAGGGCAAGCGGGTGGGCCTGGTCACCAACCCCAGCGGAGTAGACCGGAACCTGCGTTCCACCATCGACATCTTCCATGAGGCGCCCCAGGTGAATCTGGTAGCCCTGTACGGCCCGGAGCACGGGGTCCGCGGAGACGCCTACGCAGGAGACCACGTAGAAGGCGGCACGGATCCCAAGACCGGCCTGCCCGTCTATTCGCTGTACGGCCCCACGCGGGAACCCACGCAGGAAATGCTCAAGGGAATAGACGTCATGGTGTACGACATCCAGGATGTGGGAACCCGCTGCTATACCTTCATTTCCACGCTGGGCCTGGTCATGCGCGCCTGCGCCAAGGCCGATGTGGAAGTGCTGGTCCTGGACCGCCCCAATCCCCTGGGCGGCCTCAAGATTGAGGGTCCCTGCGTCCAGGACGGTTTCTATTCCTTCGTGAGCGAATTCCACATTCCCTTCGTGTACGGGCTCACCGTGGGAGAACTGGCCGGCCTCATCAACGAGGAAGGCCTCAACCGCGGCCAGAAGGGAGACCAGCCCCCCCTGAAATGCAAACTGAACGTGGTGGCCATGCGCGGCTGGTACCGCGACATGCTCTTCCAGGAAACCGGCCTGCCCTGGGTTCTGCCCTCCCCCAACATCCCTTCCATCCGATCGGCCCTGTGCTATCCCGCCGCCGGGATCGGCGGGGAATTCGGCCACCTGAACATCGGCGTGGGCTATACCATTCCCTTCGAGACCTTCGCTGCAGAATGGATTGACGCCGATGCCCTGAAAGCCCGCCTGGACAGCTACGGCATTCCGGGCACCGCCTTCCGTACCATCCACTACAAACCCATCGCCGGCAGCCTCAAAGGCACCCTGGTGCACGGCGTCCAGTTCTTTTTCACGGACTATCAGAAAGCGCCCGTCACCCTGATTCAGTTCTATGTCATGCAGGCCGTAAACGACCTTTTCCCGGGCCACAACCCCTTCCCCATGAAGAGCACCCGGATGCTGGATATCATCTGTGGCACGGATTATGTGAGAACCCATTTTGGAAAGCGTCTGAAAGTAGCAGATATTGTTGATTACTG
>Ga0310694_10005280_pt1 | contig 12380 bp, 19 predicted proteins | sample 174DNAGHGhighgp2_FD_203884 | JGI IMG/M metagenome (GOLD analysis project Ga0310694, IMG submission 203884) | Sheep rumen microbial communities from Palmerston North, Manawatu-Wanganui, New Zealand - 1742 DNA GHGhigh gp2 (v2) (version 2) | ecosystem: Host-associated > Mammals > Digestive system...
ACTCGAGGTGCATCGGACGAGTCTGGCAGACATAACGAACAGACCGAATGTCGAAGGGTTGACGAACAAGTATGATGTATTCATTTTGGAGGAGGCGAAACGATGAGCAAAGACAAATGGATAAGATACCTGATGGAGCACGGTGAGCATAACGAGAACTGGAAGGCTTACAACATAAGGCATGTAATTGAAAGACTGTCTGTTATGCCTGAAGAAGAAACGCTTCGGAAGGAATACGTTCTGAAGTATCGCGGTAAGGAAGATTTTTGGGAAGCGTATGTCATGAACAGGGATTTCGAAAGGGAGGCTGAACGATGAGTAAATGGACAAACGTTAAGGACGGACTACCAACCGATGAAAAACTATATCTTTGCGAAGTAAAGACTTCGAAGTACATGAGGGCACTTCTGCTCGCATACTACGGAGAAAGACCTGACGGCAGATACGAATGGAGCACGAAACGAGAAGTTGTTGCCTGGTATCCGATTCCGCAGAGATACGAGGAGGAACAACAATGACACAATGGACTAAAGAAGACCTGTACGGTCCGAACGCAATCCCGAACAGTTGCAAGACGTGCGGACATTGTTTCAGGTATGCGGAGGATTCAGACGAGCCGGCAATCCGTTCGCACTGGTGCACCTTGAAAAGCAGAGATGTCCATCCGGAAGAGTTGTGTCCGGACTGGATAGGGAGGAGGTCAGACTCATGAGCAGAAGAAGACAGTACACGCACTGCGACGAATGCGGAAGAACGATGTATGAGTATGATGATGACGTGACGGTTTACGAAGGACAAACGCTCTGCAAGGAATGCTTCACGGAGATTCTGAAGACGTACCTTTACGACGAGTACATTCCGAACCACCTCGAAGAGCTTCTCGAAAAGGCGAAGGAGGAAATAGGATGCTAACCGTTCAGTGTATCATCCTTCTCTTCCTCGGTGTTCTCGTTCTACTGACATCTACACTGACTCTCAAGGTGGCGGAGGATCTAGAGAGTATTAACGAGGAAACGGCACGGCTCGCATCGTGGATCCGCGAAACTGATCATAAAGTGGAACGGCTGGACGACATCGTTCAGATATTGGAGCAACACAAACGGAGGAATAAATGACGGCTCGAGAATACCTGGAGCAGTACCGACATGCAGAGCTACTGCTCGAGAGAGTTAGGGAAGAGTACAGAAAAGAACTGGAGACAATCGATTCAATACGTTCCGCCTTGGATAACTCCGGAGTTCCAAGCGGACAAACGTCGAAACAGGTTGAGGTCAGGGCGATGCGACTTGCAGAAAAGGCGGAACGACTGGCAAAAGCTGAAACCGATGCGCTTTCGATGAGGCAAAAGGTATTCGACCTGATAGCGAATATCGAAGGGATAAAAGGAAAGATTCTCTACGAACGTTACATCAACCTGAAGAAATGGGAAGACGTGGCCGAAGCGGTCTGCTACGAAGAGAGACATACCAGAAGACTTCATGACGATGCACTTCGGATCGTGGAACATGTCCTTAAATGTCCGACTCGATAGTGGTAATATGGTAGTGTGGATAGATGGGAAAAAAGTACCATCGAATCATAACACTATCACCTTTCTTAATCTGGAACGTCTTCGGGCGTTCTTTTGCATTTGGAGGTGGAATAATGGCGAAACAATTCGCAAAGAGCTTCTACAGTTCGAAGGCATGGCAGGACTGCCGGAACGAATACGCAAAGAAGGTTCATCACCTTTGTGAGAACTGTCTGAAGCAAGGCATATACAAACCGGGAGAGATTGTTCATCATAAGATTGAAATCACTCCGATGAACATCACTCATCCGGAGATAACACTCAACCACAAGAACCTGCAGTTGCTCTGTCGAGAATGTCATGCAGCACAGCACAGAGGCGAAGCAGGGTGGATGAAGTATAACAAAGCACGAAGAGAGAAGAAGATTCATTCGCAACGCTTCATCGTGGACGAAAACGGAAAAGTTTTTGGAAAAAATGAAGAACATGACCCCCCTCGGTCAGATTTTTCGAACGAACGTACCTAGACCGTTGTGTGAGGAGTTTTCTTTTAGAGATGGCGAGAGATAAGACAACGTACTAGGACATAAGACAAGAAGGTGGTAGTTGATGAAAGATAACTGGATTTGGACATATTATCAGGGAATTAAAAACGGAAAGTACACGGTCGGCAAATGGATCCGACTGATTTATGAGTATTTGATTAAGGGACTTGAAGACAAGTCCTTTTTCTTTGACCAGAAGAAGGCAAACGATGCGATTGACTGGATTGAATTGCACTGTTTTCACACGGAAGGACCTCTGGCACCGTCTTCGCTGAAACTCGAGGTGTGGCAGAAGGCGTTCTTTTCTGCAATCTACGGAATAGTCGACGAAAACGGAAGACGGCAGTTCCGAGAAGTATTCCTTGTCATCGGCAGAAAGAACGGAAAGACAAAGATGGCATCCTCAATCGGTGATTACGAGTGGCGAAAGGGCGGATACGGCTCGAGAGTCTTCTGCATCGCTCCGAAGCTTGACCAGGCTGACCTTGTTTACAACGACATTTGGCAGATGGTCACTCTGGATCCTGAATACATCGAGCTGAAGGAACGGCTTTCGGAGAAGGACCAGCACAACAAGAAACTGCACGATGATTCCGAGCTTCCGAGACACAGAATGTCAGATCTGTCGATTCCCGGAACGAATTCAACGGTCAAGAAGATTGCGTTCAGTGCGAAGAAGTCCGATGGTTTTAATCCGAGCTTCTGCATTTGCGACGAGGTTGCATCGTGGGAGGGCGACAAGGGTCTGAAACAGTATGAGGTCATGAAGTCCGGAATGGGCGCTCGACCTGAAGCGTTACTTCTTTCGTGTACCACTTCAGGATACATAAACGACAGCATTTACGATGAGCTGATGAAACGTTCAACTCGATTCCTTCTGGGCGATTCGAAAGAGAAGAAGTTGCTTCCGTTTCTGTACCTAATCGACGACCTCGATAAATGGAACGACATCAACGAACTTCGGAAGAGCAATCCGAACCTCGGCAATTCCGTTCCGGTTGATTATATGCTCGAGGAAATCGCAATTGCTGAAAATTCGCTGTCTAAAAAATCAGAGTTTATAACCAAATACTGCAACATCAAACAGAACAGTTCGCTTGCATGGCTCGATTCGAAGGACATCGAAAACGCAACAGGCGAACCGCTACGGCTCGAGGATTTCCGAGGCTGTTATTGTGTTGGCGGTTTCGACTTATCCAGAACGACCGACCTCACTGCTGCAACGGCTGTAATCGAGAAGGACGGCAAACTGAATGTGTTCGCACAGTTCTTCCTGCCTTCGGAGAGGATAGCAGAGGCACAGAAGATAGACGGAGTTCCGTATGACATATACATTCAGCGTGGACTTCTGAAGCCTTCCGGAGAAAACATCATAGACTACAACGATGTCTTCGATTGGTTCCGAATGCTGATTGAAGAGTACGAGATCTATCCGCTCAAGGTTGGATATGACCAGTACTCCGCATCATACCTTGTTCAGCAAATGGACGGATACGGATTTCATATGGATTCCGTATTCCAGGGATTTAACCTGCATCCGGCCATAACGGAGTTCGAAGGTCTTCTGAAGGATGGAAAGATAAACATAGGTGACAATGATCTGCTTAAAATACACCTTTACAATTCGGCACTGAAGATCAGCACCGAAAAAGGACGAAGCAGACTCGTCAAGGTTAATCCGATGGTTCACGTTGATGGCATGGCCGCACTCTTATGTGCCATGATTGTCAAACAGAAATGGTACGGAGAAATCGGCGAGCAACTAAAAAACATACAGGAGGAATAGAGAGGGAAGAGTAAAATGGGATTATTTGATTTTCTATTCAAAAACAGAAACAACGAAGCACTCAAACAGGCTCGTTCCACATTCAAAACTCTAACGGCATACACTCCGGCGTTTACAAACTGGGGCGGTGCGATTTACGAAAGTGAAATAGTCAGGGCGGCAATCGATGCGAGGGCGAGACACATTTCAAAGCTAAAGGTCGAAACGATAGGAACTGCGAATCCTTCGCTTCAGAGCAAACTCGCACAGGGCCCGAACCAGTGGCAGACGTGGAGTCAGTTCCTGTATCGAGTTTCAACGATTCTGGATGTAAACAATACGGCTTTCATCGTTCCTGTAATGGATGACAGGCTGATCGTTACAGGCGTGTATCCTGTACTTCCGGAGAGTTGCGAACTACGAGAGTTCGAGGGTCAGATATGGCTCCGTTATCAGTTCGCACACGGACAGTTCGCAGCGGTTGAGTTTTCGAAGTGCGCAGTTCTGACAAAGCATCAGTACAAGTCGGACTTCTTCGGAAGCAGTAACAAGGCCCTCCGAGAAACGATGCAGTTAATCCACATTCAGAATCAGGGCATCGAAGAAGGGGTCAAGAACGCTGCAACGTTCCGCTTCATGGCGACACTGAACAACTTCAGTAGCGCAGCAGACCTGAAAAAGGAACGTGACAGGTTTACAGAGACAAACCTAGCGACCGAATCGGATGCCGGCGGATTCCTACTGTTCCCGAACACGTACAAAGACATCAAACAGATTGACGTCAAGCCGTATGCGGTGGATTCACAGCAGATGGAACAGATTAGGGAAAACGTGTTTAACTATTTCGGAGTAAACGAAGGGGTTCTTCAGAACAAGGCAAAAGCAGAAGAACTCGAAGGCTTTTTCGACGGAGCAATCGAGCCGTTTGCGATTCAGTTTTCGGAAGCACTTACAAAGATGTTATTCACAGAACGTGAAAGAGCACAGGGAACGCACCTTATTGCGAACGCTAACAGACTGCAGTACATGAGCACATCTCAAAAGGTCGCAATGGCTCGAGAGCTTCTGGACCGTGGCGTTATGACTACGAACGAAGCGAGAGAACTGTTCAACTATCCGTTAGTTGATAACGGAGATGTTCGTTTTATCAGAGGTGAGTACCAGGATGCAGACAGCAAGGTTGAAGAGATAGACGAGGAGGATGAAGATGTCTGATGACTACACTGTTTATAGACACACAAGTCCTTCGGGAAAGGTGTATATAGGGATAACTTCAAAAGACGTTGAAACCAGATGGAGGAACGGAAGAGGTTATTGCAGAAACTATCATTTCTGGAATGCTATTAAAAAATATGGCTGGGACAATATCAAGCACGAGATTTTAGAAACGGGCCTATCAAAAGAAGAAGCAACAGAGGCTGAAAAGAGATATATCAAAGAACACGAATCTTACAAACCAAGTAAGGGGTACAATTCAACGATGGGCGGAGAAATTGGAATAGTTCATACTCCCGAATCTCGCAGAAAGTTACATGAATCAAAAATGGGATTACGTTACAACATCGGCGTTCCTTTTACAGAAGAAAGAAAACAGCACTTGAGAGAAAATCATGCAGATTTTAGAGGAGAAAAGAATCCTTGTTATGGAAAGAAATGGACTCCTAAAGAAATTGCAAGAAGGCAGGCTCACAGAGTTTATAAACGTGGAGGAGAACATCCACAAGCGAAGCCGATACTGCAGTTAGATAAAGAAGGAAACCTTGTAAAAAGATGGGGGTCAATATCTGAAGCAGGGGAGGTATACTGCAGGACTAGTATTAAAGACTGTCTTAAAGGCAAATATAAACAACACAAAGGGTATTTATGGAGGTACGCATAATGAAAAGCGATAGAGAGTATAGAAAAATGTCAGTTCTTGAAGTTAGAGAACAGACCGAACCAGACAGTAATGAAATGATTGTAGAAGGCTTTGCAACAACGTTTAACGAGCCTTATGTTTTATTCGAAGACGGAGACATAGTATATCGTGAACAAATTGCCCCTAAAGCATTTGATAATACCGATATGTCTGACGTGATACTACAATACAACCACGAAGGAAGAGTCTTCGCTAGGATCAGCAATAATACCCTCGAGGTTAATCCAACCGAAAAGGGGTTATTTATAAGAGCAAATCTCGGAGGAACAGAAATCGGCCGAAATCTGTACGAAGAGATTGCCGGAGGTTATACGGACAAGATGAGTTTCGGTTTTACGGTTGACGGCGACGAACAGTTAAGAACGGAAGCCGAAGACGGAAGAATCGAGATCCTCAGGACGATAACCTCAATCAACAAGCTGTACGACGTTTCAGCAGTTTCAATTCCAGCAAACGACGGAACATCAATCGGTGTTTCGACTCGTTCCGAAATCGACGGAGTGATCGAAGAGGTAAGAGCGGAGAGACTCGAAGCGGAAAGAATCAAGCTTGAAAGGAAACGTGCAGAAGTTAGAGCAAGAGCATTAGGAGGAAAAAACTAATGACAGTTGAAGAAATCAGAGAACTCGGTTTTGAAGAGCTTGAAAAGAGAAGCCTTGAAATCGCAGAAGAAACAGCAACGGCAGACAGCGAAATGCTTGAAACTTTAAATGCCGAACTCGATGCGATTGAAGAAAGAAAGGCTGTTCTCAATGCCGAAATCGAAGAAAGAAAAGCCGCTGCAGAAAAGGTTGCAGAAGGCAAGGGAAAAGAAATCGAAGTTAGAAAGGAAAAGACAATGACAAACAAGGAAGTAAGAAATTCAAGAGAATACATTGAAGCATTTGCAAAGTATATCAAGACTGGTAAAGATGCTGAATGCAGAGCTCTGTTAACTGAAAACGTAACAGGCGGAACGGTTCCAGTTCCAGAACTCGTTGAAAACAGAGTAAGAGCTGCATGGGAAAACGACAAGATTTTCTCAAGAGTAAACAAGACATTCGTAAAGGGTAACCTCAAGGTTGGATTCGAAATTTCAGCAACTGATGCAGTAGTTCACACTGAAGGTACAAATGCACCTGCAGAAGAACAGCTCGTTCTCGGAATCGTAACAATGGTTCCTCAGTACATCAAGAAGTGGATTACAATCTCTGACAACGTACTTGCACTCGGAGCAGAAGATTTCCTCGCATATATCTACGACGAAATCACATACAAGATTATCAAGAAGGCTGCTGATCAGGTAGTTGCTGCAATCACAGGCGCACCTGCAACATCTGATGCTGACGAAGTAGGCGTTGCACAGATAAGCGGAGCAGTTTCAGCTTCAACAATCATCGATGCACTTGCAGCACTTGGAGACGAAGCAGAAAATCCAGTAATCATCGCTTCTGGTGCTACACTCGCAACAGTTAAGAAGGCAGTTCTTTCTGCTGGATACGGATACGATCCATTCCAGGGTTGCGAAGTAATTCAGAAGGACGGAATCACAGGCGCAATCGTAGGCGACCTTTCAGGTGTACAGGCTAACCTTCCTGAAGGCGATGCTGTTAGATTTACACTCGACGAATACTCACTCGCTGAAAGGGACCTCGTAAAGGTTGTCGGTAAGATGTTAGCAGCAATCGCAGTAACTGGACCGAAGATGTTCGCATACATCACTGGAACCAACCAGGGGGAGTAATCGACGGTCTGAATTCAGTTAATCTGAACTCCATGACGAAGAGTCAGCTCATGGACTTTGCCGATGAAAATGGCATCGACGGAGTATCTACGAAGCAGACCAAGGCAACAATGATTGAAACAATCGAGGCAGGGTTATAATACTCTGCCTTTTGTGTGAAATGAGGTGGTAAAATGACAGATTTAAGAACACTCGTAAAAATGGCGCTCCGAATAAAGACGGATTCATTCGATGAGGAAATAGACAGCCTTATCAGTGCGGCACTCCTCGACCTGAACGTTGCCGGAGTAGTTCCGGAAGAACTCGACGAACTCGTAAGACGTGCAATCTGTACGTACTGCAAGATGAACTTCGGCCTTCCGGAAGACTATGACAGGCTGAAACTCTCATACGACGAGCAAAAGGCGCAGATGTCAAACGCAACGAACTATACAAACTGGGAGGTATCCTAGATGTACGATTCAGTAGCGACTCTCAAGGCCTACGCTACCATTACGAGAGATGAATACGGAAATCCGGTAACGACCATCGAAGAAACAGAGGTTTTCGTTCAGCCTAGAGGCGTTTATCAGTCGGAGTTTTACAATGCGGCACAGTTAGGACTGAAACCTTCGCTTACTCTGATGCTTACGAACAGGGAAGACTATAACGGTCAGAAGTACCTCGAATTCGAAGGCAAGGAATACGAAGTTATCAGAACCGATTGGAACGCACAGCGTGACGGTCTTTCTCTGATTTGTGAAGAAAGGGTCAAAAATGGCTAGCGGAAAAAGTGTTGAGGCACAGATGAATGACATTCTCAATGATTTCTCCAGAGGTTTAGACAGAGACATCGAGAAAGACACGAAAAGCTCCGCAAGGGATTCTTCGAAGGCACTGAAAAATACTAGTCCTAAAGACAAGGGAGATTACGCAAGCGGTTGGTCATATAAGCAAATCGACAAAAAGACCGCCGTTACGTACAACAGAAAACATCCCGGACTAACACACCTTCTGGAGAAAAGTCACGTGATTCGAAACAAATACGGAGAATACGGCAGGTCAACTCCACACGTTCACATTGCTCCGGTTGCTGAACAATACGTTAGCGAATTTATACGGAAAATACAGAGGGATATAGAATCATGACACTTTATCAGACACTCGAGACTATCGGTCTTCCTGTTGCGTACAGTCATCACATCGACACAGACAGTCCTGTTGAACCGCCTTATCTCGTATATATAGGCGACGGTCAGGACACCTTCGAAGCGGACAACACGCACTACTACAGGAAGAACCGTTATCAGGTCGAATATTATTTCACACAAAAAAACGAAGCAAATGAGTCAGCAATCGAGGATGCTCTTCTCGGTGCTGGCTATTTATATGAAAAAAGCGAAGACGTTTATATCGAAGAAGAGAATGTCTTCGTAATTTACTACAACATTTAGGAGGAAAAAAATGGCAAACAAGGTTGAATTTGGTATCAGTAACCTTCATGTCGGAACATATACAGTATCAGGCGGCACTGTAACACTCGGAACACCTTATCATCAGAAGGGTGCAGTTTCCTTCTCTCCTGAAGAATCTTCTGACCAGAACACGTTCTATGCAGACAACATCTCATACTACGCAACATACACTGGCGGAACGATTGAAGGCGACCTCGAGGTTGCAATGTTTGATGATGAATTCAAAACACAGTTCCTCGGTTACAAGAATCTTACAGACGGCGGACTTGCAAACGTAAAGAATGCAACAAAGCCGAACGTATACATTGCGTTCCAGGTTGAAGGCGATGCGGAATCAAGAAAAGTTATTCTCTACAACTGCTCTCTTGGGGCAATTACGAGAGAATACGCAACGGTTGAAGATTCAACAGAACCGGCTACGGAAACAATTCCTGTTACATGCACAGGTGTTGACTCAAACGGAGTAACAATGGCTGTTTACAGTCCAAGTGATGACGGATACGCTACACTGTTCACGGCACCAACGGCACCGGTTATTGCTCCGTAAGACAAAAACCACAGAGCGAGGCATTACGTCTCGCTCTTTTCAAGATTAAAAAAGGAGATAAACTTAAATGGAAAAAACAATTCAAATCGGAAACAAAGAAGTTCGGCTGAATAACAACATCGGCTGGACGATTGATTATAGAGACCAGTTCGGAACGGACATCATCCCGACACTGCTTCCAATGGTTGCAGCTGCACTCGATTTAATCAAGGGTCTTCTGGAAGAGATGGAAGACACATCGAACCTCGAGTGGCAGGACGTGCTGAAGACAGTTGACGGTGATACGCTTCTCGATGCGCTCGTTCATCTGGGCGGACTCGAATTCAAGGACTTCATCAACGTTACATGGGCGATGGCAAAGTGCGCAGACGAAACCATTCCGGAACCTAGAACGTGGGTCAGACAGTTCGAGACATTTCCACTCGATGAAATCGCACCGGCCGTATTCGAACTGATTTACAAAGGGGTTATATCCTCAAAAAACTTGACGAGGCTGAAGAATCTGAAGACACTTCCTCTTCAGCCGACAAACCAGTAGAGTTAAATGACTTAATCTTCGCTGCACTCGAAAGAGGTCTGACGATGCAGGACATCAAACGGATGCAAATCGGTCAGATCGTGGACTTCTGCATCGAATACAACGAACGGCAGAAGAAAGCAGAGAGACAGCAGAAGAGAGAAGAAAAAAGAGGAAGACGAAGAAAGGCGACACAAAACGATATAAACGCCTTTTTTGGTTAGGAGGAAATTATGGCAGGTGGAAACATTCGTGGTATAACCATAGAATTCGCTGGCGATACCACAAAGCTCGACAAGGCTTTGAGAGAAGTCCGTAAGTCAACAAAGGACATCGATTCGGAACTGCGAAAGGTAAACAACAGCCTCAAGTTCAATCCAGGTAACGTCGATTTGCTTCGACAGAAACAGACACTTCTGAATCAGAAGATTGAACAGACGGAAAAGAACCTGACAGAACTCAAGAATATGCAGAAACAGGTTGCGAACGATCCGTCACTCGGAAAGGAATCGGCGGAATACCGTAACCTTCAGAGAGAGATTATAAAGTCCGAAAATCAGTTGAAGCGATTCAATTCGGAACAGAACAGAATCAAGGCGGCGCTTTCTCCGCTAGGTCAGTTCAGTGCAAAGATGAAAGATGTCGGAACGAAGCTGACAAATGCGGGCGAAGCGATGAGAGGCTTCTCAATGGCGGGTGCTGCAGTTTCGGGAGCAATCGGTGCGCTGGCGTACAAATCCGGAAAGGCAGCCGATGACCTCAATACGCTTTCGAAGGTAACAGGAATCAGCACAGACCAGTTGCAGATGTACAAGTTGGCCGCTGACCAGGTGGATGTTTCGGTTGAGGCAATGGCCAAATCGAATCAGATCCTGAAGAAGAACATGCTCTCGGCATCAGAAGGCGGTTCACAGGCAAAGTACTTTAAGCAGCTCGGAATCAGCGTAAAAGACTCGAGCGGAAATCTTCGTGATTCGAATGTGGTATTCCAGGAAGCAATCAAGAAACTCGGCTCGATGAAGAACGAGACCGAACGTGATGCGCTGGCAATGAAACTGTTCGGAAAGAGCGCTTCGGAACTGAATCCACTCATTGAAGACGGTGGCGAAACGTACGCAAGAGTCGCAAAGATGATGAACGATAACGGACTTAAGGTGGTTGACCAGAAAACGCTAGACCAGGCAAATAAGTTCAATGACCAGATAGACAACATTAAGACGGTTGTAGGCGCTGCGGTTCAGAGTATCGGAACTCAATTGGCAGCATATCTTCTTCCAGCGATGTCGAAGGTTGCGGAATTCATTGGAAAGATTGCAGGATGGCTTTCGAACCTGTCTCCTCAGGTCCTGACGGTAATCGGAGTCATCGGAGCGGTAATCGCAGCAATCGCACCGGCACTTCTCATAGCCGGAAAACTCGCAATGGCAATTTCAGCGATATCTTCTGCAATGGCACTGTTCGGAGTAACGACAACCATCGCCCTCGGACCGCTCGCACTCATTGTAGCGGCAATCGCAGCAGTCATAGCGATTGGTGTCCTGTTATATAAAAACTGGGATGCAATCAAGGCCAGACTAGTAGGCCTGAAGAACGGAATGGTCAAGGTCTGGGACGGCATCAAACAGAAGGTTGTTCAGGCAGTTCAGAACATGAAGAAGATGATTTCTGCTGACTTCAACTCGATTAAATCCATTGCGAGCAAAGTCTGGAACGCGGTTAAAATGTCAATAACTAATCCGATTGGTCTGGCATTCAAAACTATCAAGTACATCATCGGCAAGATAAAAGGCCTCTTTCCGCTTAAAGTCGGTAAGATTTTCGGCGACATGAAACTTCCGCATTTCAAGATTTCCGGAGGTAAGGCACCTTGGGGTATCGGCGGAAAAGGAACGAAACCGACCATCGATGTAGACTGGTACGCACGTGGCGGTATCTTTAGCAGTCCGAGCATCATCGGTGTCGGCGAAGCGGGCCCAGAAGCCGTAGTTCCGCTTGATAAGTTCTGGAAGACATTAAGTCAGGCGAACATGGGCGGAACGAATGTCGTTATAAACATTAACGGAGCGGATAAGGATAAGTACGAAATCGCACAGGAAGTAAAGCGTGTGCTTATCCGTGAAACAAATAACAGGAGGCTCGCATGGCAATAGGAATCTTTAAGAGTCTTGAGTTCGGCGGTATAAACTCTGCCGATTACGGAGTATACATAACAGGCGAAGCGGTTTACAACGCACCGGAACGAGCCGTTGAACAGGTCGATATTCCGGGAAGGAACGGTGCGTTTCTAATGGATTTAGGTCGTTTCGAGAACATCGAGGTGACTTATCCGTGCGGTATTCCAGGAGACGACCAGACGGACTTCGCTGAAAAAATATCGGAGTTCAGAAACGCCATCCTTTCA
>Ga0310694_10005281_pt1 | contig 12377 bp, 6 predicted proteins | sample 174DNAGHGhighgp2_FD_203884 | JGI IMG/M metagenome (GOLD analysis project Ga0310694, IMG submission 203884) | Sheep rumen microbial communities from Palmerston North, Manawatu-Wanganui, New Zealand - 1742 DNA GHGhigh gp2 (v2) (version 2) | ecosystem: Host-associated > Mammals > Digestive system >...
GGTATTGTTGATCCATTAGAATCCTCACCTTTTACGGTCAGTGTAATGCCACCAGGACAACGGTACTCACCATTGTCACTATATCTGTTAGAACCAGAAATCCAGCCTGAGCACATCAATTGATCCCGTTCACAGAACTCTCCTTGGAAGTCTATAGCACAAATGTCACCAGGCTGCTCCGATGCATCGATATAAAGGAAAGCCTTTTGCATGCCAGTATCCGCACTACGATTATAGCCATAGGTTTCTCTACTTCCTTCTGAAACTGGCGTTCCATCATCAGCAGGCAAGATATGTTTATCATTACCCCATGTTGTCCTTTTCTCTGACACCATAGCGTATGAACCCCAGTTTGCTCCATTACCGTCGAAAGCATAGTTCGTATGACCAAAAGACAATGGTATAGGACTAGAGTTGGCTATAGTACTGCCTGCAGGTCTATCGCCCCCGCCGTCATGACGGGACACTCCCTTATCAGGATAATGGTAAGTATCACCAGACGGATAGTCAAAAGTGACTTTGGCAATAGGATCTCCTGCAATATCGTACAATTGTTTAGGTTCACGACTCGATCCCTTCACTTGAGCGGAGTTGTTAACCGATGTCCAAGGAATGGTTTCTGTATCTTTATCAAAGATAATTGTAAACTGCGCCAGTTGGTATCTTGTTCCGTTATTGTTCAAATAGACATGAATATACGCCTCTTTGTCCGTATTAGTGACTGCGGTGGCCTTGCCATCACCATCCTTTGGATATCTGAACACCACGAAGCGGCTGTCACCATATTGGGTCTTTAAATTACGTGCCACCTTGTCATAGAAATAGAAGCCTTGATAATCTTCGTCATTACCTTCAGTCGTATTTTGCTTAAGACCAGGATTATCTGCAAGTACAGGATTCCAACCGCCTAACCTGATTCCAGTATTGTTCGGGTCATATATCTTAACCTCAATTTTTCCCCCATTATTATCAGTAACGGCTGACACCAGATTGCCGTCATCTGTAGAGTTGACATCACCATCTGCAAACACCCAATAGTCAGAAAACACATGGCGCAGACCAATGAATTCGCCACGATAGCCTGCCCACTTATCGTTTTCATATGGTAGCGGCTTGGCAGGGAAATGGAATGTTTTCCTCTCCATCCACTTAAATTCGTCAACACATACAGATCCCTCCTCTTTCCATGTCGTTTTATCAGTCACACCCGATTGCTCTGGGTAACTTGTCAGGTCTTTTGCCATCACCTTGGCATCCCTCATAATATAGATGTAACGCATGGTGAGTGACGGTTCCTCCAGATTACTAGTCAAAGGATCTGTGCTTTCATAAGTAAGATCACTATATCGAGATACATCTACAGCAACGGTGAAATTCTTTCCGTCAGAATTCGTGAATTTGAACCGACGTTGGGCTTTACGTTCATAAGAGCCTTGATCAAGAGCATCCCATTTTAACTTTTCGCCAGTAACCATTCCGTTCTTGTAGAGGAAGTACTGCACATTGCCATCAACATCGAGACTGACATGATTTTTTAGGCCGTTAATATCTGTTCCATCGGGATAAGCGGCATCACATGTTTCATCATTATAGTGATAAAAGCGCTGATAATAGATATGATCATTATTATAATTCAGCACAGTTGGGTATTCAACTGTGAGCGTACTACCCTTCCTTACATAGTGCGTAATCTCGAAGTGGTTGGTCTTTTGCGTTCCTTTGTCATTGTCCCACCAGTCTGAATCGGCATCCGTCGCCAGTCCCTGCTTATCAAGCCCTGGCTTAGCATACTGCTTCAAGTACGACATTCTATGAGTTATCATCTTATCAACAGGGATTTCCTTGACCGTAGGCTCAATATAGAACCACTTCAAATCGAATCGCTCGAGAAGTTCTGTGTTAGTGAAAATCTTGGCATTTTCTGCATTATCTGTTACCACACCATCGGCTCGGTAATATCCTCCTTCTGGAGTTTCCAGTCTGAAGTGTGAATAGTCATAAGGATCAATCTGCTCCAACTTCCACAACTTGCGAACTGCTTGTTCTTCTGAGTAAGTGCCAGTTCCTCCGTTATGGATTAACATTTCATTTTTACCATAATCGGGTTCTTCTGAAGGGGTAAAATAGCAGGCTTTTATAGTAATCGATCCATTTGGTTCTCCCACATTGAAAATCGTAAAATCGTCTATTGAGGAGAATCCATTCAAACTCATCGTATAAGAAGTGATGCCTGCTTGCATCTCTTTCCATGTCTGTACTCCATCAATAATACCACTTATACCCCAACCTGAAGTAATCGCACCCTCAAATTCAATTACAAGATTCGTATAACAACCTATCGGAAGGTTTCTTATTTGGAACAAATTAGTGTAATCTCTATCTGGAGTAAACGTCGCCCCATACAGATCCTCTAATGTACTTCCCGCTAAAGGCTGTATTACAGGATTACCTTGACTATTCGACTCTCTGGTCAGTTTTATTCTGTTATCTTTTCTTGGTTTTACTTTCAGCAACACCCCATAATATTCGTCCTTTTTGGTATCAGGTACCTCCACGGGCAGGAAACCGGCATACCAGAAATCAGGATCGTTAGCATTACTGCTATTCCTTTCGAGTACAGGCCATCCATCACCATCAGAATGAGTCAGATAGCGCGAATATCCCCAAACGTTAGACGGAGCATTATTTTTAATCCGTGTATATCGATTTGCATTAGGGCTTTCAAGTATATATTTGGAGAAATTATTGTTATCGCCTAAGACAGTATAATAAATGTTAGGGCTTGCATTTCCATATTTGTGATCATCTGACGTTGTGAGATATTTCTCTTCACCATATTTCTTTATATAAAACTCTCCATCCACCCCCGTTGGGACCAAGTCCCAAAGGCCATCCTGATGATAGGCTGCGATGGTAGGCAAAGTCCATAGGGATTTGTCTTTAGGGATGATTGACTTTCTCGATGAGACTTCGGTGTTGTCAGGAATCGTTAATACTATATTATCAAAGTAAAAAGTAGTATTAGCTTTCTTACCCAAGCAGATGGCGATGGACTGAAAAGAATTATTGCGCCCATCTCCATTTCCCATATCGGCAGTGACCGTAATCTCCTTGCTAAAGTGTTGCCAATTGGTACTGAAGTTGATACTTCCTATCGCATCCCAATGGTTATATTCTCCAGGTTGAGCTTGAGCCTGATTCGGCACCCCGTTTACGATCTGATCAGCCCTGTAATCGAACTCCACACGAAACTTAGTCCCTATAGGAATTATTTCATTTGCTTTAATGATAAATTGGGTATTCCAATCATTATCTTCATTTCCAGTACTAGTTACACTTATACCTCTACTACCATCCTTACCGATATTATCAGTAATCGTTGATTGAGTAGAGCTTTTGGGGGAGTAATAACTACTATTATCGTTGCTTTCCATTGAGCCATTGTTTATCAGGCCTTTTTGTCCATAGTCTGCACCGGAATAGGTAAGATAATGGCGAGTGGTTACAAAATTTGGACGAAATTGTCCGTTTTCAGTACCTTCTTCTCTATAATAAATTATATGAGCGATATTATTCTTAAGCCTGGCAAAACGAACTATACCATGAGGAGAATCTAAGGCAAAATCATAAATATCACCCCATTCATATCCATGATCACGCCCTAGACAAGTAGTCTGTCCAACTTCCTTTATTTGGAAGAAATTACCACTTACAGCAATTGTAAAAATAGCAGGATCTGCTGTAGTAGAACTCCTATAATATCTATGAATTCTGTCTGCATGTCCAGGTTCAGCCTCACTCACAGAATAAACGTAGTAACCATTTTTGCTCTTCAGTTTGTATTGGCCATCTGTATCTGTTGGTTCCAGAGTCCATAGTATATTTTTTGCAAAAGGAATATAATCCTTCGCTGTCAGTTTGTTAGACTCTCCAAATTCACCTAAGAAACTATGTATATCACCATTATTAAACTGAATATAGAAATAAGGTTGCAGGCTCCAATCCACCGTTGTTGGATCTACTGTTTCGAAAGCATCGGGCATGGCAGCCCATTGTTCTGCTGTCTGCGCCTTCGCTTGTGTATTTACTAGTATCATAGCTCCGAGCAGCAGGGCTGTACGGAGCAAGGAGGTTGTGTGTCTGAAAAGTTGTTTCATTATCATCGCTTTATCTCATTTTATGTCGTTACACATTATTATATATATTAATCCCCGGCAGCGGGCCGCCGAGGACATTCATTTGTCGAAAGTAAGATGCACAATCCAGAAAGGGAAACGAGTCATCAACGGCTCAAGTCTGTAATGATGACATGCCACCGTTCGACCTTACTATTTTCATCTTGAATGATGTAACCCTTCTCGGTCAACTGCTTAATGGTTTTCACTATGGCTACACGACTGACACCGGCTATCTCTGCCAGTTCCCCTGGCTGGATCATCGGATTGTATTTCATCTCTCTCAAAACCGTCGCTGGTGTCTGACTATTGAAGGTGACGACCGCGCCGTCATACCACCAGATATTATCTCCCTGGTGAGTCAGGAATGTGATATAGCCTGCTATCTCGTCTGCTATCAGTTGAGTGAAGTAGTCGCGGAAGGGCTTTATCTGGTTCAGAGTTGCCGAAGCACCTTCGGAAGGATTTTGGCCAACTTTCAGGTCTGCTCTATGAAGTGCCTCTAAATAGTACTTCTTATTTCTCGAACGAACTGCAATCATTGGATAGTCATGACGCGAAAGAATGTAATTGACCAACAGACGGGCTATTCGTCCATTGCCATCCTCGAAGGGGTGGATGCGGATATAGCGATAATGGAACAGGATGGCCAAGTCCACAGGATGCATCTCACCTTTACGCTCTTGCTCATTGTACCATCTGACAAGATCTGCCATCAGCGCTGGAGTCTCCTCGGGTGAAGCGTAGTCAAAACGATCACCATAGCGGGTTATCACAGAGTTGGGACGTGTCTTGTACTGTCCGGCATGGATGGTGAAGGAGGTCTTGGCACCTCCTGGTAAGTCTCGATAGACTTGATAGTCCTCACGGAGCAATGTCTTATGTAATTGGCGGATAAAAGTCTCCGTCAGGGGGTAATCCTTTATCTTGGCTTCCTCCTGCATCATCTTCAATCCGACATCACTGGCTTTCATCTCCTCCAAATCTTTCATCTCAACACTTTGCACGACTCGACCAAACAACAGCAGCAGTTCTGTCTGACCGTATGTCAAAGTATTACCCTCGATATGATTAGAGTTGTAATTGAAATCGAGTGAGAATCTCACACTCAACCGCCTCTGGCTGTCCTCTGGAAGTGGCTGCATCTGCTGCCACTGCTCGTACACCTGTTGTAAACTGTTTTTCTTTGCCATAGCGTAATAAAACATTTCAGTTTGAATCCGCTGCAAAGTTAACACTTTTTCGTCATACGACCAAGGAAATAACGCAAAAAAGGTTACGTCTGTAACCCATTTTTGGTTACACAGCCATTCTTGTACCACCAAAATTGGTGGCCTTGTACCACTAAATCAGGTTACACTGGATTGTGCTTCAATATTTCAAAGAACGCTTTAAGCGAGTGGAGAGCGAAAGATTACTATCTGGCTCTGATTAAATATTTTTTGTTCTGTCTTACTTCTGGAGAATAACATCACATGTAAAACTATAGGTGTACTGGCTATCCGTGGGACCGAGTTTCACTGTGACGGTGATTGCGGTCTTATGAGTGCCTGAGGGAAATGTGTTGTTCAGTTCACCGATGATGTATTTTGTAACATCGTCGTAGGCAAAAGCTGTCTTGACAATTGTCGCTGTTGCATCTTTTTCAGTGCCATCGCTGTTATATAAAGCCTGGTCTTCACCGTCACTGTTCTTCCAATGAATTGACTCGAACGTCACTTCTGGGTCACTGAAATCGCGCCAGGTAGTCTCGGTTCTTTTCTTGACATAAGGCTGTAGGGCTATCACACCTCCTGTGCTGAAAGTTGCTTTCAGAGCGTCGCTACTTAGTGTCTTGGCGGGATAGCCGGCTATGGGCGCGAAGGCAATCGGCTCAATGCGGAACTGCCAGTCGGTCAGTACGATTGGGATGACGCGATAGTCATTGCGGGCGATGTAATCCCAAGCATCATCATCAGAAATGGTCATTCCTTTTTGGCTAATCAGCGCATGGCTATATACGACAGGATTGCTACCTATCTTTGTGCCTAAGATCAGGTAGAACAGGCCTGACCCATTTTTGGTCGGCGCAACACTTTCGTTAACATAGAAAGTAATAATCTGCCCTGGTACATCCCCGATAACCGGTTTGTTTTTAGTTATGGTCTGTTTGGCTGCGGGTACAGTATAGGTAAAGTCGCCGACCACAGCCGTCGAGGGGTTTGTGGCTCTGATGTCTTTATGTGTGGGATTCATAGAATCATATTGTGTCAGTGTCGGCAAAAGCATCAGATTATGTTCTGAAGTGGGGTTCTGTGTCACTTCCGTCAACGTAATCGTCTCCACCGTTATATCATCATCGGTCTCATTAAAAAAGCGCAACTCCATTTTTGCAAACATACGAATGACGATAAGATCAAAGGTCATGTCGTTGGTTATGGTTTTTGTTTGCACATTACTCATAGGGATACCTTTGGAACCGAGACCGAAAGCATTATCAGCAGATAAGTCTGTCAGCACCTTTCCATTAGCACCAAGCGACAATTTTACTTCCTCCATCGATGTGCCTCCTGTAGCAGGAATGGAATTATTGTTCCGATAGAGCATAGCAGATATCTGATCGGCGGCTTTCGTTTTGCTGGCAATAACATCATTACCTGACGGTACGGGAATGGTTCCAGAGGAGAATCCAAGTAGAGTTTCCAGATTGGCGGCCCCGATATTTGCGAACGAATAGAATGTGTAGGTTCCTATTGGCAGAGTGGTGATGTCATCTATCTCGCGATCATCATCCGTCCCAGCAGTGTAGGCTTTCGAGGGCTTACACGACTGGATTTCGACTACCTCATTGTCAGCGTTCACAATGATGACGGTCCAAATATACATCATCTCCTCATCCTTAGCATTTTCATCGCGCCAAACTGCACGTGTGGTAATGTCGCTGTCGGACTGTGAGCCAGCAGGCGAGATGCGCAACTTTACACGGGCATAGCCTTCAGGAACCGGTTCCTCTCCCCCATCCTGTTTGTCCACCGTGTCTTTCTGACAAGCAGTAAGAGTGAGTAATGCGGTCAAAACCGTGATGTATAATTGTCTGAATCGTTTCATCATTATTTCAGTTTAGAGCATTTACATATAAATATAGTCATGGATGAAGGGATCCCACTTCTTCACCTTGATCTTCAGTTCAAGCGTTCCCTTTTTGTCAATATTATCAATGCTGACACGATAGATATTATTGCGGACAATACCATAATTCATGGGTGTAGTCGTCCCCATCGTGACATCTGTTGCCAATGGTGTGGTATATGGCTGTATCTCATAAGACGCCGCCTCACCCTGATGACGGAGATAGCCAAGATACACCAAACGTGTGCCCGGATCTGTGGCATTTTTATAATACCAACCGACAATAGCGATACCGGTAGCATAATAATAGAGTGGTGTAGTGGGCAGCAGCGTATTCTCCATCGGATAGCAGACAACGACGTTTTCCTTGTCGCTTATCGTGGATTTGACATCCGAGGCATGCATAGTCTCTATAGAATGATAATAGGGATTATCCGTTGCGTTTTCAACATCCACTGTACCACCCTCTCCGCCAATCAGCGTATATAAGTCTGCTAAAGGACTTGTCAATGTCGGTGTACCAGAGGTCTTACTAAATGTCTGCGGGTCAATAACATAACTTGAAGTGGTCTCATTATCCATATATCTAATGGCAGTAGCTGTCAGATGATCTTTATCTGTGCATTGGCGCTTAAGCAGGTATTCACTGCCATAGGTAGCATGGCCATTAGCGAGATTGAAGGGTACGATGCCGGTGACGACGAATTTGTCTGTCGTGGAACCTGTCACATTGTAGACATAACCCTTCTTGGAATAGGTGGTCGCGTCATATCCCGTGGAGTTGGCGGCCCAAAAATCGATGCGAGCAGCCATACGCTCAATCACAATCGGTTGAGTACTCAAGTCGAAGAGCATATCATTACCCTGCGTATGGGCAGTACCATCCAAATTTGTTGCTGTAACACTGGAAAAATTAATGGTATTGTCTTGTTCGGAAGACATGACAAAATGATTACAATTATCAGCAGACTTAGTCGGGTCGCCTACATAAATTGTATTGAGAGTGATATCTCTAACATCACTAAGTTTACTTATACCTTCTGTGAGAGATACTGCCACTTCAAGAGCATTGGCAATAACAATAGCGTGATAGGTACCTTTAAGGTCGAGATCGTGTTTGCCGAGGGGCTGATTGCCTGTGGTATAGTAGGCCTCCTCTGTCTTTGTTGAATAAGCCGTACCTTGTGCGTCTCGGCCTCCTAACGTCACAGGGAAATAACGCACCAGGTCGAGCGTAGGGTCAGACGAGGTGTTGATACCTGTGGCATCCTTGTAGAGGATCAATGTAATACCCGTCACAGTGTTCTCGCGTTCGAAGCCCGCTTCACGACCGTCACCATTCTCACCACCTGTAGGTTTTTCCCCTGCACGTGTAGGATGGTTTCCGTTGCTAACGGAAATGGCCAGATTAATATAACAGTCGCCTGTATTTACCTCATCCACGATGTCCCCGTCATAATTATAACAGGCAGACATCATAGTAAGGCAGGCAAATGCTATAATCTGATTTATCAGTCGGCGGATATTCATTGTCAACTTTTATATCTTCTTTTAAAACATCTTCTATTTCAAGTCAACATTCTGTATGCGCTTTACCCATGACAGCACATTGATGTCGAGCGAAAGGCGGACCTCAGCATAGTGCCACTCGTCGTTCTTGATGAAGAAATCGAGGTAGAAGTCATAGGCACGATCGAGGTATTCCTGTCGCGAATAGGCATAGGTATCGTAGGCGTTACGTCCCTGTGCCAGGAAGTCTGTCAGATTAATGGCAGCCACTTCCTTTCCCGTATTCTTGTTACGGATAATGAGGAGCGCATTGTCCTCGGGGTTTTCATGCCATATCAACCGGTTGAAGGTCAAACAGGCGTGAGCACTCTTGTCAATGTTAGCACCATTGACATCAGTGGTATAGGTGTCCCATTTATGGAACGGAGTATAAACAAGGTCGTCGTCGGGCAGCAAGGCATTGTTGTATGCCAGCTTACCATTGTTGTCAACAATAAAGAAATCAAAGTCTTCGGCAGCAATATCGAGTCGTTTGTCTTCGTCGAGATTATGCCGACAGTAAGCATCTTAGTATCGCGCATCATTGAGATGGTGACAACGTTATAGCCCACATTCTTCACATTTACAGGTTCTGTACCGGTCATACCGTGCCAGATGGTATCCATCGGAGCTACATTGCTTACCATAGGGTTAGAGCCGTCTATGGAAGTATTGCGGTCAAGTGTAACCGTCAGGCTCGTATTATCTTCGCCAGCCTTGATGTCATATCGACGGTATTTGGCACCTGGCGTGCCTAACGTCTCAAGGTAACTCTTCTGGTTGGCGAGGGCAATGAAGCGGTAGTTGCCATCAAGCAGGTCGGTAATGTGCATACAGTAGGCATAAGTGCCATCATAGAGCAGCGTACCCATACCGGGGATGTAATTGTTCTCGTAGGACTTGATGTAGCGTCCATCGCTGTCGAATACATACAGCGTCACTTCGCCAACATGATCCTTGAACATATCGGCGCGCTGCAGGTTGTAGTCGTACTTGAAGTTGACGAAGAGTCCACAATAGGTATCATCCACATCTTCCTTCATCATCTCGCAACTGCCGAACAGTGCAAGTGACACAAGTGCCAAAAGCAATTTTCGTACTTTCATATCATTTCGTTATTCGTCAGCGAATCTTTATTTTTAGTTTTTAAGAGTGCAGCCGCCCCGCCTTTCGAGGCGGCTGCACTTATAAGATACAATTTTTACTTCAGGTTCCAGTTCTGAGGACGCTTAGCCCAAGATAGAATATTGATACGAGCATTAATGAAGGTATCATCGAGGCTATCATCAGGATGCTCGGGATCCTCAGGATCACCAGGATCGTCAGGATCCGGATCTGGGTTATCAGGATTAATCTTCGGAACATATGGAGCACCGATCTTCAGAATATCCTTCAACTCGAGATAATACCAGTTGTTGCGTACCATGCCATAACGACCTAAATAATTCTCGGCCTGAGGCCCTTCAAGACCAGGATAAATTGTTGCAATGGTAGATTCCTTTTCACCATTCCAGCCCCATGGGGTCAAATCGTCTCCAAAGTGTTTAATTCGAAGTGAATAATAAGTAGCACCACCAACAAAGCGTGTAACCTTACCCACCAATGTAGATATGTCAGCAAGGATATCTGTACCTTTAATTGTTACGCCACCAATAGTCTCATCAATAGAAGTCAGCTTCACGTCCTCAGAAGGAGGTGTGGTTAACTTAGACTTGAGAATGCTTATTTCTTTTACCTTCACGAGACCTGTCTTGGTTTCATCATTCCATTCAACAGAAGAGAAGCAAGATGCATCCAGAGTTGCTGTACTCTTTGCAGCGAACCATTTCTGGAAATTAATATCAAGTATTAATCTGGCAAGGAATTCACTCTTTACATCATTTCCAGAATAAATCGTCTTACGATCAGTACCTAGAGTATAGAAATCATCAGTACTTGAACCATTAATGTCAATTTTCACCACCACACGGGTCGTATTCTGATAGCTCTGATATGGAACAGTGAAGGTGTTTTCGTAACAATACTGAGGTTTTGACTTGTCCTTGGTAAAATCCTTAGTTGCCGGCTCATAAAAATTGGCTTTGTTGTAAGCAATATTATAATTGGGGTCGACAGCCCAATAGGTTCTAAAGGCAGTAGTCACAGTAGGAGACACTTGATCAACAGAGTTCTGACCTATGAAACGATATTTGTCTGTAGCGGGAGAACCACCATTTAAAAAGTCCCACTTGAAGCCCGTTCCCTCTGTAGGCACTTGACGTACAACATATGAACTCAGGTTTGTGTTATCAAGTGTCCAAGCAGAGAGTTCCGGAGTTGGTAAAGATCCGCTCTTGACAGAGATACCTGCGTCAAACTTCAATGCGGAAGCACCAAGAGTTACCTTGGCCATAGCACGCTCCACATAAACATCTGCAGATGGTGCTTTATTGCCAGCTTCACTATTGGCAGCATCCTCTGAATCGAAGATTTTTGTGACAGGTGAAAGGATATAAGTGGTAGCCCCTGTTGGAGCAACTGTACCACCTTGCTTGGTACTCAAAACAGCATTAGTCATAAAAAAATGGCCACTTGCATTAATGAACTTCTCATCACCGTTCTTGGTTGCCGTCACCAAAGCATTCTGCAAATCACCAATCTTGCTCACAGTGGTGCCATTAACTTTCAGTTCTGTGTCAGAAGCTTTTGTAACAATACCATTACAATTAAGAATTGCCATTATATAAAAGGGGCCTGTTGCACTCTTGGCAAGTTGAAATACGTAGTTTTTCTTTGTTGTCACTTGATCTGTTGTAGTACCCACTAAAGTCCATGGATTTGCAGATGGAGAAACGACTTGTTGAACAGTTGCATTTGTTTCATCAGCATCGCCACCGAAAACAACTAATAACACATCATCTACAGCATATTCATCTGCCAAACCATCATCGAGCTGATCATCTTCGGCCCAAGCACGAGTAGACACTTGAGGCTGAGTAGGAAGATTAATACCGACATTAAGGAAACCCTGCCCCTTACCATCCAAAGAAGGGAGATTTTCTTTTTCATCAACAGCGTCATTTGATGCACAGGCACCAAACAGCAATCCCACTGCTGCTAACGCCAAGAAACTTAATTTTTTCATAAGCTTGTTGTTTTAAAGAGTTAATATCAAATTGATTATATATGTTTATTTTAATAATTGAATCGCTTCGAGGTTTTTGCTGACGTTAACACCCTTCTGCTGGGCTGATTGCAGCAGACGTTCGGCATCAGCATAGCGTTTCTGGATGATGGCGATGACGGCACGGGCATTCTGAGCCTCGCCACTGTCGCCAGCACGTTCCAGCAGACTCTCGGCCTTCAGCAGGTCCTTCTGACGAATGGCCACATTGGCTAGGTTAATAAGGGCCTCGGGGGCATCAGGATAGACATTCACAGCCGTCTGCATCACCTTATTATATTCAGGGCCGTAAGGCTGCATGGTCTGGGCCACGTCCCACATCTCACGCAGAGAGAGCTGATAGGGCTTGGTCTTATAGATCTGCTTGGCCTGTTCCAGGGTGA
>Ga0310694_10005282_pt1 | contig 12376 bp, 8 predicted proteins | sample 174DNAGHGhighgp2_FD_203884 | JGI IMG/M metagenome (GOLD analysis project Ga0310694, IMG submission 203884) | Sheep rumen microbial communities from Palmerston North, Manawatu-Wanganui, New Zealand - 1742 DNA GHGhigh gp2 (v2) (version 2) | ecosystem: Host-associated > Mammals > Digestive system >...
CCTCAGCAACCTGGTTGAGGACTACGGCATGGTGAAGGCCTACGCGCACGGCATCCTCGTCGGCGGCACGTACTACGGCGTATCCGCCGGTAACGTCTCCCTCGCCGACGACGATGACAACAGCACGGCCATCAGTAACGCTGACGGTTATCTGGCCGACGTGACGCTCTCGGGCCGCACGCTCTACAAGGACGGCGCATGGAACACCATCTGCCTGCCCTTCGACGTGACCCTCAGCGGCAGTCCGCTCGAAGACGCTGTGGCCCGTCCGCTCGAGTCAGCCAGCATCAGCGGCTCGACGCTCAGCCTCAGTTTCGGCAATGCCGTCACGACGCTCCAGGCCGGCACACCTTATATTATTAAGTGGACGAAGGCCGACGACTATGTGGACGATAGCGAGCACAACCTCGTCAACCCCGTCTTCCATGGCGTGACCATCGACAATACCGACCGCAGCTACGACAACGAGGCTTCGGGCGACCAGCGCGTCCGCTTCCTCGGCACCTACAAGAGCACGGCCTTCGACGCTGAAGACAAGAGCATCCTGCTCATGGGCGGCGGCAACACCCTCTACTACCCGAAGAGCGGTGCCAGCATCGGTGCCCAGCGCGCCTACTTCAAGATTGGCGGCGACGGTGCCCTCCTGGCCCGCCGCCTCACCGCGTTCAACATCGACTTCGGCGACGACGAGACAACGGGAATTATTTCGACCACGAATTACACGAATGACACGAATTCTGATGCGTGGTTCACCCTCGACGGCCGCCGCCTCTCCGCCAAGCCCTCGCGCGCAGGCGTATATATTAATAATGGTATAAAGGTCGTGATTAAGTGAGAGAAATGAGAGCTCGCTCGCATTTCCGAACGTGAGCGAGCTCGAACAAAGTTCAAAGTAGTGATTAAATAATAGACAAAAAGCAATGAAGAAACAAGCATATCAGCAGCCTCGGCTGCACACGGTGAACATCCACATGGAGAACCTCCTGCAGACAGTCAGTCAGACCAGCAACAATGTCGGCATCACACTCAGCAAGACCGGCGGCAGTGGCCCCGCCCGCGGCCGCGAGTCATCCGGCTGGTTCGATGATGACGACGAATAAGCCACCAACCCCTACACAGGCCGTCGGGGGTGCAACTCCCCCGACGGTCACAAATCGATTCATGACATACTGAAGAAGAAAACAAAAGAACAAAAACAGAATATTAACAGCATGAGAGCCAACAAGATTTTACTAATCCTCGCCCTGCTCTGCACCATGGTGCAGGGGGCGTGGGCACAAGACGAATGGGCTACGGTGTATAAGCAGACGCAGACCACCGCAGCCAACTGGACTGCACTGGATGCCGGCTCCACGACGGGCAAGACGCTCGGCACGGCTGGCTCCACGACGTACTATTACGCCACGGGCAACCTCAGTTTCACCAACGCTACGGCGGGTGGCAGCGGACTGACCATCCTGGGCACGGTGTATCTCTACGTGCCTGAGGGAAAGACGCTGACCTGCACAGGCGCCAATGCCAGCGGACAGACGGGTGCCGGTGCCGGCATTGAGGTGGCGCTAGGCAACTCGCTCTACTTTTTGGGCAGCGGCACGGTCAATGCCACGGGCGGTAATGCAGCTAATGGCAGCACAGGCGGCACAGGCGGTGACGCAACAGGATATGATGGTGATTGGACCCAAACAGGTGCGGGTGGCACTGGCGGCAATGGCGGCGGCGGTGCCGGTGCCGGCATCGGCACACGAGGCGGTGCTGGCGGCAGCGGCGGTGCTGGCGGCGGCGGCAATTATTATAATGACGGTAAAGAGGATGATGCGTTTGGAGGAACCAATGGCACTTCTGGCAGTGCCGGTGCGACCGCTGGTGCGATGGGTGCTCTCTATGTGTCCAATGCCATCACGGTGAGTGCCACGGGCGGCCATGCAGGCTCATCCGGTGGTAGTGGCGGTCAGCGTGGCCGTGGCTATGCATACGATGGATATAGTTATAACGTTACCGTGGCCGGTGGCGGTGGCGGTGGCGGCGGCGGCTTCGGCGGTGCAGCCAGCAACATCGGTACCGGTGGCCCCGGCGGCGGTGGCGGCGGCGGCGGAGCCGGCGGTGCGCAGGATTGGAGGCCCAACTCTAAAGGTGGAGTTTATGATGTAACTGCCCCTGGCGGCCATGGCGGTCAAAATGCTAATGGTGGATATGCTGGCGATGGTACTGAAGCTGGCACTAATGGTACTGCGCAAAGCCAAGGCTGGGTCACTGTCGAAAACGGCAGCTTTGATAGTGATGACTGGAATCCTGCAAGTGGTGATGCTCCTGCTGGTACTGCTGGCAACGGCGGCGGCAAGGGCGGCAACACGACAGCTGGCTCGGCCGTCACCGTGAACATAGAGTGGACGTCGTTGCAGGAAGACGACTGGGGCATGGTCTGCCTCTTGACGCAGACCAGCCGCGCCAACTGGACCCTCCTGACTGACGGCTCGCAAACGGGCATGACGCTCGGCGAGGCGGGCAAGACGACGTATTACTACACCATGATAGACCGCTTCTTTACCAACAGCAACGCCGGCGGCAGCGGACTGACCATCCTGGGCACGGTGTATCTCTACATTCCCTCCGGCAAGCAGATTACCTGCACGGGCATCAACGCCATCGAGAACACGGGCGGCGGTGCGGGCATTGAACTGACGGCGGGCAACACGCTCTACATCATCGGCGGCGGCACGCTCAACGCCACGGGCGGCAACGCTGCCAACGGCGGCAATGCCGGCAACGGTGGCAACGCATCTTTCAGCGATGACGAATGGGTAAGGTCCGGTGCGGGCGGCAACGGCGGCTATGGCGGCGGCGGTGCCGGTGCGGGCATCGGCTCACGCGGTGGCAACGGCGGCGCAGGCGGTAGCGGCGGCGCAGCAATACAAACGAATTTTAGTGAGTCATCAGGCAACGCTGGCGGCAACGGCGGCAACGGCGCAACCGCCGGTGCCATGGGCACGCTCTATGTTTACCAGGCCATGGCTCCGCAGGTGGTTGCTCAGGGCGGCAGCGCTGGCACAACCGGCGGCAACAGAGGCACCGGAGGTCTCCACGCCTTGGATGATGAAGGCGATTCGTCGAACATCTGGACCATGGGTGGCGGCGCTGGCGGTGCCGGCGGCGGCTTCGGCGGAGCAGCCAGCAACATCGGCACCGGTGGCCCCGGCGGCGGTGGCGGCGGCGGAGGCTCCGCAGGCACCATCCAATCGGACGATAGTAATGCAGGATTCTATCAAGTAGGGGCCAAAGGCGGCAATCCCGGTACCAATGCAGACGGAACCCCCGCCAGCGACGCGGCCGAGAACACGCTGTTGGATAGAGACGACGAAAGTCTCATGGCCCAAAGGACACACTTGGGTACAGGAAACGACGACCCTGGAACCTGGGAAGAAATACACTATTATACCAAGGGCTGGCAAAACGGCGACAACCGCGCCTCGGGCGGCACCGGCGGCACGGCGGGCGCTGCCACCACCGCCGGCTCGGCCAACAACGTGACGCTGGATTGGCCCACGTCGGGCAAAGGCACTGAGGGCGACCCCGTCATTATCAGCAGCGCCGCCGACTGGAACAACTTCGTCACCAGCGTCAACAACGGCGCGAACTGCAGCGGCACGTACTTGAAGCTGACCGCCGACATCAGCGTGACGACGATGGTGGGCACAAGCGATGCCAACTCGTTCCAGGGCACCTTCCTCGGCAACGGCCAGACGCTGACCTTCACCAAAGGCACGTCCGCAGAGCCATTCGCCGAAGAATACTGCGCCCCGTTCCGCCACGTGAAGAACGCCGTGATTAAGAACCTGCACGTTGACGGCACCATCTACACCAACCAGAAGAAGGCCGCTGGCATCGTGGGCGAGTCGCACGGCGCGCTGACCCTCACGGGCTGCATCAGTTCGGTCAACATCAACAGCAGCATCAAGGACGACGGCACCCACGGCGGACTGGTCAGCACACTGAGCGGAAGCGGCAACACCATCATCATCGAAGGCTGTGTGTTCGACGGCTCCTTTGCCACCACTAATGGTACGACAAATTGTGGCGGATTCATCGGTTGGCCAGTGTATAACAAGCCCGCCATCAGCAACTCTCTGATGAAGCCAAGTAGCGTGGATGCGGGTATGCTCATCAATACATTCGCCCGCTGGCATTCTACATACGAGCCGACCATCACCAACTGCTACTACGTCGCTGTGGACAACCTGCCCGCCAACCAGGGCATGGAGCCGGTTATCTTCGACTCCACACCCGACGACCTCGGGCCGTTGGTGAAGGACTATGGCATGGTGCAGACATACAAGAACGGCCTGCTCTACGATGGCAAGTACTACTTGGATCCCGATCTGATAATCGCTGGCGCAGGAACAGCAGAAGACCCCTACAAGATATATTCCGCGGAGCAACTCAACCAGCTGGCTTATAATGTGAACAGCGGCAAAACCTCCTATGAGGGCAAGTTCATCAAACTGATGAACGACATCGACTTCAGCCCAGAAACCGACTGGAACGATGCCACGAGTACCGAGAATAACTTCAACACCATCGGCTACTATAGATACCCCAATTCACGTTACTTCCTTGGCGACTTCGACGGCGACGGCCACACCATCAGCGGCATCCGCATCTATAAGGGCACCAAGTACAACGAAAGTAATAGCGGGGGACTCTTCGGGGCTATAGGCAGTAGTGGCAATATCCACGACGTTATCCTCGCCGACACCCGCATCACTGCCTTCAATTATTCTGGCGGCATCGTTGGTTACAACGATGGCGGCACCATCACCCGCTGTCACGTCACATCCACCGTCGATATCCATGCCAAAGCGGAAGATGCAGACTATCACGGAGGCATCGCAGGTTACAACCAAAGCGGCACCGTCAGCTACTGCACCAGCGCTGCCACGATCAGCATCCTCGCCAGCGTCAGGTACTGCACCAGTTACGGAGGTATCATCGGCGGCAATTATAAAGGCACCCAGAGCAATAACCTCGCCATCGGTGTCAGCTTGTCCGCAGCCTACGATTCAAAACACGGCGCTATCACCGGTGAAAAGAGTAACAGCACCTCCATGCTGAACAACTACTACATCGCCTGCACCGTGGCTGGCACTGCAAACGCCACCGGCGTGGGCTATATCACCGGCGACATCACCAACAACGACGGCGCCGTGCCCGCCCTGCGCGACAATGCGGACAATACCAATGCCATCGCCCTGATGGCAGCCCTGCCCACCACCGTGGCAGGACAGCCCGTCACCTATCCCGTCGCGCTCAACGGCCGCACGCTCTACAAGGACGGCGCATGGAACACCATCTGCCTGCCCTTCGACGTGACCATCGCTGGCTCGCCCCTCGCCGGAGCCACCGCCCGTCCGCTCACCAGCGCCAGCATCAGCGGCTCGACGCTCAACCTGACCTTCGGCGACGCCGTGACCACGCTTGAGGCCGGCACACCGTATATCATCAAGTGGACCGCCGACGCGAACTATGTGGACGACGACGAACACAACATCGTCAGCCCCGTCTTCAGCGGCGTGACCATCGACGCTGATGCCGACGGCAGCTACGACACCGAGACCGCCTCGCCCGCCGTCACCACCGACGAGCGCGTCCGCTTCCTCGGCACGTACAAGAGCACGACCTTCGACACTGAGGACAAGAGCATCCTGCTCATGGGCGGCGCCAACGCCCTCTACTATCCCACCGCCGGTGCCGGCATCGGTGCCCAGCGCGCCTACTTCAAGATTGGCAGCGACGGCACCCTCCTGGCCCGTCGCCTCACCGCGTTCAACATCGACTTCGGCGACGACGAGACCACGGGAATTATTTCGACCACGAATTACACGAATGACACGAATTCTGATGCGTGGTTCACCCTCGACGGCCGCCGCCTCAACGGCAAGCCGACGGCCAAGGGAATCTACGTGAACAACGGACGTAAAGTAGTGGTGAAATAAATATTAATGGAAAATTAATGGTCAATTCGTGATAATTATATGTTCAAGAAAAAAGAATGTGTATTTATGTAAAACACGAATTACCATTAATTGCCCACGAATTATTCATATAATATTAATGTAAGCAATATGAAAAAGGAATATATGAAACCCACTGTGAAGGTGGTGCAACTGCAACACAGGACACATTTGCTGTCCGGCAGTGTAAACGGATTAAGCAACAACGCCGGCCTCAATGAAAACATCGGCTCCGGCAACGGCGATGCCCGCTCCCGCAGCTTCGATGGCTTCGACGACTGGGACGAGTAAGCCACCCACAACCACAGGCTGTCGGGGGTGCGACTCCCCCGGCGGCCACAACGCGATCTTTAACTTACTGAGACAAACGGATATTATTTTCGGGGGGATTCTTAACATGTAATGCCCACGCTCCGAGCTTGCTCGCCTGAGCACCTGTAAAAAGAAAGCAATGAGCGAAGAATTGCCCATTAATGGCTGCGCGCAGCAAATTATATGAGTAATTACATGGATATTATATGTGAAAAAAGAGGGATTCTCGGAAAAATGTTGTATCTTTGCACGCGAAAGCGTGCGAGACTCGGCTTGCACGAGCCTTGTCAGCGTCAATTCAATAAAACATTAGAAGATATGGCAACATTAGTACTGAAACGGGAATCCGACAATTACTGGAACCTCATCAAGGATGCCAGTAACGAGGTAAAGCTCGTCCTCATCAAGCGGCTGAGCGATGCCCTGCGCCCCGCCGTAGCTGAGAAGAAAACGAGGAAGAAAACAGCGGATGAATTCGCTGGTGCCTGGGCAGACATGGATGATGATATGCTGAATGCTGCCCTGGCAAAGTTCCACAAGGAATGGGGTGGTGAGGAAGACGCAATGACAATCGCCTGATGCTCGATACTTGCGTCGTGGTTGATATGCTGCTCGACTTCGACGGTCTTGACCGAAGCGTCCTGGCCTTATTGGAAGACCCAGAGAACGCACTCTGCGCCTCGTGTCGCACGCCATCACCGAGCATATCACGCTTCTGTCGAGCGACACCCGCTTCTGGTTCTACCGCAACCAGGGACTTGAACTCATAGAGTATTAAGCCCACCGACATTCCCCCCCGAGATTTTATCCGCCGAGATTCCCCGCAAGGAATCCCGTCGGGATCCGTTATATCTCAGTGATAGCAACAGATAATAATAAATAGGTAACAACAATGGTAAAGAAACTGAAACTATGGATGAGGGCCGCCATCCTGACACTCTGCGGTGTAACGGTGGGCTACGACGTCATCATCACCGCCGACCACGGCAATGCCGACCATGCCGTCAATGCCGACGGCACGCCCAACACGACGCACTCCACGAACCCCGTTCCCTTCATCTACGTGACTGCGAACAAGAACGCGACGGTGCGCAGCGGCATCCTGGCCGACGTGGCCCCCAGCGTCCTCCACATCATGGGCCTGCAGCAGCCCAAGGAAATGACCGGCCAGTGCCTGATTAGCGAATAACCTATTATATAATGAAAATGAAGTACAGATAGAATCATGGACAACAAAGAACTACAAAAGACAGTAAATCCCGTTTATTTGACCGCCAAATCGACTTTGGGTCTTCTGAAAAAGGCAGGGGATCCGGATGCTGTTGCATTACTGCCTATTATCGGCCTGGAGACAGAATTGCAGGAGAAAGCCAAGATTCTCCCCGCACATATCGGGGATTGTTACAAAACCGCCCAGCTGGCCCGCTATGAAATATACAACACCGCTGCGATTCGAAGCAGCGCCCACAATATCGTGGACCTTCCCTCGGGTTATTCGCCCCGCGGGTTCCGCGTGTCTTCGGCGGGTAAGCGCTATTTCGGCTTTGACCTTCCGGTGGTGGTTGACGACATGGCTCCTGCCGCCCAGAAGGTAATGACGCCCGAGCAGCGCCGCCTTTCCAGTTACCACGCCGTGGATGCCACCAACTACCAATCTATGAAAGACGCTTTGGGGAGCGTCAAAGGCGAGTTGTGCATCGTGACGGAAGGACTGCTGGGGTATTTCAACGAGCCAGAGCTGGTGAGCCTCTGTCAGGCCATTCACCGTCTTCTCTCGGAGTACGGTGGCTGTTGGATGACAGCCGACACATCCATCTTGAGAATCTATACGCTCACCTTCAGCACCTTGCTTAAAGGGGATGAGCTTGCCTTATTGAATCGTATGCAAGGGAAAGCCAACGAAATGGCCGATGTGAAGATGAACCAGAACAGCCTCTTCCTGAATGGCGAGGAGGGAGCCAGGAGATTTCTGGAAGAGCAGGGATTCACGGTAGCGGCAGAGCCCGTCACGCTCTATCTTCCGGATGTTGCAGGCGTGACTGATGAGCTCCGGAATGCCTATCGGCAGATGAATATACTCACCATGCGTGTCGCCTCTCCGAAGACGAGGAGGAAGTCGGCTCCGGAGCTTCCCTTTGCCGTGGACAGTTCGGTAACGGACGGAAAACTCGTCATGAAAGTCCAGGGACGGGTAGATACCCTCACGGCAACGCAATTGCTGAAAGCCTTCCAGGAGGCGTCGCCTCAGACCGATTCCATTGAACTGGACGTGGAGAAGATGCCCTATATCTCATCGGCCGGTCTCCGTGTACTGTTGATCATGCGGAAGTCCGTAAAAGACCTGAGCTGCTTCAAGGTGTTCCATGTCCAGCCCGAGGTCGAGAAAATCTTTAAAATGACCGGATTCGACAAGATTCTGCTTTAAGAATACAACAGACAAACATTCGTCTCTAACATGAAACCAACAACATTATGAAAAAGGTGATGAATTGGATGCTGGCAGCCATCCTTATCTGCGGCGCAACAGTGCTGACAGCTTGCAGCAATAGCGATAACTCGGCGCAAGGAGTAAAGGGCGGTGCCGACCTCGTGGTCTATGGTAAGATCTTTACTTCCGAAAGGCTACGGGTAGGCGACGGAACGTCGGGAATGGGTTATCAGGTGGTGGAAGCCTTTGCCGTGAAAGACGGTAAGTACGTCTATGTTGGCGACAAAGCAGGCGCTAAGGCCTATATCGAAAAAGGCAAGACCGAGGTGGTGGACTATACTGGCAAGGGGCTTGTGATGCCTGGCTGCGGCAACGGTCACGCTCACTATTCGTCAGGCTTTGCTATCCAGACCATCGGTACGTTCGTTGGTCCTGAAGACGACCCACAGAAATTTCTGATAGAGATTTTGCCCGCTGCGGTCAAGAAGGCAAAGGATAACGGGGCGAAAGCAATCTTTGGTTTTGGCTGGCAATACGGACTCTTCATAAATAATATGCCTACCCGTCAGCAGTTGGATGCTATCTGCAGCGACATTCCTATCTATTTTGCCGACGAGGAAGCCCACAAGGGTCTGGTGAACAGCCTCTTGCTGGTTAAGGCCGGCATTATGAAGGAAGACGGAACTCCGCTGATGACTGATGTGCGCGGCAGCGAGATCGTGATAGGCGCCGACGGCACTCCTACCGGTTTGCTGAAGGAACAGGCTGGAAGTTATGCTCGCTCGTTCTTAGACAACGAATACCTCTTTTCTGTTGACATCGCAACAGCCAACATGTCGAAAATCGAGCAGCACCTGTTGTCTGAGGGTTACACGATGTATGTCGATGGCTGGTCTTCATATTTCTATAACACCAACTTCTATCAGGTAGCCCAGCAGATGGACAAGGCTGGCAAACTACACTTTGTTTTGGGCCTGAGTTATGAGATTGATAGCTGGATGAATGTGGAGGAGGCCTTGGCCAAGGCCGGCGACGTTAAGAAGAAGTACGCTTCGACCCGCGTAAAACCCAACTGGATTAAGCTCTTCATGGACGGTACGGTGGAAACAGGTACAGGATTCGTTGACCCCGTATATCCCGACGGACATCAGGGCAGCCCAAACTGGACCGAAGAGGAACTGACGGAGATGACGCGCAAGGCCAATGACAATGGTGTGTCTATGCACATACACGTGATGGGTAACAAGGGTGTTACTCGCATTGTCAATGCCTTCGTCAACGGTGGAAAGGATGAGATGCGCAACACGTTGGTACACGTGCGCAACGTAGATGCAGCCGATTATCAGCGTATGGCCGACCACAACATCTATGTCACCTCGGGTATGCTGTGGCATAATTGTTCCGATTATGTACAAGAGATACTTAAGAGTGGCATCGTGCCTGTAGGCATGGAGGATAAAGCCTATCCTATGAAGTCGTATTTCGATTACGGCATTCCAGTAACCTCACACTCTGACTTTCCTGCTACGAGTGGCAAACCTGACGATCCGTTCGGCATCATGGAGATTGCTGTTACAGGTGTGTATTATGCCGAGAATGGAAAACCTTTGTGGACTGAAGAACTCCTGACTCGTGAGCAAGCCCTCATAGCCCTCACCATCAACTGCGCCAAGCAGATGTTTGTTGAAGACGAAAGAGGCAGCATCAAAGAAGGCAAATATGCCGACTTCCTCCTTGTCGATAAGGACGTGCTGACCTGCCCCGTCACCGAGATTCACGAGGCCAAGCCCGCCGCCACCTACTTCGAGGGCAAAAGAGTTTTCTCACTGTAAAAACATATAATAAGAATAACAATGAAAAAGAACCTGTTATGGATGATGGTCGCCATCCTCGTTTGCAGCGCAAGTTTGTTCGCATCGTGTGTCGACACAAGTGATAACCCGGTAACGGAGAACGATCCCCTTGCTGAGGAAAAAGCGCAGTTGAGGGCTCAGTACGGCGAGAATAAGAAGATTACCAACGGCAATTACGACAAGTCGCTGGCGGTAAAGTGCATTAACGGAACCTTCGTCGGTAAAAAGACCGACAACATCGTTGCCTTTAGGGGTATTCCGTTTGTGGGCGAGCAGCCTGTGGGCAACCTGCGTTGGAAGGACCCGGTGGACGTTGTTCCCGATGATGGCGTGTACGAAGCTTATTACAATGCTAAGAGTGCCCGTCAGCGTGAAAGTTTCAGCGAGGCAGCATCTCTTTACTATCAGGGCGAAGACTGCTTGTATCTGAATGTATGGAAGGCAGACGAGTCGACGACGGAAAAGAAACCGGTGATGGTATGGATTCACGGTGGAGCCTTTGAGATGGGCGGAACGATCGATCCTACGCATGATTGCCATAATTTTGTGAAAGAGAATCCCGATGCCATTGTAGTAACCATTGCGTACAGGCTTGGTATTTTTGGTTTCTTACACCTGTCGCACCTGCCCGACGGCAAGGACTATCCTAACGCTCAGAATCTGGGACTCTTGGATCAGGTGATGGCACTGAAATGGATACATGAGAATATTGCAGGCTTCGGCGGCGACCCCGACAATGTGACCATCTTCGGCGAATCGGCTGGAGCTGCCAGCGTCACCCTGCTTCCCCTGATTAAAGGCTCTCAGAAATATTTCAAGCGTGTCATTGCCCAGAGCGGTTCACCCGTATTCACGAGGTCAGAGGAACAGGCCATCGAGTGCACGAACGAACTCATGGAAATGCTTGGTTGCAAAACGGTTGCCGATTTGCAGAAGGTTGATGTCGATCGGTTTTTGGAGGCTACAGTGCCACTCACTTTGCGTGTATGGGCAGAAAGAGACGGCAAAATCCTACCTCTGGATCCGTATGAGGCTTATGCCAGTGGTGCTGCAAAGGATATAGACTTTATGCAGGGCTGCAATAAGGACGAGATGGGATATTTTATCAGCGGCTTCGGGTTGGAAGCATATAGTGCGTTCGAAGCTGAACGCTATGCTAAAAAGACGGCCCAGATGACCGACGAGGAGAAACAGTTGGTTGAGGACTTCTGTAAAAATGTCGTAGAAGCAACCCCAGAATATTCAAGTGTCAGTCGTCTTTTCGACCAGATTGTGTTCATCGCACCGCTTTTCAGACTATCGGAGAACCAGACCAAGGCTGGCGGCAAGACCTACAACTATTACTTCACGGTTGAGTCGTCTGTTCCGCTGATGAAATGCGGACATGCGGTAGAGCTTTCGACGGTGTTCAATCATCCGGAGATAACTGCCGAAACTGGAAGATTATTCGACGAAACCTTCTCGAAGACCATGCGCCGCATGTGGGTACAGTTTGCCAAGACCGGCAATCCGTCGCTCAGCGCGACCGAGTCGCCCGATGGCAAGGCCAAGGAGTGGCCGCTCTACGACCTGGAGAACAAACAGCTGATGATCTTCGACGAGTTCAACATCCACCCCGAGAAGGAATCGCAGCGGAAGATCCTCGACTGGAACCGCACCTATTTCCTGACCAAGTATTATTGCATCTGATAACTTAAAACAATCTGATAATGAATAGAAGACTATTGTTTGCCGTGATGGCCGCCATCCTCGTTTGCGCCACAAGCGTGCTCACTTCA
>Ga0310694_10005283_pt1 | contig 12376 bp, 12 predicted proteins | sample 174DNAGHGhighgp2_FD_203884 | JGI IMG/M metagenome (GOLD analysis project Ga0310694, IMG submission 203884) | Sheep rumen microbial communities from Palmerston North, Manawatu-Wanganui, New Zealand - 1742 DNA GHGhigh gp2 (v2) (version 2) | ecosystem: Host-associated > Mammals > Digestive system...
ATGTTGTAGGAATACACGTAATAATCGTTTTCATTCAGGATGCGGGCGCGGCCCGTCTGGGGGCAGGCAACGATCAGGCAGTCGTCGGTCACCTGCCTTTCCCCCGAAAGATCGGCGAATTGATTTTGCAGCACGGGGTTTTTCAGCAGGCTTTCTCTGGTCCATTGGATGCGGCTGCTTTTGGCGCCGTACCTTTCCAGCAGCGACAGCAGCGCCGCGTCGCCCCCGTCCTCGGGCACTACGGCGTAAATGCGCACGTCCTTATCCAGCTGCGAGAGCACCGCGTCGGTGATTTCGCTTTGGGTGGTGACGCCGTTGAAGGAAAAATCCGCCTGCAGGGCAAAGCGGCTCTCCAGCGCGTCGGCCCCGGCGCCGATCAACAGGATCAGCACCGCCACCGCCGCCGTCAGCACCGCAGACACTGCGCCGCAGCGCAGGGCCCGGTTCTGTTTCAGCTTTTCTTTGAGGGCCTGTATTTTTTCTTTCATTGCCTCAGCCCTCCTTCCACCGGCGGGCATCCAGCACGCGGACGGTCAAAAACAGCATCACGAAAATGAACAGGCAGTAAAACAGCACGTTGGAAAAACTCATCTGTCCCCTGGCAAAGGGCGAAAACCGCTGATACAGGCTCAGGAATTTCAGCGCGCCGCTGAAAAAGGGCGCGGAGATGGCCGCCGCGGCCACGTCGCTGATAAAGATCAGCAGATTGGCCCCCAGGCCCAGCACCGCCGCCGTCATCTGGCTGCGGGCGAAGCTGGAAACGAACAGGTCCAGCGCCAGGAAGGCGCAGCCCTGCAAAAGCAGGCCCAGATAGCCTGTCAGGGTTTCCGGCAGATACAGCGTGCCGTAAATGGCCACGATCAGCACATACACCAGCGTGGCCGCCAGGGTCAGGAAAAGCACGGTGCAGGCCGCCAGGTACTTTCCCGTCACCAGGGAAGTCAAAGAACAGGGGGAGGAAAAAAGCAGCTGATCGGTGCGCTGCCGCCTCTCTGCGGCCAGCAGCTTCATGGTGAGCACCGGGGACAAAAGCATCCACAGATAGCTCAGCTGAGCCATCAGGTTCAGCAGGTTTCCGCTGCGGGCGTTCAGATTGCCCACGATAAAAAACACGCTGCCCAGCGTCAAAAAAACCAGCATGAACACGTAGGCCGCCGCGGTGTAAAAAAAGCTCTGCATTTCCCGCCGGTAAATGGCGCGCATGCCGTCCCCTCCTTTCCTGATGTGTTTTCCGGGTCAGCCTTCGCCGGTGGCCCGGAGGAACACTTCCTCCAGGCTGTCCTCCACCGGCATGAGGCGAAGCAGGGGCGTTTGCAGCCCCGACAGGAGCGTGAACAATTCCCGCTCCACCGGCGCGTCCTTTTCCGCCGCCAGCACCGCCTGGGTGCAGCCCGGCTCGCTTCCCCGCTCCACCGTCACCCGGGTGACGCCCTTGAGCTGACGCAGCTGCGGCACGATGCTTCCTTCCCCGCAGGCGATCACTGCCCGCAGCCGCCTTTCCCCCTGGCGCAGCTTTTCCATGGCGCTGTCGCAGATGATTTTTCCGTGATGCAGTATCACCACCCGGTCGCACGCCGACTGCACCTCGCTGAGAATATGGGAAGAAAACAGCACCGTATGCTCGCCGGCAAGCGCCCGGATCAGGGCGCGCATTTCGCTGCTCTGCCGGGGGTCCAGGCCGGAGGTGGGCTCGTCCAGAATAATGACTTCAGGGCTGCCGCACAGGGCCTGGGCAAAGCCGACCCTTTGCCGGTATCCCTTGGAAAGATTGCCGATCTTGCGGCCCGCCTCGTTTTTCAGCCCCGTTTTCTCCAGAATCTCCGCAATGTGGCCGGGAATGGCCCGGGTCTCCACTTCCTTGAGCTCGCACGCAAAGCGCAGATACGCGCTCACCGTCATTTCGTCGTACAGCGGAGCCTGCTCCGGCAGATACCCCAGCAAGCGCTTGGCCTCCCTGGGGCGCAGCATGATGTCGAAGCCGCCGATGGAAGCGGCGCCGCCGGAGGGCGCAAGGCAGCCGGTGAGGATATTCATGGCGGTGGTTTTGCCCGCGCCATTCTGCCCAAGCAGGCCCAGCACCTGGCCCCGGGGCACGGTGAAGCTGACGCCGTCCAGCGCCTTGTGAACGCCATAGCGCTTGCTCACCCGATCCAGTACAATCATAGCCGCCTCCGCCGCAAACAGAATACGCCCTTTCCGGGCCAGGGCCATTATATCACAGAAGCGGGGGAAAGTGCGTGAACAAATTGTAAAGCCTGCCCCGCGCCTTCCCGGGCTTTACGAAACGCGCTTATATGTGGTATAATGTGCATTGCGTCTCCACTCCGCGCGGCAAAGCGCGGCCAAAAAGGCGCGCGATCCCCACACAATCACCAGAAAGGAACATTTTTATGATGTACAGAGACTCCTCCTTCCGCTGGCAGAATAACGTCAGCCTGAAAAAGTGGATGCGGGTGCTGGTCATTCTGAGCGCCGTGCTTTTGGCCGCCGTCGTCGCTTTATCGGTGATCGCCATCCGAAACGGCAGATACAACGCCAACGCCGAGAGAAAAATCAAGCAGATGATGGATAGCAGCGCGCAGTCCGCCATCGCCAAGGTGGACACCATGAACAATTTTGAAGCCAGCAAAAATCAGGAAACCCTGGCCGACGTGCAGCAGCACGTGTACCTGATGGAACAGCTGAACGAGCTGCATTACAGCATCAGCGGCTCCCGGCTGGCCGATCAGGAGGCGTTCACCGCGCTGAAATCGGTAATCAAAAGCATGTTCGAAACCATCCGGGCCAACAAATCCTCCGTGCAGGACGACCGGTCCCGCTTAAGGGGCTACCTGGTGCTGCTGCAAAACGAATTGGCCGGCGCAGCGCCGTGACCGTGACGCGCAAAAAGCCGCCGACGCGCTGCCGCAAACCTGCGGCGGCGCGTTTTCATTTATTCCGGCGCATCATCGGCCCAAAGCAGCCCGCGGAAAGATGATTCCGGGAGAAAATCCGCGTTTTTTTGCATTTTCCTTTGCTTTTTCATGGACAAAAGCAAGCGCTTCGTTTATACTGTATCCGGGAGAAAATGGATAGACGCACCGCGAAAAGGAGGAATATCATGCAATACGTACCCTTTGGAAATCACGGCTTCCAGGTATCCCGCCTGGGCTTTGGCTGCATGCGGCTGCCCACGGTCAAGCAGGGAGAGCAAAACGTGATCGACCAGGAGCGGGCCATCGCCCTGATCCGCCGGGCTATTGACGGCGGCGTGAATTATGTGGACACCGCCTATCCCTATCACGGCGGCGAAAGCGAGATATTGGTGGGCCAGGCCCTCAAGGACGGCTACCGGGAAAGGGTGACCCTCACCACCAAAATGCCCGTTTGGCTGGTCAAGGAAGAAAAGGATATGAACCGCCTGCTGGACGAGCAGCTCAAAAAGCTGGACGTGCCCTATGTGGATTTTTACCTGCTCCACGCCATGGGCAAGGACCGCATCGCCCAGATGCGCGCCTTCCACTACAAGGACTTTTTCCGCCAGGCCATCAAGGATGGAAGAGTGAAGCATGCCGGCTTTTCCTTCCACGACGATAAGGAAACCTTCCTGGATTTCCTCCACGATTGGGATCAGTGGGGCATGGCCCAGATTCAGTACAATTATTTGGACGATCGGGACCAGGCCACCGAGGACGGCCTCATCGAAGCTGGCCGCTGCGGCGTGCCCATCGTGGTGATGGAGCCCCTGCGGGGCGGCGCGCTGGCCAAGGCCCCGCAGAACGTGCAGAAAATGATGGACGAGTTCCCCGTCCGCCGCAGCCCCGTGGAATGGGCCTTCGCCTACATCGCCAATTACCCCCAGGTGGCCACCATTTTGAGCGGCATGAGCAACGAAGAGCAGGTGGAGGACAACCTGCGCATCTTCGACGGCCTGACCCCCGGCGGCCTGACCGACGAGGAAGTGCGCTTCACCGCCGAGCTCAAGCAGGCGTATCTGAGCCGCATGCCCGTGGGCTGCACCGGCTGCCAGTACTGCCAGCCCTGCCCGCAGAATGTGCACATCCCCGATATTTTCGCCGCCTACAACCAGAGCCGCATGTTCGACGATCCGGGCCGCTTCCTGTACCGCTACAAGGAACTGCAGTCCCGCGGGCAGGACGCCTCCCAATGCGTCCAGTGCGGCGCCTGCGAGGCCGCCTGCCCCCAGCATCTGCCCATCATCGAATGGCTGCAGAAGATCAACGGGGAAGCATAACACGGTTCACCCAGCAAAAAAGGCCGCGAACGGCCTTTTTTGTTTACTTATGGTACCTTTCTCCCGCGTTGATCTTGCAGGCGCGGTACATCTGCTCCAGCAGGATCACCCGGGCCAGCTGATGGGGAAAGGTCATTTTGGAAAAGGAAATTTTTTCGTCGGCCCGGCGGAGCACCTGCTCCGACAGTCCCAGGGACCCGCCGATCACAAACACCTGCCGCCCGGGATGCATGTCGCCCTCCTTCAGGCGCCTGGCGAAGGCCTCGCTGTCCATCTGCTTTGCGTCCACGCACAGGGCGGTCACCCGGTCGCCGGGTTTGATGCGGGCAAGGATGCTCTCCCCCTCCTTGTCCATCACCTTTTTCCGGTCGGCGTCGGAGGCGTTGGCGGGCTCGGGCAGATCGGGCAGCTCGATGATTTCCAGCTTGCCAAAGCGGGACAGGCGCTTTTCATATTCCCCGGCCGCATCCTGAAAGTATTTTTCCCGCAGGCGGCCTACGCAAACGATGGCCGCGTTCATGGCTGCAAAAGGGGGATCGCCTGGCCCAGGTCCTTCAGCACGAAATCGCAGAAGGGGGCCAGCTCATCCGAGTAAGGGATCACGTCGGGCACCATCGCCACCGTCATGCCGGCGGCGCGGCCCGCTTTCACGCCGTTGACGGAGTCCTCCAGCACCAGGCATTTTTGAGGATCGGCATTCAGCTGCGCCGCCGCCTGCAAAAACACGTCCGGCGCGGGCTTGGACTTAAGGCCGTTGGCTGATACCAAACGGTCGAAATACGAAATGATGCCGGCGGCTTCCATATATACGCCGATGGTTTTGGGCCCGCTGGAGGAGGCCACGGCCATGGGCGCGCCCTGCCGCTTCACCGCCTCCAGCAATTCCCGCGCGCCCTTTTTCAGGGGGATCATCCCCCGCGTGGCCAGGGCGTTCATTTCGTCCCGGAAATCGTCGAACAGCCGGCCGGTATCCATGGTCGGGTACAGGCCGTGGTAAAAATCGCTGGACCACTGCCTGTTGGCCCCGATGGTTTCGATCACCTGCGCTTCGGTGATGGCGAAGCCCTGCCTTTCCCCGCAGCGGCGCATCACCTCGATGCCCACCCGCTCGCTGTCCATGAGCAGGCCGTCCATGTCGAAAATCACTGCGTCAAATTTCATTCACTCGTCCTCGTCGTCCACCACCACGTAATCCTGGTTGAACAGGAAATCGTGGAGCACGGCCCGGTTTTCTTCAAAGTCGATCTGCTTGGTGGCCATGCCGGAATGGGGAAATTCCTCGTACTTGGTACCGTCGGCGGGCATGCGGATGTGCTCCACCGGCACGCTCTTGAGCGCCAGGGCCAATTCAAAGGCCTCGGTCAGGTCGTCGGTGGTCATGTTGGTATACACCGTGTTGTCCACCACCACCTTGAACAGCTTTTCCGCGTCCTCGTAGGAAATATCCTTCAGGCTTTCCGCAATGGTGGTGAGCACCGTGCGGGTGCGGTAGGTGCGGCCGTAATCCTGGGTATCGGAGCGCATGGTGCCGTCGCTGTGGAGGTATTCCCGGGTTTTGATCTTGCGGATGCGCATGTAGATCACGGCGGCGTGGCCGGTGAAGTGATACACGCCGCCCCGGCCGTCCACCAAAGGCGGCGTGGTGGAGGAAGCGGGCAGGGTATAGTTTTTCAGGTAGTGGGCTTCCCGGTCGGTGATGTCGATATCCACGCCGCCCACGGCGTCGATGATATTCTCCACCTGCTTGAAATCCACCACGATGAATTTTTCGATCCGCAGCCCAAAATGGCTGTTGATGGTATCCACCAGGGCGTTCAGGCCGTCGATATCGGTTTTCTTGTTGGCCCAGGCCCAGCCGGCGGCGTTACGGGTGGGGTCCACATACAGGAAATTGTTGATCCGGCCATAGATGCCGTCGGGCCGCATGATCAGCATATCCCGGATGAAGCTGGTGAGCACCACACGGTGGGCCAATTCGTCCATGGTGAGCAGGATCAGCCCGTCGGTCCATTTGGTTTTCCAGGCCTTCATGTTTTTGGTCCAGGAGGTGTTCAGTTCCGCGTTCCACCGGTCCATGCAGATCAGCATATAATGATGGATGCCGGCGGGGGTGGCCGGGATTTCTTCTTTGCTCAATACGGGGATGGGGTTGGGCGTCTTTTCGTCCGCCAGCGCGGGGACGGCTGCCTCGGCCGCAAGCAGCGCCGTCAGCAGCAGCACGGCAATCAATCGTTTCATCGTTTCCGCTCCTTTAATCGGCCTTGGGGGCGTCTTCCGCCGCCGGGGCCTCGTATTTTTCCAGCTGCACGCCGGTTTCCTCAAACAATTCCAGGGAGAAGGGATCGGGATACCCCTGCTCGTACACCACCCGCCGGATGCCGGCGTTGATAATCATCTTGGCGCAAATGGAGCAGGGCTGATGGGTGCAGTACAGGGTGGCCCCGTCGATTCGGATGCCCAGCTTCGCCGCCTGCAAAATGGCGTTCTGCTCGGCGTGGGCGGCGTAGCACACCTCCGCCCGGGTGCCGCTTTCGATGCCTAATTTCCTTCGCAGGCATTCGCCCTTTTCCTTGCAGGTTTTCATGCCGGCGGGGGCGCCGTTGTAGCCGGTGGTCATGATGCGCTTGTCCTTCACGATCACCGCGCCGATGGCCCGCCCCGGGGCGAAACAGCTGGTCCAGGTGGCGATCACCCGGGCCATTTCCATAAAACGCACGTCCCACTTATCCATGCTGCTTCTCCTCTCCGCTCTGTTTGTAAAGTTCCATGAATTTTTCCAGCACCCTTTGCTCTCTTTCGCAGGCAAAATCGGCCTTTTCGCCGTACTCCCGTCCGTCGCCCAGGCGGGTGTCGGAAACGGCGCGCAGCGCGGCGTATTTTACGCCCGTTTCATAGCAGCACTGGGCGATGGCCCCGCCCTCCATATCGCAGGCGGCCGCGCCAAAGGCGTCGCGCAGCTGATCCTTCTTTTTCAGATCCGCAATGAACTGATCCCCGGTGGCGATGGCGCCCCGGTGCACGGCAAAGCCGCAGTGCCCCGCCGCCCGGACCAGCAGATCCGACAGTGCTTCATCGCAGGGCACGTGCACGATATTGGGCCCGGAAATCAGCCCCAAAGGATCGCCGATGGGGGTGGTGTCGATGTCGTGCTGCACGGCGCTGCCGGCCACCGCCATATCGCCCACCTGCATTTCATCCCGAAGCGCCCCGGCCACGCCGATATTCAGCAGCGCCTCGGGCTGATAGCGCAGGATCATCCCCAGGGCGCACACCGCGGCGTGCACCTTGCCGATGCCGCACCGGGCCAGGCACACCCTGACGCCCTTGAGCTCTCCGGACCAGTACCGGGTGAAGCCCACGGAGGCCTCCTCCGCATGGTCCATTTTTTTCAGCAGATCGGCAATTTCCCTGTCCATGGCTCCAATGATGCCAAGCATACGTTTCTTCCTTTCCGTGCGGACAAATCAAGGCCGCGGGTCGATACGGCCGTAGTAAGCCAGCAGATTCCTTCCGGCGATCCCTTCGATCAAATCCTCCGTCAGGCCACGTTGGCGCAGGCGCTCAAGCAGCGCCGGGAAATCCTGCGGCCCCGCAAGGCCCCGGGGCTTTACCTCGATGCCGTCGAAATCAGAGCCGAAGCCCACATGCTTTTCGCCGCCCAAATCCATCAGCTGGCACACGTGGTCGCACACGGTGTCCAGATCGGCTTTGCCGTCGGCGCTTAAAAAATAGGGATAGAAATTCACCCCGATGTAGCCGCCGGCCTCAAACAGCGCCCGCAGCTGATCGTCGGTCAGGTTGCGCGGATGATCGCACAGCGCCCGGCAGCAGCTGTGGGACGCCAGGGGGCGCAGCCCCATCTCCAGCAGATCCCAGAACCCCCGGTCGCTCAAATGCGAGGTATCCGGCGCGATGCCCAGATGCTGCATTTCCTTCGCGGCTTCCCGGCCAAAGGCGGTCAGGGGCTTTTGCTGGTCTATTTTGGCCGGCGTGCCCAGGCTGTTGGCGTAATTCCAGGTGATGGCCGCCATGCGCACGCCCTTTTGGCGCCACATGGGCAGCAAATCCAATTTGCCGTCCAGCAGATCGCAGCCCTCCACCGACAGCACGTAGGCGCATTCGCCGTCCACGGCGTCCCGGTAATCGTCCAGCCGCTTCCAGCCGTTCTGCCGGAGCCGCTCTTCCTGGGCGAACATTTTGTCAAACGCCGCCGCCACGGCGCGCAGGTCCGGATCGCCGCCCACATAAAGAGCGAAGGTCTGGGCGCTTACGCCGCCCTTTCGCAGCTTCTCCGCCGTAATATCGGCGGCCGCGCCCGGATGCATGGCCAGGGCGTAGAGGGTATCGGCATGGGTGTCGCACAAAAGCACGGCGGAACCCCCTTCCAAAATACAATAAGACAGTTTATTATAGCACATTCCGCCCCGGCGGACAACTTTTGGCCCTGTAAACTTTCTGTGAGCAAAAAGAAAAACGCAGCCGGTCTCCATTCGCCCCTGGCGGTGGCCGTATTGCACATCAAAATGGAAAAAATGGGAAATTCATCTCCGGTGATTGTGCAATTTGTTGAATTTGACACAGAGCATTGAATAAATTTCGTCAAATGTAATACTGGTAAAACGGACCAAAGTATGATATAATGCTTACAGATTGATGGCACAGCCATCGGTTGGACCAGCGGACGCACATGCATATTGAATAAACGCAGCGATTCACATCGTGCTGCTTGTTGCTTTTTGTGAATCCATGATCGGAAGGAGGACTTTATGGCGTATCCCAAATTAAGGATCATTCCCCTGGGCGGCGTGGACGAAATCGGCAAAAACATGACCGCCATTGAATACGAAGACGACATCCTGGTGGTGGACTGCGGCTCCATTTTCCCCGACGAGGACATGCTGGGCATCGACCTGGTGATCCCCGACGTATCCTATCTGGAAGCCAATAAGGATCGGGTGCGGGGCTATGTGTTCACCCACGGGCATGAGGATCATATCGGCGCCACGCCTTATGTGCTTCAGCAGGTGCCGGCCCCCATTTGGGGCACAAAGCTCACCCTGGCGCTGATCGAGCTGAAGCTGAAAGAGCATCACGTGGACGGTATTCCCATGACCGCCATCATGCCCCGGCAGGAAATCAAGGTGGGCCAGTTCACGGTGAAATTCGTGAAGGTGAACCACTCCATCCCCGGCGCCTGCGCCCTGATCATCACCTGCCCTGCCGGCGTGATCGTGCACTCCGGCGACTTCAAGATCGACTTTACCCCCGTGGACGGCGAAGTGACCGATTTGAGCACCCTGGCCGCCGTGGGCGACAAGGGCGTGCTGGCGCTGCTGTGCGAAAGCACCAATATCGAGCGGCCCGGCTATACCATGAGCGAAAAGAAGATCGGCGACACCTTCATCAGCCAGTTCCGCAACGCCCAGGGCCGGGTGATCGTGGCCATGTTTGCCAGCAACATCAACCGCCTGCAGCAGGTGATCGACAGCGGCATCCGCTTTGGCCGCAAAGTATGCTTCGTGGGCCGCAGCATGGTTTCCGTCAGCAAGGTGGCCATGCAGATCGGCGAATTGGTGATCCCGGATGAATGCCTGCTGGAAGTGGACGATCTGGACCGGTATCGGGACGACGAATTGCTCATCCTCACCACCGGCAGCCAGGGCGAGCCCATGAGCGGCCTGACCCGCATGGCCTACTCCGAGCACAGAAAGCTGCAGATCAAGCCCAGCGACAAGGTCATCATCTCCGCCACGCCCATTCCCGGCAACGAAAAATTCGTTTCCAGGGTCATCAACCAGCTGTACCGCTGCGGGGCCGAGGTGATCTACGAGGCCATGGCCGAGGTACACGTGTCCGGCCACGCCTGCCAGGAAGAAATCAAATTGATGCACACCCTGGTGCGCCCCAAGTATTTCATCCCCGTTCACGGCGAATACCGCATGCTCTGGCAGCACGCCGAATTGGCCGAATCCATGGGCATGGACCGGAAAAACATCGTTTTGCCCGTGGCCGGCCAGGTGATCGAAATGAGCCAGGACAGCCTCACCATCGCCGGCACCGTGCCCACCGGCGAAGTGCTGGTGGACGGCCTGGGCATCGGCGACGTGGGCAACGTGGTGCTCCGCGACCGCAAGCACCTGTCCCAGGACGGCCTGATCATCGTGGCCATGGCCTTTGACCGCACCAACGGCGTATTGGTTTCCGGCCCCGACGTGATCTCCCGCGGCTTTGTGTACGTCCGGGAAAACGAAGATATCATCGAGTCCACCCGCGAGGTGGTGCGCACCATCATCGGTTCCTACGGCCGCATCGAGGGCAGCGACTGGCCCAGCATCAAAAACCGCATCAAGGATGAATTGCACCGCTATATCTACGAGAAAATCAAGCGCAACCCCATGATCCTGCCCATCATCGTGGACCTGGGCTGAGCGCCTCCCCTTCCGCCATGCAAAAGAAACGATGGATCGCCCGCCTTCTGGCGCTGGCCGCGGCAGCGACGCTGCTGTGGCCTTTTGGCGCGACGGCCGCGGTAAAAAACAAGTTTGAAAAAAGAAGCGTGCTGCTGGATACCGGCCCGCGGATCACCTATTGGGTCTACGTTCCGGAAAACGCCGGCGACGGGCCGCTGCCGCTGGTGATCTTCCTGCACGGCTCCGGCGAAAGGCGGGAGCGGGCGCTGGTCAGCGGTCTCCCCCAGGCAATCAACGAAGATTTGGTCGTCCCGCCGCCGGCTGTGTATCTGGTGCCGCAGCTGCCCGACACCCCCATCAAGTGGGAGCATCTGGAGCCTCACCTGATGACCATGATGGAAAGGCTGGAAAGCGAATATTCCATCGACGAAAGCAAGGTCACCCTGGTGGGGTTCAGCCTGGGCGGCAATTATGCCTGGGAAATCGCCGCCCGGTTTCCCGATCTGTTTCCCCGCCTGGCCTGCGTGTGCAGCCGGGTGCCGGAAGAGATGGACCCCTTGAGCCTGCTTTCCTGCGACGTGCGGGTGTACGTGGGCGAAAAGGACACCAACGTGCCCCCAGACAGCGCCATCGCCTTCGCCTCCGCGCTGCATGACGCCGGCGTCCGGGTGGGCTTGTTTCCCTATGACGGCAGCCATTCCCAGACGGTCAAGCATGTTTTTGAGGATCAGGACGTGATCAACTGGCTCTGCTGGGCGGAATAAACCGGCCCGGACGGCGCATGACGCATACAAAAAGACGGGAACTTTGGCAAGGCGTTTGCCGCCTCCAAAGAGATCCCGTCTTTTTGCAATTTGCGCAGCGGTCCAAGGCCGTGAAACCTCCGGGCCGGCTGCGGCGAAACGCAGTCGGAAAGCCTTATGTTTCTTCCTCCAGCACCATGGAAGCGATCTCCCTGCCCTCGCCCCAGCGGATCACGTGAGCGTGATCCTCCGCCCCAAGGGACATATGCAGAAGGGCGATGCCCATATCCACCTCTGTGCCGCCAGCGCCTGCCCGGGACAGCATCAGCGTGCGCCCGGCGTAGGATAGCTTCCAGGGCTGACGGTTCATGGCGGAAGGCGCCTGACGCACGCACTCGGCGGCGCGGTAAGCCCACAGGGGCCAGGCGGCAGGGTCTCCCACGCAAAGATCGGTAAGCTTTTTGCGCTTGCGGCCGGGATTCACATCGTTAATGACACCCAGAGGCGTGACCGCCAGGGCCCGCTCCCCCTCCTTAAGCGGCAGGAAAAATTCCTTTCTGCGGTAGGACATCACCCAGCAGGTACCCACGTTCAGCGCCGTGGCCTCCAGGATAAAGGCTTCCCCGCTGACGCCGGCATGCAGCGCGGAATAAGGCGCGGAAGTATCGGCGATGATGGCGGCGAATTTGCCGGTGCCCTGGATGCCGCCCACCACCGGCAGGCGGCGGAACAGCAGCCTGGGATCGGTATCCCCGATCTCGATGCGCACCCCGGGCAGGCAGCAGCGGGCCGCGGCGTAATGCAAAGCGCTCATTTGGGAAACGTCGGGCTCGCCCCGATAGGCGCGCACGCTGCGCCGGGCGCTGACGGCCTGAAGCAGCCGCTGCCGCTGAGCGGGCGAAAAAAAGCCGTTCAGGGCGCATTCTTCCGTGATGCCGTGGTCCATTTCGATCACCTTCCTATGCCGGTAGTGTATCACGATCCATCCG
>Ga0310694_10005285_pt1 | contig 12375 bp, 5 predicted proteins | sample 174DNAGHGhighgp2_FD_203884 | JGI IMG/M metagenome (GOLD analysis project Ga0310694, IMG submission 203884) | Sheep rumen microbial communities from Palmerston North, Manawatu-Wanganui, New Zealand - 1742 DNA GHGhigh gp2 (v2) (version 2) | ecosystem: Host-associated > Mammals > Digestive system >...
AAAAGAAGTCGTACAAATCGTGGCTCGACGAGTTTAAGAAATACTACAACCAGGAACTCGCACAGGTAATCAACAAGGACACCGACGGCTCCGCCGAACTCATACAGATGGGCGAACCAGTTGCAATGATTTCCAGGAAGACCGACGGCAACGCCATCGTCGTAACAGACGTAGGGCAAAACCAAATGATTGCGGCACGTTATTACAAATTCAAGTACCCCAACACCTTCCTCACATCGGGCGGTCTCGGCACGATGGGCTTTGGACTTCCGGCGGCTGTGGGCGCAGCTATCGCGCAGAAAGAACGCCCCGTAATCCTCTTCACCGGCGACGGCGGATTCCAAATGAACGAACAGGAACTCGGAACAATCATGCAGGAACAGATACCTGTAAAGATTGTAATCCTCGACAACAGCGTCCTCGGCATGGTGCGTCAGTGGCAGACGATGCTCCAAAACAAGCGTTATTCAGCCACCGACCTCGTAAACCCCGACTTCGTGAAACTCGCCGAGGCATACTCCATCAAGGCCCGCCACGTAGTGAGCCGCGTAGAACTCGAGCCCGCCATCGACGAAATGCTCAGCCACGACGGCCCCTACGTCCTCACCATCGACGTGGACAAGGACATGAAGGTAATGCCGTTCATCAAGCCAGGCTCCACGGTGGACAACATCACTCTCAATTAAGTTGTTATTACGAAAAACTCATCAGACAATGGACAACAACAATAAACGCCGATATACGGTAATCGTATTCACGGAAGACAAAATCGGCTTGCTCAACAGGATTTCCATCGTGTTTACGCGCCGACACCTCAATATCGATTCGCTCACCACATCGCCTTCGGAGATAGACGGCATATTCAGGTTTACGATAACCACCGAATGTGACGCAATCCTGATGAAGAAAGTTGTGGACCAGATAGAAAAACTCACCGAAGTGCTCCGCGCCTTTGCCTACGAAGACAAGGACGTTGTGGCTCAGGAAATTGCAATCTACAAGGTCTCCACCAAAAACATCTTCAAGAGCGCGACCACGGTAGAAGAAATCATCCACGAGTTCAACGCCCGCATCCTCTACATAGAATCGGAGTACGTAGTAATCGAAAAAACCGGCTACTACAAGGAGACACAACTCCTCTGCGACAAACTCCGTCCCTACGGGCTCTTAGAATTTGCCCGCTCGGGTCGTGTGGCAGTCTCCAAGAAGAACGAGGAACTCGAAAACTACATCGCCGAACTCAATAAGGCGGTGGAGGAATCCAACGAAATCCGCAAATGGAAGCTCCGCAAGAGGGCAGAATAAATGGATTGCAGGCTGCCAGCCTGCCTCAAATATGACTTATGGCTGATTATGACTCTTTAATCAGCCATAAGTCGTTTTGTATCATCTTTTTTCAACAAAATCCATTTTTTCTTGTTTTTCAAACTATACACTGATGTTTTTTTAGACAAGTTTAGGACAGAAGTACAGCTTTGCGACACAAAGACGCTCAAAGCCATTTCGACCAAGATAAAATATGTCTATTTGCAATGAAATCTTTCTGAAAGTCAGCGCAAAAAGAACGACAAAGAATACCCCAGATTCTCTCCATATTGAATTTTTAAAAAAAAACTTCAAATTTATTTTGTTTTATTAAAATATTTTTACATTTTTGTCGTCGAATTGAAGGGCTAATCAAAACGCCTGGCAATTCGACGATTTTGTAATTAACTGGATTGGCATTGTGCTGTGGTCTTTTGTGTGAAACGTGGAAAATTTCAACAAAAAATGAACTGGTTGCCGCACAACTGCCACGCCTTTTGTACAGGGCGTGGTCTGTTGTGTTATATTAGTTCATTAGGTACTTTCCACGACCTCACAAAAAGTATGACACTTAATAAGCAGACACGCTTTTTTTATATCCCTTCAATACCAATGCTTTTCCGCATTATTAACCAACTAAATTCCTTTCTAATTATGAAGAAAAGAAAGTTTTTCAGGCTGCTACTTGCGGTCTTTGCTGCTGTGCTTGCTTTCGGTAGCAGTGCAGTGGCGCAAGATGGACGGTATCTTGTGGTGAGAACCCAAGATATGGAGTATTACCCATGGGATACACAGTTCTACATCTATTCCCCCACCAAGTTCGTAGAAGGCGACGAATGGGAAGTTTCCATGATGGTAAGAGCCGACAAGGTAACCGAAGGCATTCAGAGTGATGGCTACGGCAATGCTATTGACCTTGATGAACACGGTGGCATCTCCACGCAGACTCACAGTGACGCTCCTGGCAGCTACAGACACTGGGCGGCAATCGGTAACGTCAAGTTCACCACCGAGTGGGAACAATACACTTATTCAGGTACATTCGTCGCAGACCAAATTGACGGCGACTACATCACCTTCAACCTCAACGACTTCAACCCCGCCAACAACTACTACTTCGACAACATCAGTTTCAAAATAAACGGTGTGGAGCAGATTGTAAACGGCGACTTAGAGTACGATGACTTCTCTGCATTTTGGGTGAAGGAATATCCTGCATCTGCCCCTGTACAAGTAACTCTTGATAACATTGAAGGCGTAAGTAACCGCCCCGCCCTCAAAGACGGCTACTACCAAATCTCCAACGCAGACGAGTTGTACTGGTTCATCGATTTCGTGAACAAGAAAGTAGAAGATGGCTGGCGCACCACCTATCCAAATAATAATGCCAATGCAGTACTGACTGCTGACATCGTTGTCAACGAGAACGTGCTGACCACCGAGAGCACACCTAACGAAGCAATCCTTTCATCAATAGAAGAAAGCAAACACTTCTACACATACAAAGGTATTTTTGATGGACAAGGACACACCATCAAAGGATTGTATTACCCACAAGGCACACCCCTTTTTACTGATTTAAATGGAACTGTCAAAAATCTCGGACTTGAAGATTTTTTGATTTGTTTCAAAAACGGTAACACATTCGGTACTGGCGGAGTCATAAGTGGGTATGGAAATAGAAATGAACAAACCGTAATCTCCAACTGCTACTTGATTGGCTACATTGATGCTATGGAAGCCAATGATTGTGGCGGTTTTTGTAGTGACAACTACGGAACAATCACTGACTGTTTCTCGCTCTGCACCATTCGTAAGGCAAACGAAACCATAAAGTTCGGAAGCATTTGTTGGCGCAATTATGGAACAATCAAAAACAGCTACGGCAGTTCAGACTTTTCGCGTTGTAACGTTGTAGGCATCAACTATGAACAAAACTACAATGCAACCCTCGAAAACGTTGCCGACTACACCACCGCCGAACTTGCAAACGGCAAATTTGTTGCCAACGGCTGGAAACAAGGTTCTGTAAATGGCAATACCTACACTTTCCCTGTTCAGAATGTATTCTCCAAAGCTTATTCAGTCACCCTCCGAAACCCCGACAAGAAGGTAATCGCCACACCGTACCAATACGAATATCACCTTATGGAACCGTTCAACATTGCGGGTGCTGGCGTCGGCGTTGCTCAGGATGGCAGAATTTATGTCCTCGAAAAACTCACCGAACAAAACTTCTCAAACTTCTCCACCGTCCAGCCGGGAAAACTGATAGACAATTATACATCGGCAGACCTCTCGGCTACAATCAAGGCTGGAGAACTGACCGCAGAATATAAATACATGGTCAGACCATATCTCTGCTCAATATGGTTCAATGAGAGTCAACAGGCAGGTTATCCCAACCTTCTCCGTATCCCTCTCAACGCCGACCTCAATAGCGACAAATACACATTCTCATTCTGTTGGGAATGTTATACAGACGAATATGATTTCAGCCTATCAGCCCCATTGGGCGTGGCAAAAATCACTGGACTCGACGTAACCTACCCAGGCACATACCACGTAAGGCTTGATTATGGCAATCGATACGCAATTGGCGACATCATTGTCTATAAGCCCGTGAAAAACTTGGATTTATCCAAAGTAAACGCGACAATCTATCCATACGGCAAACTTTCTGGCTCTATAAAAGTCAACTACGAAGACGGCACTACGGAAGACGTGGATATCACAGCCGCAACATTTGAATTTAACAACTCTAAAGTTGGCAAAACCACCGTTGAAATCGCGCTCTACGGCGCAACAAGCAAACTTGACGTAAACATCGTTGCAGACCCCACAGAACCAAAGAAGGACGCCAACGGCTTCTATCAGATTGCTACCAAAGAAGACCTCTATTGGCTTGCCAATTACATCAACAATGGCGGCTCAAATGCAGACGCAGTACTGACCAATGACATCGTAGTAAACGAGAATGTCCTGACTCCCGACGGCAAATTCAACGAGGCTAAGGCATCTACCTTTACAGAATGGACACCGATAATAGAAATTGGCGGCATTTTCGATGGTCAGGGACATACAATCAGCGGATTGTATTACGCAGACAATCCCAATTCATCTACGAACAATGGACCAGGCTTTTGCAATTACATAAGAGGAACAGTCAAGAATCTCGGACTTGAAAATGTCTATTTCAAAGGCACAAATGCTCATGGATTATGCGGATGGACACCTGCAGGTGCTCAAATCACCAACTGCTATACAACAGGATTAGTAGAAGGCGACCAATCGGGAGCATTCATCTCATACACTCCTGTCAATGCAACAATTACCAATTGTTTTACACTCTGCACAAACTCTACTTGTGCATTTGGTGCAAGTTGGGGTGAGGGAACCTTAACCAATTGTTTTGTTAATTCAGATTTCTGTAAAACAAATGAATTGTACCGTTGTGGTGCATATACCACTGAGGAACTTTGCAACGGCACTTTTGTACCACGAAATGGCTGGGACGGCTGGACACGCGGCTCTTTCGACGGCAAAACCTACACCCTGCCGATGCCCGACGTGTTCAAGGAACCCGTTACAGTCTCAATCACCGACGACGAACCTTTCATTGACATCAAGAAAAAGAGTTATCACATCGGCGACCCATTGGAGCTTGGCGAAAAAGGAAAAGGATACGTTATGGTACACAAAGCCACGAATGGCAAGACATTGCCATTCGTTACAGAGATGTCCGCAATAGAAGAACATGGGTCATACGATGGACAATGCATTGTAGCTCATGCTGATGATATTGTGAACAATATATGGGATTCGCAGTTCTTTATTGTCTTTGAAGACAACCCCGCTCTTGGTGGCGAAACATGGGAATACACTATGAAAATCCGCGCCGACAAAGACGCTCGTATCAGTACACAAATACACCAATCTCCTCAGGAATATATCTACTACGTAGGAATAGACACTGTGGATTTCTCCACCGAATGGAAGACAATAACTCGTCGTGGCACCTTTGTTTCCAAAGACCAATGGTATAGTTACAATACTATACGTTCCATCGCCTTCAATCTCAACGACTGTAAAGAAGCCAACAACTACTATTTTGCTTATATCAGTCTAAAGATTAATGGCAAGGAAGTAATAGCATCTCCTGAACTCAAAGGCAACAACAATTTCTATGCAACAGAATTCGGTATAAATGATTATCCATCCCTGTGCAACATTCAGCAAGGTGTTGAATACACGGTAATACGCGACCCTTTCAAACTGACACAAGACAATGTTACAGGCTTCACCACCGAAAAACCTGGCAACTACACCGCCAAAGTAACTTGCAATGGCAAAACATACGACTACAACTATTCTGTTTATGGCGTGGATAGAATCGAAAATTTGAAGACACAGTTCCGCATAGGTGCATATCTTGACGACTACGACTATACCTATTCAATTTATTACACCAACAATACAAGAACAACGGGTTATATGTCCGACCTCAATATTTCCGGTAATTTCGACATCAACACCCCTGGCGATTACAAGGTAAAAGTTTCGTACTATGATTACAGCGTCGACACCACATTTACAGTGTACAACGAAGTGGAATCCTTGGATGTCACTAATGTGGAAAAGGAAATGTACTACGGCGCGGAATACAAAGGAACATTTGTAGCCCGCTATGTAGATGGCACATCGGAAGTGATTGACGCCGCCCAATTGGGCAAATGTAATTACAGTATCGGGAAACGGACTATAACCGTACAATACCGTGGCGCATCCGCCGAAATGGATATGAATATCTTGCAGGATGACATAGCCAAGTACGAACTCAAATTCCCTCAAACAGCATACAACTACGGCGATGCTCTCAACATTACAGACGCAGTAGTAACCGTTACCCGTCAATCAGGCAAAGTGGAAGATTTGTACCAACTTACAAATTACTCCGACTGCATTTTTGGTTACAACAGCACCAAGACGCAAAAGCAAACAGTCTATTTTATGTATGGCAATTATCCAAATATGGTCGAAATACCCTTTGATGTAACGGTCAACGCCCCCAACCCCTACCCCCAGCCCGCCATCAAAGACGGCTTCTATCAAATCTCCAACGCCGAGGAGTTGCTTTGGTTTGTATATGACGTCAACAATGGCGACAGAAATGCAAACGCTGTTCTCACACAGGACATCGTTATCAACGAAGACTGCCTGAAACGCCTTACCGCACTCTCCAAGGCGGGTGATGAACTCTCTGTTTGGCAGCCAATTGGCACATTGCTCAACGCTTTCAACGGCATCTTTGACGGTCAGGGACACACCATCAGCGGTCTATACATCAACGACAAGACCCAGCAAAATGTTGGACTCTTTGGTGTTACCTCTGCCGACGCTGTAATCAAAAACCTCGGCGTTACAGATTCGTACATCGCTGGCAAAGAGAATGTTGGCGCAATATGTGGCAACAATGAGGGCGTCATCGTCAATTGCTACACTACGGCAACCGTAGAAGGCGAAAAGAGCGTCAGCGGCATAGCTGGCAAGGCGGACGGCAAAATCGCCAATTCCTATTACCTTGCAGAAAGAGCCAAGGCCGACGACCCGAGCGCAAAGACCGCCGCTGACTTTAAGAACGGCGAGGTCGCAAGACTCCTGTCGCAAGGCGCAGTCATCGACGGCGAAACAATTTCTGGCGAGGATTTCAACAACGTTACCGTACTTCCCGGCGTCGAGGACTTGAAGACCCCCGTTTCCGAAATCGCTCCTGCCTCTGCCATCGACATCTGGGCATTTGAGAAAACCATTTACGTGCAGAATCCTGGCAAGGACATCCGCATCGCCGACATGTCAGGTCGATTGGTAATGACCATCAAGGCAACCGCCGATCGCATGGAAATACCGATGCAGAAGGCCGGCATCTACATCGTTAAAACCGGCGTAAAGACACAGAAGGTAATTATTCGTTGATATTTGACAAACCACCGTAGGGGCGCGGCGTGCCACGTCCCTACATTAAATGTGAAATCCAAATGAAAAAAATAACATTAATATTCGCTGTATTCTTTGCAGCAGCCATCTGCCTCGCAGCGTGTGGCGGTGGCAGCGATGGCGGCAACGAACCCGAACCAACTCCGCAACCCTCGCCTGACAATCCCACAGGCAAGGTTGCCTATTTGACGGCAAAGGAGTTTGTTGGCTCAGAATGGAGTGGCAAGGACGGCAATAGTCAGGATGTTACAATCAAGGTAAACACCGCTACCGATATGACGCTCAACTACTTCACCAAAACCCTCGCCAAGAATACCGACAATTTCACGGCGCAGACCGTGACAATCACCTACACATTCGATGAGGCGAAAGGCACATTCACTGGCAAGGGCAACGACGGAGCACAGTATTCTGGCACGTTGACAAGCAAGACGGCATTGACATTGAAGATGCCATCGGCAGAAGTCAGCATGAAAAAAAATTAACCCATCATTCCTCTTTTTGGTAGGGACGCGGCAATGCCACGTCCCTACATTATTTATATGCAATCATCTATCCATCAATCACATACATAATAATTCAAAAAAATTAACATTCAATATCTTGCAAAATAAAAAAAACGTCTTAAATTTGCGGTTTGTAAGAGCGACGGTCTGCTCGACGCAACTACGCTACTAATCACTATTTAATCAAGACATAATTATGTACTTATTAGGATTTGACATCGGAAGCTCGTCAGTGAAAGTATCGCTGATCAACACCAACTCGGGAAAGTGTGAAGCATCCGTTTTCTACCCGAAACAGGAGATGAAGATCATCGCCTTGAAGCCGGGGCTCGCTGAGCAAGAGCCCGAAGAATGGTGGAAAAACGCCAAAATGGCCCTCGCGGAAGTTATGACCGCGTCGATGGTTCCCGCATCCGAAATCAAAGGCATCGGCATTTCGTACCAGATGCACGGCCTTGTTGCCGTCGATAAAAACCAAAAACCTCTCCGCCCAGCCATCATTTGGTGCGACTCGCGCGCTACTGGCATCGGTGCCAAGGCTCTTGCTGAAATCGGCAACGAAAAATGCCTCGGACACCTCCTCAATTCGCCGGGCAACTTCACCGCTTCCAAGCTCAAATGGGTGAAGGACAACGAACCTGACATCTACAAGCAAATCTACAAGATAATGCTCCCGGGCGATTACATCGCCATGAAACTCACGGGAAAAATCAACACAACAATGAGCGGCCTCTCTGAAGGCATGTTCTGGGATTTCAAGGAAAAGAAAGTTGCCAAATTCCTGCTCGACTACTACGGATTTGACGAGAGCCTCCTGCCGGAGATTGTTCCCACATTCTCCGTACAAGGCGAGCTCAGCACGGAAGCAGCCAAGGAACTCGGTCTCGTAGCCGGTATTCCTATCAGCTACCGCGCAGGCGACCAGCCCAACAATGCACTCTCACTCAACGTACTCAATCCGGGCGAAATCGCTGCCACCGGCGGCACATCGGGCGTAGTATATGGCATCTCCGAAGAAGTTAAATACGACCCACTCTCAAGGGTAAATACATTCGCTCACGTCAACCACACCAACGAGCTCAACCGCCTCGGCATCCTGCTCTGCATCAACGGCACAGGCATCCTCAATTCGTGGCTCAATAAGCAAGTGGGCGGCGGACTCGTCAAATACTCAGAAATGGACAGGATTGCAGCCGAAGTGCCAATCGGTTCGGAAGGTCTCAGCATCATGCCGTTTGGCAACGGTGCGGAGCGCGTACTCGAAAACCAAAACCCGGGCGCGGCGGTAATGAACCTCAATTTCAATATCCACAAGGCGGCTCACATGTACCGCGCAGGTCAGGAAGGCATCGCATTCGCGTTCAAGTACGGTATGGACATTATGAAGTCAATCGGCATCGACTGCAAAGTCATCCGCGCAGGCAAGGCAAACATGTTCTTCTCGTCGGTATTCCGTGAGACTCTCGCAACAACCACCGGCGCAGCAATCGAACTCTTCAATACAGACGGCTCTGTGGGCGCGGCTCGCGGCGCAGGTCTTGGCGCAGGCATCTACAAGGACGCTACCGAGGCTTTCTCAACACTCAAGAAAGTGGAGGTTACCGAACCCGACACCCAAAACCAGCAGCAGTACGACGACGCCTACGGCGCATGGAAGGAGTACCTCGAAACCATCATCGCAAAGAAATAGCAATTAACTACTAATAAAAATTACAACAAATTACACATCAAAAATGGCAAAAGAATATTTCGCTAACATTGGCAAAATCAAATTTGAAGGCAAGGATTCTACCAATCCTATGGCTTTCCACTACTATGACGAGAACAAGGTCGTAATGGGCAAGACCATGAAAGAATGGCTCCGTTTCGCAATGGCATGGTGGCACACCCTCTGCGCAGAAGGCGGCGACCAGTTTGGCGGCGGCACAAAGAAGTTCCCCTGGAACGAAGGCGCAGACGCTGTAACAATCGCTAAGCAGAAGGCTGACGCTGGTTTTGAAATCATGCAGAAGCTCGGCATTCCTTTCTTCTGTTTCCATGACGTGGACCTCGTATCGGAAGGCGCATCGGTAGAAGAATACGAAGCCAACATGAAGGCCATCGTTGCCTACCTCAAAGAGAAGATGAAGGAAACCGGCATCAAGTTGCTCTGGAGCACTGCTAACGTATTCGGCAACGGCCGCTACATGAATGGCGCATCCACAAACCCCGACTTCGACGTTGTAGCACGCGCTATCGTTCAGATTAAGAACGCTATCGACGCAGGCATCGAACTCGGCGCTGAAAACTACGTATTCTGGGGTGGTCGTGAAGGCTACATGAGCCTCCTCAACACCGACCAGAAGCGTGAAAAAGAGCACATGGCTACAATGCTCGGCATGGCTCGCGACTACGCTCGCAAAAAAGGTTTCAAGGGCACATTCCTCATCGAGCCCAAGCCGATGGAGCCTTCTAAGCATCAGTACGACGTTGATACCGAAACTGTAATCGGCTTCCTCCGCGCTCACGGCCTCGACAAGGACTTCAAGGTAAACATCGAGGTAAACCACGCCACCCTCGCCGGCCACACATTCGAGCACGAACTCGCAGTAGCCGTTGACAATGGTATGCTCGGCTCTATCGACGCCAACCGTGGCGACTACCAGAACGGCTGGGATACCGACCAATTCCCCATCGACCAGTACGAACTCACCCAGGCTTGGATGGAAATCATCCGTGGCGGCGGCCTCGGCACCGGCGGCACCAACTTCGACGCCAAGACCCGTCGTAACTCCACCGACCTCGACGACATTTTCATCGCACACATCGCCGGCATGGACGCAATGGCTCGCGCTCTCGAAAACGCTGCCAACCTCCTCGAAAAGTCGCCCTACAAGAAGATGAAGGCAGAGCGTTACGCTTCATTCGACAAGGGCATGGGCAAGGACTTCGAAGACGGCAAGCTCACATTCGAGCAGGTTTACGAGTACGGCAAGAAGGTAGGCGAACCCAAGCAGACCTCCGGCAAGCAGGAACTCTACGAAGCAATCGTTGCAATGTACGCTAAATAATCTCTGACGTACAGAACACAAATCAAATAATCCGTCCCCGGCAGCAAAAAAATAACTTTGCTACCGGGGATTTTTTTTATATAGAATAGACATCAAGATTAGTTAAAAAACCTAAAAAATTTATTTTGCGATTTGGAGAATAATTCATAATTTTATGCGCTGTTACACAAACTAAAATTACCACTATGAAAACATTGAGAATCACATACTTGATAGTATTTTTGATGTTGCCGTATTGCCTGCTGGCGCAATCGCCGTTCACCAAATACTTCAACGAGGCTCAGAAGGCGGAGCGCAACGGTTTTAGCGCGAAGGCTGCTGAAAATTACCTGAAGGCAGAACGCTACGCAAAAAAATCATTTGAGAAAAACCGTGTATGGAAGGCTCTCGCAGACAATTACAAACGACAGTCTGACTACACTCACGCCATCGACTACTACACCAAGCTCCTCACGGTATATAACGACGACAACCGCAAGCGAGTGCTCCTCAACCTCAGCGACCTTTGGCTGCTCACGGGACAATACCGCAAGGTGATTGACAACCTCAAAGACATGCAGGACGCACCCGACGAATCCGTGCGCCTCACCAACCTATCTGCGGCTTACACAAAACTTGAAAAATATGACGACGCGCTCCGGCTACTCAATGATGTGCTTGCCAACCCTCATTCGCGTTCCTATAACATTGCCCTCCAAAACAAGGGCTACATCCTCTGGGCGCAGAGCCGTTTGCAAATGGCTGATTCTGTGCTTAATAAAGTCGTTGCCAACTTCCCCGATTCCGACGCCACACGCTACATCTGTCTTGGCAACTTGGCAAAAGTGCAGGCGGAGCTCAAGAAATTTGACGACGCCATCCGCAACATCGACGCCGCCCTCGAATGGCAAAAACGCAACCTCGGCGAAAAACATCTCGACTACGTGATTTCGCTCCGCAAAAAGGCGGAAATCCTGCTCGCTTCCGGCAAAACCGGCGATGCAACACGGCAGTTTAAGGAATATTTTTACAAGGAGCGCGACTACATAGCCAACAATTTTGCTTTCATGTCGGAAAACGAAAGGCTCAATTTCTGGTACTCGCAAAAGCCACTCGTGGACGAATGTTTTGCATTGGAAATCAACGACCCCGACTTCCTATTTGACGTGGCGGTATTCTCAAAATCGGTGCTGACCCTCTCTAACGAAAACTTTGCGGCGGCGGCATTTTCGGACAAGAATCTCAAGAAAATTTACTCCGACATCATCGCCCTCAAATCTGACCTGATAGTGGCAAAACCCGCAGAACGCAACAAAATCCAGTCGCAAATCGACGCCTTGGAAAAAAAGTTTGCCGCACAGAATCCCAAGTACAAAAAATTCATCGCCGACCTCAAGATAGACCGCAACAGGGTATCTCAATCGCTTAAAAGCCCCAATGACGTGGTTGTGGAGTTCATCTATTACAAGAAAGTGGATGAAATGCGCTACGCCGCCCTCGTGCTCAGGAAAGACAAGCCGGTACTCTTCATCCCGTTATTC
>Ga0310694_10005286_pt1 | contig 12373 bp, 6 predicted proteins | sample 174DNAGHGhighgp2_FD_203884 | JGI IMG/M metagenome (GOLD analysis project Ga0310694, IMG submission 203884) | Sheep rumen microbial communities from Palmerston North, Manawatu-Wanganui, New Zealand - 1742 DNA GHGhigh gp2 (v2) (version 2) | ecosystem: Host-associated > Mammals > Digestive system >...
TTCAGTGCTTCACCCTGGTCAACGCAGTGAACAAGCGCTCGGTGTGCGAGAACCCGCTGGTGGACACACTGCTCTTCAACGACTATCGCACAAAGGCACAGATGGACGAGCTCATACTCAAGGAGCGTCAGAGAGAGCTTATGTTTGAGGGCAAACGCTGGTACGACCTGGTGCGCCGCTCCATGCGCGACGGCAACACCGAGGTGCTCTGCCAGGCAGTGGCAAAGCGCGAAGGCATCAATGCCAACTATGTGCTCAACTTCTTCTCAAGCCAGACAACAGGCATGAACGCCATCTTCTGGCCCTACAACGATGAAGAGACAAAGGTGAACCTCAACCTGGCCAAACACCAGAACCCTGCCTTCAGCAGCGGAGAGGGAAACATCTCGAAGTAATTGAATATTGAATATTGAAAATTGAAAATTATGATTACCAAATATTTCAAGACTTTCATCGCTTTCTGTCTTGCTGCCTTCGCTACAGGCACAGCACTCACTTCCTGTTCCGACGAGCCGGACAGCGAGTATTTCTACACCTTCAATGGTGAGATGATGAGCGACTATCTGAAAAATCGTCCAGACTACAGCGGCTTCACAAGGATAGTGGAGCGCGCAAAGCTGATGGACCTGCTGGCAACCTACGGTCACTACACCTGTTTCGTGCCAAACAACGAGGCAGTGAAAACGTTCCTGGCAGCCAAGGGCATCAACGTGCCGGCAGACGCAGACATCGCAACATACGTTGACCAGCTCAGCGACGCCGACTGCGACACCGTGGCACGCACACACCTGGTGTCGAACATGTACTCTACATTCGAGATGGACCAGGACCGACTGCAGACACCAAACCTGCTCGGACGATACCTCGCAACATCGGCCGACGAGGTCGACGGCCATCCTGTCATCCGTCTGGAGGGAACGGCATACATTTTCCATGACCTGCAGAACGACTCGGTGGAGAACGGAATAGTGCAGCCCATAAACATGGTCATTGAGAAGTCGAACAGCTACATTGCCGACATACTCAAGGCCAACGACCGCATCAGCATCTTCCACGACGCACTCTTGGCAACAGGAGTGAACAAGGACATCATGCTCGTCGAGGATGAGACTTGGAACCCCAAAGACCATCCGAAATACTACTACCGCAGCCACACTTGGAACGAGGTGGCGTGGGCACCCGACACACGAAAGTACGGATATACCATCTTCGTTGAGCCTAACGAAGTCTACCAGGCCAAGTTCCAGGAGTATGGCATCTCCACTGCCAACGGAAACCTGCGCGCACTCTATGATCTCGCAGAAAAAATCTATAGCGAGGTGTACACACAAGACGTGGGCAAGGAGGGCTGGTCGTTCGATAACCTTACGGACAGCATCAACCCGCTGAAGCGATTCATACAGTACCACATACTGAACCGCTACGTTCCTGGCACCGCCGACCTCACACCGCTGGTGATGAATGTTGGTGCTGTGCACGAGGCATTTGGCTTCGACTCTAAGCTGGTGAACCCCTGCGACTGGTATCCCACACTGCTGCCTCACACCATGATAAAGGTGGAGCAGCTTACCATGGACCAGGACGAGGAGGGCAACGACTGCCGCGGAGGTGACATCGCAAACGAGCGCTACATCAACCGCCGCTACAATGGCGCCAACTATCTTTACAGAGGCGCTCGCATAGACGCCACTGTGGAGACATCGCCAATACACGACGCCATCAACGGACACTATTTCTATATTGACGACATACTGGCTTTCTCCGACAAGGTGAAGAATGAGGTGCAGAACCAGCGTATCCGCATGGACTTCTCGACCATCTTCCCAGAGGTGATGACCAACGACATGCGACTGAAGGGCATACCTACAGCCGACGACTCCAACGACGTGCCCGACGACTCGTCGACACCGAAGAACGGACGTAACTTCTACTTCCCGCTGGGCTATCTCGACGGACTGACATTCACCGAGAACAGTAACGTGGTGATGCGCCGCCCGCACATCAACTTCTGGTCGTGGCAGGGCGACGAGTGGAACATCTTCGGCGACTACGACTTCACATTCCGCATACCACCAGTGCCATTCGACGGCGAGTGGCAGCTAAGACTGGGATTCTGTGCCATTGAGACACGTGGTGTCATGCAGGTCTACTTCGACGGCGTGCCACAGGGTATACCCCTTGACATGACCAAGTTCCTCAACAGCGACCTCTATCTGGGCGACCGCTTCACCACCGACGAGGGACTGGGTGACTACAAGTCGAAGACCACCGAGCAGAAGGCTGAGGAGCAGAAACTGCTGAAGAACCTGGGAGCTTATCGCGATGGCCGCTCGCAGTACCACTTCAACACCAGCGGCACAAAGTATTTCTTCACTGGTAACGAGCGTACATACCGCCGTATACTCTGTCAGACCTACATCGACAGCACCAAGGACCACTACCTGCGCTTCCGCGTGGCCAGCGATGGCAAGCAGGGCAACAACAACGAGTTCATGCTCGACTTCTTCGAGATGGTGCCAAAGAGCGTCTATTCGGTCGACGGTGACGGAGACATGGAGGACGACCTCTAAGAAGTGAGGAGTGACGAGTGAAATTGTCTACCCGCTCACTGTCACTGAAACCAATATGTTAAACAATTAATTACCGAATATATGAAAACAAATAAAAAATATGGAAATGGAAAGCTTGATAAGGCTAAGATGATGGGCAAGCTCCTTTGCGCAGCACTCATCACTTGTCCCTTGTCACTTTTCACTTCCTGTTCCGACACTTGGGACGACCACTACGACAGCACCATCGAGGGTGTCAACGAAGGGTCACTGTGGCAGGCCATAAAGCAGAATGCTGACCTGTCGAACTTTGCCAGCGTCATCGAGGCAACGGGCTACAACCGCTCACTGGGCAGCACACAGGTGTTCACAGTGTTCGCCCCCACAAACGCCAGTTTCAGCAAAGAGGACGCCGACAGGCTGATCAGTGAATACCAGGCACAGAAAAAGACCTCGGTCAACGACAATGACAACACCGTAATAAAAGAGTTTGTGCAAAACCACATCGCTCTGTACAACTACTCTGTCTCGTCGCTTACCAACGACAGCATAGTGCTCATGAACGGCAAGTATGCACTGCTGAGCACTAACGGCATAGACAAGAGCTCGTTCAGCAAAAGCAACACTCTCTATGAGAACGGACTGCTCTTCACCGTTGACAAGCCGATAGACTACTCGGCAAACATCTTTGAGTACATACGCAAGGATGCAGACCTTGACAGCGTCCGCTCGTTCCTTTACAACCCCATGTTCTACTATCCTGAGTTCGACCCCTCAAGCAGTGTGCCGGGAGGACTTGACGAGCAGGGACGCACTATTTACCTCGACTCGGTGAAGAACCAGGTGAACCTGCTCTACAGAGAGCTGGGACGTATAGCATCGGAGGACAGCACATACTGGATGGTCCTGCCGACCAACACCGAGTGGAGCAGGCTTGTCGACGAGTACAGCAAGTATTTCCAGTACAACCGCAATGTGGCCAATAGGCTGACCAAGGGCTCGCTCGACTCGCTGAAGTACACCAACACCCGACTGGCTATACTCGAGGGCACGGCCTTCAGTCAGACATCGAACAAGAGCGTAATAGTGAACGACAAGACTACGTCAACACCCAACGACTCGCTCATGTCCTTCGGCTATGTCATGACCAAACTTCAGAGAAACAACCGCTGGGGCGCAAACTTCAACTACTATCAGTACTACGACCCCATGAGCGAGGGTGGAATCTTCTACGGTGCTGAGGTGAAGGAGTGCAGCAACGGTCGTGTGCTGAAGTCGAACAACTGGAACATCAGCCCGCTGCAGACCTTCAACCAGTGGATCATCATCGAGGCCGAAGCACCAGGAAACATCAAGTCCATAAGCAAGTACTGGGACGGCAAAGACTCGATAAACACCACCGAGGCCGTTGTGCGCAACGTGCTTAACAAAGACTACGAAAACAGGGTGTGGAACAAGAGCTACGCAGAGTTCGCTCCCAATGTCACCACACAGTCGCCCATTGTCAACATTGGCGTCAAAGGGGTTCTCTCCAACATGCCTTACGACATCTGGCTCGTCGCAGCACCCGCACTGGCACACGACAGTACTGCCACGGCCAGCGAGTGCCTGCCCACGAACATGCGTATCAGCCTGTCGTGGGAAGACCAGAACGGCAAGACGCAGACAAAACAGTTGGGCAGCAACTTCGGCACCACCGGCAACCAGATAGACTATCTGAAACTTGCCGACAGCGTCACGTTCCCATCGTGCACAAAAGGCATAAGTGAAGATGTGGTTTCGACATGGCTCACGATAGAGAGCCGAGTGAGAAACTCGGATGTGGGCAAGGGCATAGCCACGCAGACACTACGTATCGACTGCATACTGCTGGTGCCTCATGGCACACTCGAGTTGGTCGATGACATGGGAGAGTATTATCCGGAGTACGCTGGCAAGCCCGGTTTCTGGATGTATGCCCACGGTAACAAACCTTATATGTATTACGGTTTACGCTAAGCCCGTGACTGCTAATTCGTAATGTGTAATTTGTAAAAACACCAGAAAATATATGAAAAGATATATCTTATTCGGACTCACAATGCTGATGACATTCCCTCTTAGCGTTGCCGCACAAGACGACATCGACGACGACGACGAGGTGGAGGGCACACAGACCTCAGTGCGTACGTTCGCACCAAAGCAGCATCAATATGAGACACGCAGCGTCAAGGGTACAGTACTCGATGCCGCAACGAAGAAACCCATCGCAGGTGCCATAGTAAGGGCGGCCGAGATCGATGGCTACAGTACACTGACGGGCGATGACGGTACATACGAGCTCAAAGTGCCCCTCTTCACATCGGCACTTATCATCTCAACACCCGACTACAACACCTTGCGCCAAGGACTGAAAAAGGGTGAGCAGCAGACCACGGCAGCCCTCTATTCGACAGCCTTTACAGCCGAGTATGCACCGCAGACCAATGTCAATGCCAACTATTCCGCCAGCGACTTCCGCTACACATCGGCCATAAACATCAAGGACGAGGTGCAGAAACAGCTGGGCGCACAAGCATACACAGTCGCACACAATGGCACACCGGGTGTGGGAAGCGCCGTCTTCATGCAGGGACTTAACTCGCTCAACGTAAATGCACAGCCGCTGGTGGTCATCGACGATGTCATCATCGAGCAGCAGTACAACCGTACACTGCTCCACGAGGGATTCTTCAACGACCTACTTTCCAATATCAACCCCTCCGACATAGAGCGCGTGACCGTCATGCGCAACGGAACGGCACTCTATGGAGCAAAGGGCGCTAACGGAGTGATACTCATACAGACACGCAGAAACAAGTCTATGGCTACGCGCATCACTGCAAATATCTCGGCCGGGGTGACACTCGAACCGAAATACATCTCCGTGATGGGAGCAGAACAGTACCGCGGTTATGCCAGCGAACTGCTCAGCAGCACCAATACCAGGCTCAACTCGTTCAAGTTCCTTGACGAGCGGCAGTTCACTGACAACGGTATGCGCAACTATTACTACGACAAGTACCACCAGAATACTGACTGGAAGGACTACGTCTACCGTACGGCCATGACCCAAAACTATGGCATCAACGTCGAGGGCGGTGACGATGTGGCAAACTACAACCTGTCGGTGGGCTACACCAATGCCAAGAGCACGCTCAAGGAGAACAGCATGGACCGTCTGAACATACGATTCAACACCGACATTCAGCTGCTGAAGCAACTGTCGGTACGCTTCGACGCCTCGTTCTCGAATATCACACGCAACCTGCGCAACGACGGAGCACCTGCCACCTACGACGAGGGAACACCCTCGAGCCCCGCTTTCCTGGCTTACGTCAAGAGCCCGTTCCTCAGCCCATACAGCTACGGACGTGGTAAGTTCGCAACAGACCACTGGGACATAGAGCAGGAGGACTACCTCTCCGAGGCACTCACCAGCTACACCAAAGCCGGTTACAACTGGCGCTTGGGCAACCCCGCTGCCATACTCGAATACTCGGATGCTGAGAACAAGAACCATTTCGAGAACTCGCTGCTCAACCTCACCGTGACACCGAAGTGGCAGTTCAACGCCAACCTCTCACTGCGCGAGCACTTCAGCTACAATCTGGTCAACACCACCGATGAATACTACATCCCTATCAACGGTACACCAGACTACTACGTCTCCTCCATCGGAGCCACACGCACCAACGAGCGCCGTTCGCTCTCGTCGAAGCAGAACTCTGTGCAGAGCGACACACGGCTGGACTGGCATAACCGCTACGGAGCCCATTCCATTCATGCTTTCGGAGGTGTGCGCATCAACTGGGAAAGCTTCACCAACAATGTGCCTTACGGCTACAACACCGGTAACGATAAGACCCCGTTCCTCAGCAGCGGACTGCAGAATGTGGGCGTGACAGGTCTTAACGAGAACTGGAACTCCATGGCAATGTATGCACAGGCAGAGTATAACTATCTCTCGCGCTACTATCTCCAGGCAAACGTCACCGTCGAAGGTTCTTCGCGCTTCGGCAAGGATGCCGGTTCGCTGCACTTCTTTAGCGCACCGTGGGCCGTCTTCCCAGCACTGCAGGCCGCGTGGGTGATAAGCAACGAGCCTTGGTTCCAGTCGGCTGTCAATGGCCGCTCGGCACTGGTCAACTACCTCAAGCTCTCTGCCGGCATTGATGTCAGCGGTAACGACGACATCGACTTCTACGCATCGCGCAGCTATTTCCTTCCCACACAGTTCCTCCATTATGTCGATGGCGTCTCGTTCGGAGGCATAGGCAACACCGAGATACAGTGGGAGACCACACGCCGACTGAACGTGGGACTGGAGACCAGCCTGTTCAACAACAGACTCGCACTGAGTGCAAACTTCTTCCACTCCACCACCGACAACCTGCTCACACAGCAGAAGCTGGGATTCCTCAGCGGACTGGACACCAACTGGAGCAACGGAGGCAAGCTTGAGAACACTGGTTTCGACGTCTCGGCTACCGTCAAGATGCTGTCTACAGCCGACTGGCACTGGCAGTTGGGAGCCAGCATAGGCCACTACAAGAACAAGATCAATGAACTGCCCGACAACGCACAGTATCTTGACACAGAGCTCTACGGAGCTACCATCCGCACTCAGGTGGGCGAGGCTGCCAACCTCTTCTACGGCTGGAAGACCAATGGCGTCTACAGCACTACAGAGCAGGCTAACGCAGACGGACTCTACGTGATGGCCGACAACGGAGTGGACAAGAACTATTACCAGGGTGGTGACATGATGTTTGTCGACACCAATGGCGACAAGCTCATCGACGAGGCAGACCGCACAGTCATCGGCGACCCCAACCCCGACTTCTACGGCAACATCTTCACCACGCTGCAGTGGAAGCGGTTCACGCTCGACGCTCGGCTCAACTACTCCGTCGGAAACGACGTCTTCAACTACATGCGCCAGCAGCTCGAGAGCGGTTCGCGCTTCATGAACCAGACCACGGCCATGAACCGCCGCTGGCAGGCAGAAGGACAGCAGACCGACATGCCGCGTATCACATTCCAGGATCCGCTGGGCAACTCGCGCTTCAGCGACCGCTGGATAGACGACGGTTCGTACCTCAGACTGAAAAGCCTCACACTTTCTTACGACATACCGCTACAGTCGGAGTTCATACAGGGACTGCAGATATGGATGCAGGGCAACAACCTGCTGACTTTCTCGAAGTACCTCGGCAGCGACCCAGAGGTGTCGATGACCAACAGCGTAATAGGTATGGGCATAGACCTCGGACGGCTGGCACAGAGCCGCTCTATTGTCGCTGGTGTGAAGATCAATCTGTAGTTAATAGTTTATAGTAAATAGTTTATAGTTATGATTACCAAGATATGTAAGCGGGTGCTTCATGTAGCGACACCCCAAAAAGCAGTGAAATGGACACTGTGCGCAGCACTTTTCACTTTCAACCTTTCACTATTCACTTCTTGCTCTGACTTCTTCGAGCAGGAGTCTGACAATGTCATCTATTCCGACAAGAGCCACCTCACTAACTGGTCCGACACTGTCTATTCCGTCATGGGCATCATGAACAAGATGCAGGTCATAGCAGACCGCACCGTGCTGCTCGGCGAGGTCAGGGGAGACCTGGTGACACTGACAAACCAGGCATCGGCCGACTTGCGCGAGCTGGCAAACTTCACTGCCGATGACGATAACGTCTACAACCAGCCAAAGGACTACTATGCCATCATCAACAACTGCAACTACTTCATTGCCAATGTAGACACCACGCTGAAGAGCAACCGCAATGAGAACATCTTCATGAAGGAGTATGCGGCTGTCAAGGCCTTCCGTGCGTGGACATACCTGCAGCTGGTGCTCAACTATGGGTCGGTGCCTTTCGTAACAGAGCCTATTCTCACCAAAGACCAGGCAGAGAAGGACTATCCCCACTATGAGTTGGAGCAGATATGCGAGTACTTCCTCAATGACCTGGCATCGCTGCCAGAGCGCTACGACAACGAGTATCCCGGCTATGGCAGCAACGTGCGTGGCAACGACTCGCGTTTCTTCTTCTTCCCCCTCAACATCATCCGCGGCGAGCTGAGCCTTTGGCTCGGAAGCTGCAGGGAAGGCTCTTCTCCCGACGCAGGTGTGAACGATTTCAAGAATGCCGCACTCTACTACTACAAGTACATCAGCCAGAGAAACGGAGAAAACTCTTACTACCGTACAGGCAATGGTATGCACCTGTGGCCTTCAGGAACGTCAACTTGGTCTACATCTACCGTGACCGGCGACTTGTTCACTGGTTACTATGAGAACTGGAGCCCCGACGCTGAGCTGATAACCATGATTCCCTGCGACTCCATTCGCGCAGAAGGATACTACAGCGAGCTGAGAAACCTCTTCAACTCCACTTCGGAGAACGACAACCAGGTGTCCATCTCGCCGTCGAAGCACATTCTGGAAATATCCGAGTCGCAGCAGTATGCATGTCTCAGCAGCAATGGTATGTCTGTCACCTATGCACCTAAGGGTCTGACCTACCACCGTACGGGCGACCTGCGCCTCAGCGCGTTCTTGAGCGAGGGCTACAATGTGGACAATGTGACGGGACGCCGCACGGACACACAGTTTATTTCTAAGTATGTCACACGCAACGTGCACCTCTACCGCCGCATGATGCTCTGGCTGCACTTTGCTGAGGCACTGAACCATGCCGGGTACCCACGCATAGCATACAAGATACTGGAGCGCGGACTTAGCAACGAGGTGCTCAGTACCGAGGTGTACAGCTATCTCAGCCCGCAGGACCTCGTATGGCTTAAGGTAATGCCGCAGGACTCGGTGAAGACAGAGTTCAGAGGGTCGTACAGCTGGAGCTACACCGACCCGCTGTTCAACTTCTCAGACAACTACTACGTGGCCATGGAGCGCCAGCACATCATCAACCGCACTTACGATGCCTTCAACATGATTGGCTTGCACTCACGCGGCTCTGGCTTCACACCCATGAACGAGTACTACCGTCTGGACCACGAGGACAGCATCTGCTGGAACATGCAGCCTGACTCGCTCTATGTCTTCGACGCCAATGCCTATCAGAGCATTAAGCGCCGCCAGCAGCAGCAGGTGGACAGCCTCCTCCTCGTGGAGGACGCTCTGGAGCTGTGCTTCGAGGGGCAGCGCTACTACGACCTCATGCGCTTCGCTTTGAGGCAGCAGAACCCCGGACAGTTCCTCACAGATGCCATCAACAAGCGTAACGGACAGGGCGGTTCCGTTGCTGTCAACCTCAACGACCGTCGCAGTTGGTATCTGCGTTGGGGCAATGGAAAAGTGGGCTATTAAGTTTACATAACAACCGTATAAACAAAACGGTTGGCTTGTAAACCCGTATATTGCGAGAATCGCGTTTCACCAAGCTGTGAAACGCGATTCTCAGTTTATAGTGTTGCAATCTCTTCAATAGAGAGACCTGTGATGTCTGCAATGTCGTCTATTGGATATCCTTTGGCTTTCATTCTTTGTGCATTCTTTACCTTTTCTTTTTTCTCACCTTCTGCTCGTCCTTCTGCTCGTCCCTCTGCACGTCCCTCTGCTCGTCCTTCAGCACGTCCCTCTGCTCGACCCTCTGCTCGACCCTCAGCGCGTCCCTCTGCTCGACCTTTTGCATGTCCCTCAGCATGTCCCTCAGCGAAACCCTCTGCGAGACCTTCTACGAGACCTTCCGACCTTGCAGTCTCAAAGGCGTCCTTGGTGGAATAGACACTGACCATAAAGTCGCGGTAGGCTCTTTGTTCCTCCCGGGTCATTTTCATGAAGTCCAGCTTCAGACGGGCCTCCTGTAGGCCGGGGTCGGTGGTGTCGTCATTGATGATGCCGTCCTTAAGGTAGGCCATCCATTCTTCGATGGGGGTCTTGGCCACCTCGTTGAACTTGTTGACTATCAACAGAAATATCTCGGGGAATATCTCTTCGGGAGGGGTGAGACGCTTCACATTGCTACGGATGTACTTTTCCTCCTTCTCGTTGTTGAACTTCAGAACGGACCCCTCCTTGGTCATGCCGTGGAAGTCTATGTAGCCATGATAAGCATAGTCGTCGCCCTCGCCGAAGTTGAAGTAAAGGATGTTGATAGAGTAGACCTTCTTGATGACCTCGTAGTCTTGGGCAATGCCTATCTGGTCGTTGATGGCTGTGGCGGTGCCGAAAAGAATACGCTGGAAGAAGTCGGCCTCACGGCTGAGCTGCACCTCAACGATGATGATCTCGCCGTTCTCCGTCTTGGCCTTCACATCTACGCAATTGGACTTGTCCTCCTTACGTATCTTATTGTTCCCGCTTTCAAGAATCTCGATGATTGTCACCGGATTGCCAACGAGTACGTTGATAAGGCCCTCAAGCACCTTCTTGTTTGCCTGATCACGAAGAATGCGCTTGATGGCCCAGTCGAAGCGCACATACTGGCTGTTCTTACTTGTTTCCTTTGCCATACCGTTATAATTTTCCTGCAAAAATATGATTTTTTCTGCAAACCGCAAAACAATTTCAGAATTATTTGCTTATCTTGCAAAGCGAACAGGTTTACTCCTGCTGCGGGAACTGCTGGTATATCCTCAATCCGTAGTCGTTGGCCGCAGCGAAGACATACTCCATGATGTCGGCAGTGTCGTGCTCGTAGTCTATTGCCGCCTGTGCTTTAAGCCAGAATATGAACTCCAGACAGCACCCGCCTTGTGTCGCCTCGGCCTGTCGCACCAGTGGGTTCTTCTCGCCTATCACCTTTGGGTTCTGGCCCATCCATTGCTCTATGTGCCTGCGATATTTCGTTATGTTTGCCACGCCGTCGTCGTCGAGGCGTATGGAGCGGAAGTCGAACCACACCTTACGCGTCTGCTTGCGCCCCTCGCGCTGCTCCATGCCTTTCCAGTTCTGAAACGAGCCGTCCACCAGCGTCTGTGGCGTCACCGTGATGATGGTGTTGTCAAAGTTTCTTATCTTCACCGTCGTAAGCGTTATCTCCTCCACGCGTCCGTTGGCACCGGCCGAAGGCACTGTTATCCAGTCGCCCACGTGCACCATCTCGTTAGAGGCCAGGCGTATACCTGCCACCAGACCTTTTATAGTGTCTTGAAATGCCAGCATGAGTATGGCTGAAGCAGCTCCGAGACCAGCCAGCAGAGTCGATGGGTCTTTGTTCACGACTATCGATATGACCACTATCACGGCAATGAATATTACCACAATCTTCAGCACTCCGCACAAGGCATAGACGTACTGCCGGCGTGAGCTCCGCTTTCTTTCGGTCATCACCTCGTCGCTCTCCAGCAGTTTCAGCTGGTTTACGAACACCAGTATTGTGCGCACTGTCATCACGGTGATGTATATTGCTGTGAGCCGCGAGAGAAGCATGTGCACGGTGGGATAGTCGTAGAACGTGAGGGGCAGTAGCTGCCACACCACGAAGGCCGGCACTATGCTGCAGGCCGAGAGTAGCACCTTCCGGTTGAACAGCGTGTCGTCCCATCGTGCCTCCGTCTTCTTCGTGACCTTCACTATCATGGGTACCACCACTTGGCTGCACACCCATCCTGCCAAGACTGCCAGTAGCACTGTCATTACCACCAAAGTGGCGTGGCCGGCAACGCTCACTACGTCGGGCGACACTCCCCACGAACTGAACAATTCTTCTACAAAAGCATTGATCTCTTCCATTCTCTTTTTACCTTTAATATAACTGTATAATCATTTATTCCTAATACTATTAACTGATATTTCCCCTTTTTATTGCTTATCCATACCATCCCTCACGGCCCGC
>Ga0310694_10005287_pt1 | contig 12373 bp, 8 predicted proteins | sample 174DNAGHGhighgp2_FD_203884 | JGI IMG/M metagenome (GOLD analysis project Ga0310694, IMG submission 203884) | Sheep rumen microbial communities from Palmerston North, Manawatu-Wanganui, New Zealand - 1742 DNA GHGhigh gp2 (v2) (version 2) | ecosystem: Host-associated > Mammals > Digestive system >...
CATTCCCAAATGATATAGACCTTCCAACCAGCAGCTCTTATCTCATTTATATCTTTCTCATCTCTTTCTTTGTTTTTGGTAATCTTGTCAATCCAGAATGCAGTATTTGTTTTAGGTATAACAAAGTCTTTGCAGCCGGTATGCCCATGCCAGAAACAGCCATTGATAAAAATGACTGTTTTATATCTGCTCAGTACAATATCTGGCTTTCCTGGAAATCTCTTGTCATGAAGTCTGTACCGGAAACCATTAGTCCATAGAGTATGACGAACCAGTATCTCCGGCTTTGTATTCTTGGAACGGATGTGCGTCATGCAATCATGCCGTTGCTGTGGTGTCATTTTATCGGGCATATCAATAACCAATGAGAACAAGACCTTTCAAGGGCAATTTCAATCTTCCGTTAATATACAGAGTTTCAAAGAAATTGAAAATTGCATCAAAGTCTTGGTGATCGCGATAATCATTGCGCACGGCAATAATCAGGTAATCAACGCCATACATCATACATGCTTGAAAGACATCTTTGAGAAACTGATTGTTTGAATAGGCTCTTCCTGCTTCAACTTCTATAACAATACGGCCGTCATTGCTAACAGCATCTGCATCAAAGTATTTATCAATTTTGTTATTCAGACTGAAAAGTACTGGTACTTTGATTTTATCCTCTGATAATTTGCTTTCTTCAACAAGGAAACCGGTTCTTTTTAGGTCTGGAGCTATAATCTTCAAGACCTCGTTGCTCTTCAGTTTGTGTGTTTTTGAATCTATATCATCGACGTGTTTTATAAAACAGCTAATGACATTCTCAATTGACTTATCCATTCCTACGGAACGGGGGAATAATTGATATCGTAACATAATAAAAACTATTTAGGGAATCCTTTCTTTCTCAGATATTGAAGATTGAGCCAGAAGGTATATTTATATGTATCTGTAAGAGGTCTTTTCCCGGTTGCGACATCATTCATCACTTTCCATTTCCAGTCATCAAGGCAGCGTTTCCTGCGGTCCCAATCAACCATTTCTTTTATGATATCCATTGTTATCTCACCGCTCTGTACGCCTGCAGCCTGTTTTTTTTCTGCCATGGCCGCTTCTTTGTCTGCTTTTTCAGCATTGTCTTTTGCTGCCAGTTCATCGGCTTCTTCAAGAAGGTCAATATTAAATTTGCAGACTATCTCGTAAATAGCCATGGCTCTCTTGCGGTCAGTATCAGTAATAAGATGATTGAATTTAATTTTATTTGCGGTATCCCGTGCCGCACTTTGGTAATGCAGGGCAAGGTATCCTGAAGACTGTCCCCAGTCTGCAATTTTATTCCATAGAGAAGGTGGGATGGAACGGATTATATCCATTTCATGTTCGTATATACTGCCGGATTCCTGCTCATCTGTTATAATCCTTCTTGAAGATGGATTGTTTGGATCTAACAAATCATCTTTGATTTGCTCCAGATCATAAGCAAAAGTATGTTCTTTCACTTTTTCCCAGCACTCCTCTTTCTTTGCCCATTCAATGTAGTGCGATCCAACAGAGTTTTCAATAATAAAACTGTTGACTTGTTTCATTAAATCAAAAATGAAATCAGAAAGGGCAGGTGAAAGCTGCTGGGCCTTCCATATTTTGTATAGGTCTAATTTGTTGTCTGTTATTCTCGTCAGAAGAGCAATTGTATAAGGTACTGTGACATTCTTCAATTCACCAATATGTACAGCGCTAGCTTTTGTTCCATACCGTTTGTCTGCAGTTCTGAAAAGGATAGCTTTTGCTATAGTATCTTCAAAATAAACATTGTTTATAGTTTTAAGATTCTCCGGAAGGTTATTATTGATAAACCGTGCATAGTTCTTTTCATTGCCGCGTGCAACAATGTGTGGTCCAATGACCAGTTTCTTACCTTCATAAATCTCTTCATAAGCATTTATGTATTTAGCTATGTCTGTTTTTGTAAGGACCTGCCCTTTGGGGTACTTTTTGTCAAAAGCATCCATTCTGGATTTGGTGAAACCTTCTTTTTGTCGCATGGTTTTGTATTGCCCTCGTGCACGTTCAAAAAACCAGTATGTTTGCAGAGGACTGTCGGGGTTAAACGGCGTAAGAATATACCTGGACAGTTTCTCGAATTCAATCAGGGCCTGGTTGTTAGCACTGAAATCGGCATCGTTGACTTTGTTCTGTGTGTTGGCATATCTGGAAATACGTGAAACAATCTCACTGAACTGTTCTTCTTTCTTGACGACAGAAATCTTCACCTGTACATATATATCGGATATATCCGCTCTGTCATTTTTCCATGTGTAATATATTGATGCTGTCGTTTGTCCACCATTGACAATTTGCAGATTCCGTATTTTGCTTATGTTATGTCCTGAATCATCCAATTCAATGTGATCGGCCGTAACGGCTAAACCATTATTGTATGCAAAAAACATATGCGGTTCCGTCTTGATCGTCTCACGTATTCCCTTGTTTATTTTACCATTGAATTGCAGAAATGAACGTACATTCTGTTCCAAAAGTCTTGCTCCATACAACCTGTACAACTCTGCCAGACAAGCTCCAGGAATGATGGCTATATAGGCTTCATAATCCTCGTTTTCTGAGCTGGCAGAAAGACAGGGGACAGTTGCATTCATTTCCTTGAAGTCAATTTGGATAGGAACGTGGGAATCTTTTGATATTTGAAACAGATATTCAATATCGAGAATCCTATAAAAAACGCTATTCCCGTTTATTGAGGTTGATTTCGGGAGTTCACCTTTGTATTCACCATTGGTCAGAACAAAAGCATTGACGCGAACCAGGTTTTCTTTAAGCTCCTCATATGAACCAAGGGTATGGGCAAATTCAAAAATAGGGGATGATTCTGCCACTTCATTCTCATAATTGTTGTATGTAGCTTTCCTAAAGAAGTTGGTAATGCGGGTTACAGCCTGGTCTATATCTTTTTTATAGATTACAGGTATTTCTTCCTCAGGTCGGTAAATCGTGATAAACAAATCTACTGTTTCATAATTATCAGAAATGGCATAACCATTGATTTTATGCATTGCCTTGGTGCCCAAATCTTTCTCATCATATGCCACGGTGGTGTTTTCTGTTTCTCCGGCTTCAGACAGAAGATCAAGGAACAAACGCGTAAAAGTTTGTTCTTGGGTATCTCCTTCTTCATTGGCAAGCTGTCTTGAAGTTACATCTTGGCAAAGTTGTTGGTAAAATTTCTCCTTTTCAGTCATGTTGTTTTATAGTGTCAAGCACAATGGATTCTTTTGTTCTGTATTCTTCACAAGCAGTTATTGCTATATGATAAGTAAGGTCTCCCACTCCTTTACGCAAATCACTTTCTTTGATTCGTGGGAAATTTCCTTCAACCTTATAGTATGATTCATCTCTTAGCTTATATGCCCGGTTTTCATATAAGTGTTCATCTTCATCAAAATAACCGACAGTAATTAATTTCTCATTAAAAGTTGACAGAGTCGTTGGATCTATTTCCAAATATCGCCTCAGCTTATCTATCTTCTCCGGAAGGGTTTCTCCGTTCAGCTTTGTAACTTCAACAGAGCAATGATACAAATACAAATTTTCGAACAGTGTTTCATCCAACTGGCGTTCACTGCTTATCTTAACTACTTGTGGATTATTAGTTGCTGTGGTTTTTACTTCAACAGCCCAAGTGTCACCTGTAAAATCCCTGAGGGCAGCATCTGCACCAACCCAATAATTCATAGCATCAGACGCAGAAAAGACATTCTTTTTCATAAGTTTATCCAAGAATGTCAATTCTCCATACAACCCTTGTTGTTCGGCAGGCGTTAAGCCATCAATTCCGGCTTTGTCAAACAAATTTCTCCATTTGTCCAATTGGGATATCACATTGTTAATCATCTCATCTTCCGTACCAAGAGCCCTTACATTATTAATCAAACTCTCGCACAAAAAAGAGAACGTTTCCCTTTGAGCGGGTGTCAGAAGTTGTATAAGCAACATTCTGGATCTCGGGAGGGTAGAGTCATTATAAATACCAACTTTCAATTTCTTAAGATTGGAAAAAGAAGCTGTATCAATTTTTATCCGGTCAGGATAAGAAAATGAAATGCCATAACCCTTCTCATCGCTTGCGTAGGTAGCATAAATGTGAAATGGAATCGAATTGTCATACAACAATTTGGATATTCCTATTAGATCCATAGCTTCCATCTTGGCCCACAGATCAAGCATACGATTATTCATTGTCATAGGCGTTATCATTTTCTTTATTGAACAATTCTTCTTCATCGGCATATTCGCTTATAGGATTTGCCACATAGCTTACTGCAATATCATTTCGGCTTGTATTTGGAAAAGAAATAACAAGTCCTATAAACGGCTTTCCCGTATCAGGATAGCTTTCATCTGCTCCACGTGGATTAAGTGGATAAATCATTAAAAGCGGTTGGGTAGCCGGTCGGAATTCTTCTCTGACAATATCCGGGGCCGGGTATGTCTTATCCCAAATCTTATCATGTTCTCTTTTTCTGGTCTTTGTTACCTCAAGTGCTTTAGCGAGTAGTTTTGTATCCAAGTCGAGAAATTCATCGGTCTGGTCACCAACAATATGGTTTTTCCTTATGTAGTAGGATTCTTTGTATTTGCTTGCTTGGGTATCTGTCGCATGACTGCGATAATAGCAATTGGCATCATATTTATCGTTAAAAGAGTAATGGGACTCGTTCTCTCGTGTAGAACGTGACATCAGGGCAACACTCCAGGAAGTGAGCTCTCCTGATTTGTTTAGAGTTTCAATGTATTTGCAAATCAAATCAAAATTCACCTTGACTAATTGCTTGCCAACCTTGAACTTGCGCAGATAATTACAAATCAAATCCGGTGTAATGTTACGCCACAAGAAGCACGTTTCATGTCCGCTTGGATTAGATGGTGAACCGAAATTATCAAGCAAGTCTTCCGTGTGCCTGAGATTGTCAGATCTTACTTGCGGATCCATCTGCAATTGATATGTTTCAACCAAACGTGTTGCCCATGAGACTTGTATATCTTTGGTATATCTCATTTTGGACAGGGATGTAATCTGGAGTATGCCAGGGTGGGAACGTACCTTTAAGGCAAACTTGTCAGGTGTACTGTGTGCTTCCGCCAGATAGTCCAATTCTGCACGCAGTTCTTCATTTGCCATAGTAATATGTCGGAACCATTCATTCAGTTCCGGGCTTGTAAACAATCGGCACAAATCTACATATCCTGGTCTGTATCCAAACCATCGGCCCATCTGCATCAGTGTATCATACATCTTTGAGGCACGCAAGAAGTAACTGACCGACAACCCTTCAAGAGTTAGACCTCGTGAGAGCTTGTCACCTCCTACAGCTATAACAGATATACCGGTTTTCTCATTTTCGTAATATGTCAAGGTGTCACCTGAACTTCCATTGATTGATTTTATTTCAATTTTTTGTACGGCTTTCAAGAGAAGGGGTCGGATTTCTTCCCATTCATGCACCTTAATTCTGTTGTCTACATTCCTGAGATTTGAATTCAATATTGTATGTGAAACAGACTTATATGACTTGTAACTACCATTGTCCTCTTCAAATATTTTTCGGAATTCTTCAATGACAAAGGGATCATTGGCTTCTATTTCATTTTTATAATAGCCAAACAGCTTCTCTACAATTTCCTTGATTTCATTCTGCCAGCATTGATAACGGGTAATATGGATAAGCATCGAATTGTGCTTATTACCCTGTCCACGTGCTATCCTTATTGCACATGTAACAATAAAACACTTGATGGCAGTCTTCAGTGAATCAGGTATTCTGTCATAAGTGGGGTGTGGATCATCCTTTTTGTGTTTCTCTGGAACGAAATCATGATAATCATCAATAGTGTTTACTATGGGAAGGAGGTCATCATTTTGCACATCTGGAATAACCGATGTGCCAAATACTTTCTCTGGACCAATATAATTGTCAGGAGCTGGCAAATTGATAATGAAATCACGGGGAAACAAATCATCATCGGCCAGTGGTATAAAAATATTGGCATATGGTGTTGCTGTATATCCAACATAAGCAGATTTTGCGAATTGAGATATTATGGCACGTATTTGAAGATTAATTGTTGTAGGATCAAACTCCTTTTTGTTTGTATTGATGGAGGCATTATCTGCCTCATCATCAATAATCAGCAACGACTTTGATGTGATTTTACCTTCTCCGGCATGTGTATGCAGCCAAGTATAAAGCCGATTGAGAACAGAGGCATTTTTCTTCACTACAAGCAGGAAAGGATTGGGCGTTTCAAAATTGATGCCAAGAGAATCTGCACGTCTGCCAGTGAAGTCTCCTTTTTCTTCACTTGTCGTAATGGAGTTGGCAATAGCATTAGGAAAACCGTTAAAAATACCCACTCCTATTTTTTGTGAAACACCCTCTTCGTATTTACGGGCATATTGTGTGTCAAACCCAAGAAATCCTTCGTCGAGTCGATTTTGTGTCTGACTGCGAAGGTTGTTGTGTATACCTGCCAGAACAATAATAAAGTTGTAGCCAGCATCAGCAGCTTTGCATATCAACCCTGTGTAGTTGGCAGTCTTTCCAGATTGAACCTGTCCAACTACCAATCCCTTTTTATCTATTTGTATATTTTCAATGCGTGGATTGAAAAGATGATCCAAGACTTCATCTGTTAACCTGTCAAGCTGGGTAATTACAGAATCCGGCATCAATTTGATCTCCTTGAGATACTTCCTGTATCTAAGCCAAAAATCCCATGATGATACCTGATTTGCTTTAAAGTCCTTCAACCATGGCAACCTTCTTTCACGTCCTTCCAGAATCTTGTAATTATCAACTCTTGTAGCGTGGTTTGACAGCAAGGTCTTTTCCAGCTGCTCACGGTCGACATCAGGGTAAACCATTAAGCTCTTGTTGACAGCATTTATCACATCCTGGTCAGTTACAAGGCTTATTTTGCTGAGAATAATATCTGCAATGTTGTAGGCTATCTGAAAATTATCGTTCATATCAAAGAGAGTCTATCAGTTCTTCGTAATCATTAAATGGTGCAATAGTCTTCAACTCATCCTTCGCTTTTTCAAGAGTAAGTCCTGTTGCAATTTTGCTTTCTAGTATGGACTGGGCTACAGTTTTGAGGGATTCCATGTCAAAACCGTCAAAGGCCTCTTTTTGCTCGCCTTCCTTCTCAACTTTGTTTGCGTATACAGCATTTGTCGGAACTGACTCTTCGACGAATCGCAAAAGTGTCTCAATGGCGCTGTCAGGATTAATGCGTGCCATCTCCTTTACCCTTGCAATCACTTCATTTTCCCTATTGACTACAAAATACCATTTTCCGTCTTTTTTCTTGTCCAGCCATAATGGTTGGAATGCAGCTCCTGCTCTTTGTCTAAGAATTCTTCCTCTGTGTTTGTATACTTCAATTCCTTGTCTCCGGACAGTTCTGGCATAAGTTTCAAGTTGTTCGCGACTGCCGGCTGGTGGGGTCGCTTGTGATTTTTTTATATCAATTTTCCACTCGGAATCCAATGTATTGGGTATATCAACTTGTATTCTTACCAATTTGTATGGGTCTTCCTTTTTAAACATACCCAGCCAGTTCCCGGCAAGCAGAAGTCTTTTCCCTCTATAAATGTAAAAACCCTGGTGTGAAGTCCAACCATTCATACCTTCAGCTTCATTGTATGCCTTCTCAGAGGAAAAATTGTTTTTGTGTGGTAGTACAAATCCTTTCACAGAGACTTTGCCAGGCAATGAATCTTCAGATAATATCTGTCTTTTAGATTCTAGAGGACAGAACGGATTCCAAGGATCAATTATGTTTTCGCACCAATATAATGTGACAATCTTTTCCTCAATAAAACGGTGGAATGTCATTGCTATATGTTTCTTGACCCTTTCCAAATCCCGGGAAAATTTTTCATGTGCATTGATATCAGTCTCTGAAACTCTGGAGCGTACGACTCGGTCTAAATCACTCCATATCACAATGGTTCCATTCTGGAGATCATCCAATTCGTTGATGAACTCTTCAGGCATCCACTTAAGCAGTTCCCATTTGTCACTCTCGGCAACAAAATCCAGATCCCATGTCCAAAAAGCAGGTGTTTCGTCCTTTTTTTTGCTGTACACAGAAACCTTGCGGCATTGCGAAAAGGATGCTGTTTTCAATCCCAGGCCATAACGTCCAAGGTCATGCTCACTTCTGGTCTCGTTAGGATTCTGTGATCCGGGGCGCATAGCTTGTATCAGTTCCTCGTTGTTCATTCCATGACCATCATCTTTTATCGTGATGACAGAACGGCCGCCTTTCCATATTCTGTTTATCCAAATGTTGCGGGCATCTGCAGAAATGGAATTATCAATAATATCGGCAACCGCTGTTTCCAGAGAATAACCAATGGCACGGAATGTCTCGACCATAGACGAGGCTTTGGGCGCTGCTGATGTAGTTGTTATTTTACTATAGTCCATTTTATAATCTAGGCTGGTGGAAACACACTATTCCAATTGTTTTTTTAGAGCTTCAGCAATATGGTAAGCCATCATTACTGGAACAGCATTTCCAATCTGCATGAATGCTGAAGTCCTGCTTCCCTCAAAGAAGTAATCATCGGGGAAAGATTGCAAGCGTGCGGCCTCTCTGACTGAAATTGACCGCGCATTTTCTATTGTAGGATTGTCTGTGGGATATATATAATAATGGCCATCCATGGCAATATGTGCTACAACTGTGTGGCTGCATCCATTGGGATCAACGACATTGAAACGATTCAGGAAAGAACTTGTATTCTTGTGCGTTTTGAGTTCATCAGGAAGATTGGCATAATTGAGCCTATGTTTCTCTTTCCATTGTTTTATGGCAATACAATATATAGCCCTGTCTCTGGCATTGTTTTTTCTTGTAACGTGTTGGGTGGTGAACTCTAAGACTCCGCGTATGCCGGTTTCCTGCATATATTTCATCTCTTCAATCGGCTTTGTATAGTCAATAATTTCACAAAGCTGCCCCTGGCCGTTTTTCCGTTCGGGGAGATCAGAAAACAAGTCTCTCATAGTTTTGTATTGAGAGGGGTGTTTATCCAGATCAGGATATTTATAACCTGTCTGATTGTGGTTCTCATCTTCTCGTTTCCATCCAACAATTATCATTCTGTGCCTATGCTGGAGAACTTCAAAATTCGAAGCTACTTGTTCTCTGGCCTCAACATTATAGCCCAGTTCATCAGCAATTTTTTTTAAATCATCGAATGGCTTGACCATATCCACAGTCTGGGCAGTAGTAATACCCATGACATTCTCAAATACAAACATTTTTGGTTGAAAATGCTCTATAAATTTGAGATAATAACGGTAGAGATAATTTCTAGGGTCCTTCTTTACATCTTGCCCCATCTTAGCACGTCCAGCAATGGAATAAGCCTGACAAGGAGGTCCGCCAATAACAACATCAACAGGATCATTTCCAGCCAATTCATCGAGTTGGGTGAGGATTTGTGCCATAGTGTTTTCTCCTATTGTAGCTTGTATGACTCGTTTTGTTACATCATCCGGAACCTGTTGCCATAGTGCAGTTCCATCTGTTCCTTCCCTTTTGTTACGTAGATATTGCTCGTAAATATTAAGTTGATTATGATCTTTCAGGTAATGGAATGCAGACCTGGTTTTGAGCGTGTTGCAGGCATCACGCTTCATCTCCACGTGAGCCACTGGTATATATCCGGATTTAATAAAACCCTCAGATAATCCGCCTGCACCAGCAAACAAATCAATAAATCGTAAAGGCATAACAAAAATAAAAGTGATTATCTATAGAATAATTACAAAAGTAAACATAGTTATTTAAAATAAAACAATACAAGAGGATGAATTGTGGTCAAAAAATCATCTGGTTTATCCTTACGTTCATTAAGCTTGCCGTTATCGCTTGTGCTTACAAGAACCTTGTGAGGGTATATCCTGGTTTTCTTGCCAGCCTTGATGATTTCCTTCTTGTTGGTAGTCACTTTAATCTTGTCGGAGCGTAGGCTTATGGTCAGTACATCGTAATCCAAATGCATTCCCTCTAAGTCGCTTACTATATTGTTGTTATGCATCCCAAGCGCGCGTATCTCATGCATGCTGCTCATATCGATAAGGTTTTTCGGTTATCTTTTTTATCAGTCCTGCCTTCAGCAGTTTCTATCATATACGTATTATCTGCTTTTTTATTTCCACCTCAAGAAGGTCTGATATCTTTAGTGCTGTTGCTATGTCGGGCTGTGATGGGTTGGTGCACCATGTTGATATGGTTGATGGCGTAACGCCAAGCTGGGTGGCCGGTTGAAAGTTTTTATCGACAGGATGAAAGGGGCCTGTCCCCAATTGCCCGCTTATCGGCCCATTTCATTGCGTCAAAATTGCGCTGGAAATTTTTTTCAGTTTACTGCGTATAATAATTGAAAAGAACAAAAGTAAATTTCTATGGAAAATAACAAAAAGGATCTGACTGCTCTCCTCAAGGTGTTAGCCGACAAGCATAGCGAGTTTGATGCTAAGGTTGATAGAAGAATCAGAAGGACGTTAGTCAAGTATAATAAAGATGAGTGGATTGGCTACAGCCCTTTTGATGAAGAAGTGGTCCTTGTAACAAGAAGGGGTTATAAGGTGACGGCATATATTTCATATGATTACGGTTTGGATATCACATACAAACTATACGACAAGAATAATGATGAGATACTAAGCGCAACAAAAAGGCTGGGGGACATTATTACTGATGATCACGGGAATTATGCCAGTCAGCCCGGCAAACCCTATTATGCGTTTATGGCATTGTTGGCCAGTCATTTGGATGAGATTGCTATAACAGATAACCTCTACTGCGTGTTGAAAGATAAACGTGACGCGATAATCAATGAGACTTTTTCATTGATCAATTTTGATAACGGTAGTCACTTGAGCGCCAATAAAACGTTTGTTTTAGGGAAATACAAACTATCAGTATTTATTGAAGCCCAATATGGGGATTATTATGATGTGTCCCATATTATATCGTTGGATAAAGTCTGTTATGAACTTTATGACGACAAGAATTTACTGATGGCGCGCGGGTGTGCTTCGGATTTCCTAATCGTTTCTGACCCGAATTTTGGTGACTTTGATAAGGAATGCTTGGAAATCGCTTATGATGAGGTGATTGGTTTGCTGTTGTGTGGCAGTGGTTTTAGTGTCCGTGAATAGAAAAATCGACGCATTAGAAAATCGCCGCATTAGGGTATTTCTTTCAGTCGCTTCGCTTTGTGAAAGCGTCCCTTCGGGCCGAGCGCGTTTTGCGTCACTTCTTCAATTAGTGTTATCTTAATACCAATGGGGTCTGACCCCAATGGTATCCAGGTGGTTTAGGATCAGTTCCCTTTGCCATCCATCAGCTCTGCCACCTTGAACCAGTAATAGAAGGCCTCAGAGTTGCTTTTCTTTAGTTTGTTGAACTTGGTAAGACGTGGATCTGTAATTAGTGCATCTTTTAGTTCCTCGTTATTGACATTGTCATAATGGCATACCTCCGGAACGCCATTTTCAATCAGTTTAGTTAGATATGCGGCCTTTGAGGCATTGACAATTGCACTGTCAATGTTGTAAATCTCGCTATGTATGAAACTACGGACTTTTCCTATTCCATTTTGCAGCAGTCTGAATTCTTCCGGATTCTCCGCACCTCTCATGCAGAGACAACGTGATGTATTGAAAATATCATCAAGCACATCCTGTATTCCTATTCCATCTGCCTTGCGGTAGAGCAATTCAACTTGTGCCATGTTCTTGAACGTGTTTGCTGTTGTTGTAAGGTCATCGGTAATGTCAAACAGGGCGGATATGTCAAATAACTGCTTGTTTATCTCCATGGAGCAGTCCTTATCGCCTTTAAAGAATGGAATGCCGGTGGTATGCGGCGCAAATGCCGTCAGTTTGTCGCCCAGCATATCCTCATGACTCGGCAGGTTCACCATCACGGGTTCACCATCTGTTTTCAGGAACGGACTCTCAATAGGGAGCTGTACCACTTTGGTGTAACGGTTCTCCTCAAATAGCACGTCAAGCAGAATCTTGTCCTGCCTGTTTCCGGCAGGATATGATACCTGATAATAATACTTGGCGTGCTTCTTGGGAATGTCAGTCCTGGAAACTCTTTCCACTAATTCCACGTCACCAAATCCGTATTCTGCTGAATGTACCTTCAGGTAGTGTTCTATCTGGGTGCCGGGAGGGCAGATTATATCTATGTCAATAGACAGTCGTTTTGCACTGTTCAGATGCAGCATTTCAGCCGTTCCGCCTTTGAAAAGGAGCGGACATCCTGAACGTACTAATGC
>Ga0310694_10005288_pt1 | contig 12373 bp, 8 predicted proteins | sample 174DNAGHGhighgp2_FD_203884 | JGI IMG/M metagenome (GOLD analysis project Ga0310694, IMG submission 203884) | Sheep rumen microbial communities from Palmerston North, Manawatu-Wanganui, New Zealand - 1742 DNA GHGhigh gp2 (v2) (version 2) | ecosystem: Host-associated > Mammals > Digestive system >...
AAGTGCGACCAGGAGAGTGAGCTGGAGGAAATCCGGCAGGAGCTGGTGCGTACCGGATACCTGAAGAAAATCACGAACCGCCGCCAGCAACGCCAGCTGCCCCAAAGCCGGCCCGGGCGCTACCTGAGCGCGGACGGGATCGAGATCGCCGTCGGCAAAAACGCCGCGCAGAACGACCGGCTGACGCTTTCCGCAAAGCCGGAGGAAATGTGGCTGCATGCCAAGGACATGCCGGGAAGCCATGTGATCATCCGCAAAGAGGGGGAGATCCCGCAGACGACCCTGAAGCAGGCGGCCATGCTGGCCGCGTGGTTCAGCAAGGGGCAGCACAGCTCCATGGTTCCGATCGATTATACGCTTCGAAAATACGTGAAGAAGCCTTCCGGGGCGATGCCGGGCAAGGTGGTTTATACCCATCACAAAACCGCCTATATAACCCCGGAGGAGGCGGAAATACGGGACATTGAAATCATTAATCATTCATAAATCAGGAGGACAGGGAGGAAAGGTATGCGGGAGATCCTGGTCATCGGCGGGGGAGCCGCCGGCATGATGGCCGCCATCTGCGCCGCCCGTGCCGGGGCGGAGGTGACCCTGCTTGAGCATAATGAAAAGCTCGGGAAAAAGCTGTATATTACAGGGAAGGGCCGCTGCAACCTGACCAATGACTGCGACCGGGACGAATTCCTGGCCCAGGTGCCGCGCAATCCCCGCTTTCTTTACAGTGCGCTGAGCCACTTTTCCCCGCGGGACATGATGGCCCTGATGGAGGAAAACGGCTGCCCGGTGACGGTGCAGCGGGGCAGGCGCGTTTTTCCTGCGTCGGAGAAGGCGAGCGACGTGACGAAGACGCTGGCGAGGCTGCTGGACCGGTACGGGGTACGGGTGATGCTGAACACGGAAGTGCATAGCCTGCGCGTTTCCGGCGGGATTGTGGCCGGGGCCGAAACCGCCGGGGGCGGATTCTTTCCCGCCGATGCGGTGATCCTGGCCTGCGGCGGGCTGAGCTATCCGGCGACCGGTTCCACGGGCGACGGCCTGCGGATCGCGGCAGAGCTGGGCCATGAGATCATAAGGCCGCTGCCGGCGCTTGTGGGGATCGAGACCGAGGAGGAATGGCCCCGGGCACTTCAGGGGCTGAGCCTGAGGAACGTGACGCTGACGGCGCGAAGCGGGAAAAAGGTGCTGTACTGCGAACTGGGCGAAATGCTGTTCACTCATTTCGGCATCTCCGGCCCCCTGGCGCTGGAGGCCAGCTGCCATCTGCCGGAGGAGGCGAAGGGGACAGCGCTGGCCGTGGACCTGAAGCCCGGCCTGGACGCGGAACAGCTGGACGCCCGGCTGCGGCGCGACCTTCGGGAGGCCGGGAAGAAACAGGTCGGCAGCGTGATGACGGGCCTGCTTCCCGGCAAGCTTGCGCAGGTTTTTCCGGAGCTTTGCGGCGTGGACCGGGATACGCCCTGCAGCCAGGTGACCGGCGCACAGCGGGAGAGGATCCGGGAAACACTGAAGGCCCTGCCGCTGACGGTGCGCGCGCCGAGACCGCTGCAGGAGGCGGTGGTTACGCGCGGCGGCGTGAGCACCCGGGAGATCGAGCCGGGAACGATGCGGTCCAGGCGCTGGCCCAACCTGTTTTTTGCCGGGGAAATGATTGATGTGGACGCCCATACGGGCGGGTATAACCTGCAGATTGCCTGGTCCACCGGAGCACTGGCGGCCGTTTCGGCCTGCGGGTAAAGGAGAGGAACCACCCAGATGACCTACATTATTATCGACCTTGAATGGAACCAGCCGATTTCCTACCAGAGCGCAGCCTATCGCAAGGTGGGGGACAAGCTGATTTTTGAAATGATCCAGATCGGCGCCGTGAAGCTCGGACCGGACCTGAAGCCCTGCGACAGCATTTCGATCCCGATCGCGCCGACGCACTATCTCCGTATCCATCCGCGGATCAGCCGGATGACAGGCCTGAACGCGGAGACGCTGGCCGGGGCGCCCGCCTTCCGCGAGGCGCTGGAGCAGTTTGTAAGCTGGTGCGGGGAGAACTATACGCTTCTGACCTGGGGCATCGACGACGTGAGCGTCCTGTATCAGAACATCCGCTTCTTTGACTGCGGGGACATCGCGCTTCCGCCGCTGTGCGACATCCAGCAGCTGTTCAGCAAGGTGCACGGGCTGAAGGACCGGGCGGGGCTGAAGGCGGCGATGGAGCTGACCGACATCGAACCGGACGAGAACATGGCCTTCCATAACGCGCTGAACGACGCATGGTACACGGCCCTGGTGTTCGGCACGCTGCCGGATCCGGACCAGGTGCTGAACTATCCGCGGCAGCCGAAGGAACTGATTCACGGCAGGCGCGCGGGCAGGGAAAAAACGCCCGGGCAGGCGTTCGATTCCGTTCGGGACGGCCTGGCCAGCGAGACTGCAATCCATCCGACCTGTCCGAGATGCGGAAGGGTTATGGCGCTCGACGGCGAATATATTAAACAGAGTGCTGACAAGTATATCGCCCTGGCGAAATGCAGAAACCACGGGAAGCTCCTGATCCGCCTGCGATTCAGGATCGACGACGACGGCAAGAAGGTGATGGTCCGGACCACCGCCCCGGCTACCGGGGCCAATGTGGCTTATGTGCACACCAAGCAGCTGCAGATGCGGCAAAGGCAGGAGCAATACCTGAAGGAACACGGCGAGCTGCCGGATCCGGACGAGGAACTGCAAAACGCGGAGATAAACAGCATGCCCTTCGACTAAGCCAAGACAGAGGAGGAAAGCGAATGATCATCCGTTCCATGAACAACGAAAAAGAATTCAATCCGGGTACGACGGTACAGGCGTGCCTGAAGGCTCTGGACGCTTTTCCGCGCGGCACGCTGGCGGCCCTGTCCGGCGGCGTGGTGCGCGAGCTGAACGATCCCCTGGACCGGGATTGCGAACTGACGCCCCTGACGCTGGAGCATGAGGAAGGACGCCGGATTTACGAGCGGTCCCTTCGCTTCGTGATGCTGCTGGCGCTGCGGCACCTGTATCCCTATCAGCGGGTGCGGATCGAATACTCTGTTGGCTACGGCGTGTTTGTCAAGCTGCCCGGGATCGAGCTGCACCGGCAGGATATTGTGCGGATTGAGAACGAGATGCGCCGGCTGACGGAACTGGACCTCGTGTTCGAAAAGAAGCGCTGGACAAAGGAGGACGCAATCCGGTACTTCGAGGAGGAAAAGCAGCCGGACAAGGTGGAGCTGCTGAGCCGCCGCCCGGTGCCGTATTTCAATATGTACTCGATCGACGGCATGTGGGAATACTTCTACGGCGCGATGACGGTGTCCACGGGCTATGTGAAGGTATTCACGATGTTCGAGCTGCGGGGCGGATTCGTACTGCAGCTTCCGGCGGGCACGGACTTTGACCACGCGGCGCCGTATATCTACCGGCCGAAGCACCTGGAGGTGTTCAACCAGAGCGCGCAGTGGTGCGAAATCCTCGGCGTGACGAACGTGAGCGACCTTTCCCGGATGATCGAGCAGAAGGAGCTGCGCCATTTTATCCGCGTGAACGAGGCGCTGCATGAAGCGGCCATCAACGAGATTGCCCGGAAAATCCACGAGCAGAACAAGCATATTGTCCTGCTGGCCGGGCCGTCCTCAAGCGGCAAGACCACCTTTGCCGGGCGGCTGGCGGTGCACCTGCAGATGTTCGGCCACCCGAGCCGCCGCATTTCCATGGACGACTTCTTCATCAACCGGGACGACATGCCCATGCAGGTGGACGGCACGCGGGATTACGACTCCTTCGACGCGCTGGACCTGAAGCTGTTTGCCGATACGATGACGGGCCTCCTGAATGGGGAAGAGGTGTTCATGCCCAACTTCGACTTCTCGTCGGGAGAGAAGGATTACCTGACCCCGCCCACGACACTGGTGCCGGGCGAAATCATCATCGTCGAAGGCATCCACGGGCTGAACCCCGCGGTGGCGGAGCTGCTGCCGGCGGACGAGATTTACCGCGTGTTCGCAAGCGCGCTGACCTGCCTGAACCTGGACGACCACTGCCGGATCCGGACCACGGACGTGCGTCTGCTGCGCCGGATCGTGCGGGACAGCCAGTTCCGCGGATGTCCGCCGGAGACGACCCTGGAGCTTTGGCCGAAGGTACGCCGCGCGGAGGAAAAATACATTTTTACTTATCAGGAGAACGCGGACAGCATGTTCAACACCGCCCTGCAGTACGAGCTGCCGGTGCTGAAGCTGTTTGCCTACGATATGCTGCGTGAAGTGCCGTCGGATTCCGTGAATTACCTGCTGGCCCGGCGGCTGATTAAGACGCTGAACTACCTGCCGGACATCGATCCGGAGATCATGGACGAAATCCCGCCGCTGAGCCTGCTGCGGGAATTCGTGGGAGGATGCACGCTGGAGAAAGAGTAAACCGGGTTATACTTCCCGGGGGAAAGCGCGGCGCCACAGCGGCAGGATCACGGCTATCATCCCGGCGCAGCACAGCGCCATGACGATATAGCTCAGGTCCGCACGCATCCAATGCAGGAAGAAGACCTTCTCGTCCAGTGCGAATTCCATGAGCATCACGACGCCCGCCAGGAGAAGCAGCACGGCCAGGCGGATCCACAGCTCCGGCCGCGAGCGCTTTTTCGGGGCGAGTTTCAGCCAGCAGAAGATGAGGAGAGCCGCCACAAGGATCGCGCTGATTAACTGGTTGGCTTTGACAAATCCCCAAATAATGATCTCGTCCCGCCGCATGGATTCGAAAAGGATCTGGCAGGACGCGTACATCAGGAGAAACAGGGAAACCGCGCCGCCGCTGCGGCGCTTTTTCATGACAAGAAGCACGACCAGGAAAACAAGGGCGGCCAGTGCTTCCATGAGGTTAATTGAAAACCTCCATGTGCCGTAATAATTCTGCACCGCGAAGGGAAAACGACAGATGGGGGACGGATCCTCCCAGGCGATCATGCTCCAGTTTTCATAGGGATCAAACCATGCTTCCACACTGGTGCCGAAGCCCGCGCCGATCAGGTATTCGCCGAAACGGCCGGCAGCCACCAGCAGCGCGGCAGGCGCCGCAGCCGCGTCGGCAATCCGGCCGAAAGAAGCGCCGGTGATTTCTGAGGCCAGGAAAGCCGCGAGAAAACCGCCGAGCATCGCGCCGTAGAGCATATAGCTGTAGCCGCTGCCGAGGAAGTCCCAGAAAAGCAGGTCGCTGTCCGTGATCCAGCTGAGTGAACAGAGCCAGAAGGCGGCCCGGCCTGCGAGCAGGCAGAGAGGCACCGCCAGCGCGGCGAAGACAAACACCGTCTTCAGGTCCAGCCCCGTGGCTTTCCGCCGCAGGATCATGATCAGCAGGCCGCAGAGCGCCGCGCCAAGTATTGCCAGTCCGTATTCTGCCATGGGATTATTCCTCCGCCGCGGAAGCGAAATAAATCATGCCGTAGATTTCACGGCGGCCTTTGGCGTTGTTCATCTTTTTTGTTCCCATAAACAGCTTGGATGAGCCGCCGCCGTCCAGGTTGTAGGCAACCTTGCAGTCCGGGAATTCCTTTGCGATGAAGCGGGCCAGTTCCTCACAGTTGATGCCGACGCCGTCCGCCCCGTCGACAGCGAACACGGCATAGTTCAGCGGCCCGATCTGGGCGATCGCCGTCCTCGCGGTGGCCAGCTTCACCTCATGGGTGCTGTCCGACCCTTTGATTTCCTGGAGTTCCCCGTCCAGGATCAGCGCCGGACCAAAGGTGAACACGTTGACCGCCGTGCGGCCCCGGCTTTCCAGGTCGGCCAGGGCAGCCTGGACGTCCGCCGAGGATGCCTTCCGGACCACGGTGAAATCGCCCGCGTCGTCGATGATGAGGACGTCCTGTTTCAGGCCTTCCTTCCACTCGTCCAGGCTGTCCACGCAGAATTCACCCTGCCGGACAACATAGCCCTTGAAATTATTCATCTTGACATAGTCGTCATTGATGGCCACGACCGCGTTGATATACCGGGCCATTTCCCCGGGATCGGCGGCCTTTTTTTCACTGAAGCTGTCATAGCTCAGGACGGTTCGAAGCTGGGAGGGATCCTTGATTTCGATGACGGCCCACTGGATCCGGGTCGGCCCGGCGCTGGATTTACTCTTGTAGCTCTTCCGTTCGTAGAGCGTTACGTGGATGGATTCATCCTGGTACTCCCTGTTCGGAACGATCCAGCCTTCCGCCTTCGGGGGCGTCCCGTGCTCAAGCATATCGAGCGGGATTGCCTTCACCTCCGCCGAGGCGGAAGCCGCCGCGAACACCATCACCGCCGCCGCGATCCAGACCAGGAACCTGAGTTTTCCAACATGCATATCCGTTGTCCCTCCGATCAACCACAATCCCTTGTATAATAGCATAGGTAACAATAAAAGAAAAGCACAATTTTCCTGTCTTTCCGGCTCCGGCATGGTTGAAAAATACAGGCGCAATATGGTATTATACAAAAAAACCCCCAAATACGCGTAAGAATACTTTCGTATACGGAGGAGCATCCCATGGAACACATTATGGATACGCTGGAGCGCTATGTTGCGGAAACCCCGGATGAAGCAATCCTGTTTGACGAATCCCATGGCAAGGGAATCACCTATGCCCAGATGGACGACATGAGCGGCAGGGTGTATGCCTACCTGAAGAAGAACGGGATCGGCAAGGAGGATTTTGTTCTGCTGTGCCTGCCGCGCGGCGTGCTGCCGATCATCGGCATGATCGGCGTCTGGAAAGCGGGCGCGGCCTGGGCCCTGGTGGAGGACACCTACGCGCCGGAGCGGATTGCCTACATCCGGCAGGACTGCGGATGCAAGTTTGAGCTGAATGCCGGGATATGGGACGAGGTCATGCATACGGAACCGCTGAAGGGCCATGTGAAGACCGATCCGCACGACGCGGCCTACGCGATCTACACCTCCGGCACGACCGGCAACCCGAAGGGCGTGCTGCATGAATACGGCAACCTGGACCGGGCTATTGAATCCATCCAGGTGAACGGCGTGACGCCATTTACCGGGAAGGACCGCCTGGCGCTGCTGGCCCCGATGAACTTTGTGGCCAGCGTTATCGTGATCCTCAAGGCGCTGAGCATCCACCGCGGGAAGATGTATGTGGTTTCCTACGCCACGATCAAGAATCCCGCCGCTCTGGCCAAGTTTTTCCTGACCAAGCGCATTACGATCACCTTCCTGACGCCTTCCTACGCGCGGATGTTCGCCGGGAAGACCGGACCGTTCCTGCGGATGATGTTCGTCGGCAGCGAGCCGGCCAACAATCTGTTTACTTCCAGTCCGGAGCTGATTAACATCTATGCCTGCAGCGAAAGCGGATACGCGGTCGGCGTGTTCGCCATCGACCAGAGCTATGAATCCTGCCCCATCGGCAAGCCCGAGGTAGCGACGAGAATTGACCTGATCGGCGAGGACGGCACGGCAGTCGAGGGCGACGGCATGGGCGAATTGTGCTTCGAAAACCCCTATGTGCGCGGCTACATCAACCTGCCGGAGGAGACGAAGAAGGCGTTCGTGAACGGCATGTACCATTCCGGCGACCTGGCCCGGGTGGACGAGAAGGGCAACTACGTGCTGCTGGGCCGTTCCAACGACATGATTAAAATCAACGGCAACCGCATTGAGCCTGCCGAAATCGAGGCCGCGGTGAAGCAGGTGCTCGGAGTCGACTGGGTGGCGGCCAGGGGCTTCGAGGACAAGGGAAAGAGCTTCCTGTGCGCGTATTACACCGCAAACGTGGAGGTCGATTCTGAGAAGATGCGGCCGGAGCTGATGAAGCGGCTGCCGTACTATATGATCCCCGCCTATTACATGCATATCGACAAGGTGCCGCTCAAGCCCAACGGCAAGCTGGACCGCTCCGCGCTTCCCAAGCCTGAGGTGCAGCAGTTCCGCACGGACTATGTCGCGCCGACCAACGAGACGGAGAAGATCCTGTGCGAAGGCATGCAGAAGGTGCTGAAGCTGGACACAGTCGGCATCCGCGACAACTTCTACGAAATGGGCGGCGATTCCCTGGCGTCCATCGAGCTGATTACCGAGTGCAAGCTGCCCGGGCTGAGCGCGAGCGACATTTTCCGCGGCCGCACGCCGGAAAAGATCGCCGCGCTCTATGCAGAAAAGAAGATCCATGACGACGGGGTGGATCCGGACGAGCGGAACGAAGCGGCCCTGAAGACGGAACACCAGCTGACTACGGAGCAGGCGTATATGATCGATTACCAGCTCTATACGCCTTCCTCCACGATGTACAACCTGTTCAGCCTGATGAAGCTGGACAAGGAAGTGTTCGAACCGGAGCGCCTGGCGGAAGCGCTGAAGAAAGCGATCCTGAACCATCCGGCGCTGGTGACCCTGTTCAGCTACAACAAGGACGGGGAACTGGTGCAGAGCTACGCGCCGGAGATCCAGGAGGATATCCACGTGGAGAAGACGACGGAGTTTGAATTCCGCTTCATCCGGGATTCCCTGGTATATCCGTTCAAGATCGTGGGCGGAAAGCTGAGCCGCTGCCGGGTGTTCGAGACGGAGAAAGCAGTCTACGTCTTCTTCGATGTACATCATTCCCTGTTTGACGGAACCAGCCTGAAGGTGTTCCTGGGAAGCATCATGAATGCCTATATGGGATCGGAGCTGGACAAGGACTACTACTACGGTATGCTCGCGAAGCGGGAGCAGGAAGCGCAGACCGACTTCTATGAGGAAAGCCGCAAGTACTTTGAGGACCGGTACGACTCTGTGAACTGGTCCAGCTATCCCAAAACGGACCACGAGAGCCGGGAAAACGAAATGGGCGAGCTGATCACGCCCCTGGGCATCGAGCAGCCCCAGATGGCTGCTATGGAGCGCGCCTACCGCATTACGAGGAACGAATTCTTCATCACGGTGGCGGCGCTGGCGATCTCGATTTACAACGGAGAGAACGATATCAAGCTCAGCTGGATCTATAACGGCCGCGAGGACCTGCAGATGATGACGAGCGTCGGCCTGCTGTTCCGCGACTTGCCGGTGGGCATCCGGTTCAACGACCGCGCCACGCTGCGCGAAGTGTTCGCGGACGTGCACGAGCAGGTGCAGAAGGGCATCGAGCACAGCTGCTATCCCTATGTGGACAGCCACAACCAGGTGGCCAACGGCGAGAGCGCCTACCTGCTGTACCAGCAGGATATCCGCGACATGGGCGGCATGGGCGGATTCGACGTGGAGAACGTCGAAGTCCGGCAGAACCAGGCGGCCAGCCAGACCATCCTGGATATGGAGATCCTGGACGGAGCGGACGGCCTGCAGCTGATGATTGACTATGCCGCGAGCCGCTATGAAGACTCGAGCATCGAGCGCTTCAGGGATATTTACGTGAAGGTTGCTCAGGCCATGGTGACCCATAACAGCCAGGAGGATGTGACCATCGCGCAGCTGCGCAAAACACTGAAGGAAAAGAAGAGCTTCTTCCAGATTATGGCGGGCGTCTTCGGGAGAAAGAAGTGAGCAATGCACTAAAGGAGAGGATCCGGGCGTCGTACGGCGAAAACCGAGAGTTTTCCGGGCAGCCCGATCCGGCGTTGTCGGCAAAGTGCGAGAACGGCCTGTTTGTGGGGAAGCGCGACGGGGAAACCCTGGTGTTCCGGGGCGTCCCCTTCGCCATGCCCCCGACCGGCATCCGGCGGTGGAAAAGGCCGGAGCCGGTACAGGAGGACAGGCGCGCCTATGAAGCCTATTACAACGGAAAAACGTCGATCCAGAGCGAGTGGCCGACGGAACCGGCCAGCTACTACCCCCAGGGCGAGGACTGCCTTTATCTGAACATATGGACGAACGCGGACCGGAAGGCAGCCGGGAAGGCCGTGATGGTTTTTTTTCACGGCGGGTCCTACGGCTGGGGCGGCACCGCCGATCCCATGTATGACGGGAAGAACCTGGTGGATGCGAACCCCGACATCGTGCTGGTAACCGCGGCATACCGCACGGGCCTGATGGGCTTCGTTGATTTTTCCGAGGTTCCGGGCGGGGAAGAGTATCCGGACGCGCCGAACCTGGGAATTCTCGACCAGATCGAATCCCTGCGGTGGGTGCGGCGGAACATTGCGGCCTTCGGCGGGGATCCGGAGCGGGTGACCATTTTCGGGGAGAGCGCCGGAGCGGGAAGCGTGAGCCTGCTGCCTCTGATTCCGGAAGCGCAGGGACTGTTCAAGCGGGTGATCGCCGAGAGCGGGTCCGTCGCGCTGACCTTTTCCAAGGATGAATGCCGGCCCTTTACCCAGCGCCTTCTGAAAAGCAGCGGCCTGAAAACCGTGGACGAACTGGCCGCCCTGACGGAGGACCAGCTTCGGGAAGTCAACGAAAAAGTAAACGCCTACAACAATTATCCCCAAAGGGACGGCCGGCTGATTCCGGAAGACCTTTACGCGTGCTACGACCGGGGCGAGACTGCCGGAATCGATCTGCTGATGGGCACCAACGCCAATGAAATGAACTACTGGGTGGGCGAAATCGGCGGACTTTATCCCTACCGGGTGGGAATGCACACGCGCTTCGAGAACGACATGCGGGTTCTGCGTCCGGAAGACCGGGAACGCGTGAATGAATTCATGAAGAAGCCGCGGGGCCGCCGTTTTTGGATCGGCGGAAAACACCACGATATCAAAATGTGGCGGATTACGGAACTGTACAACGAACTCATGTTCCGCCTGCCCATGATCCGGCAGGCAGAAGGCCACACGCGGAACGGGGGAAGGGTTTACCTCTATTACTGGCAGGAGCCTTCCCGTATTCCTTTCCGCGGCGCGTGCCACGCGTCGGAACTGATCTATGTGTTCGGCAACCTGGACAACACGATTTACAACGGCGTGCACGGGGACCCGGAACTGTGCCGGACGGTGCAGGCGATGTGGACCCGTTTCGCGAAGGAAGGAAAGCCCGGAATGGAGGACCACCTTTGGCCGGCCTATACGGAAAAGGTCCGGTCGACCATGGTGCTGGACAAAAGCCCCCACCTGGAGAGGGATATGCTGAGGGAACAGCGCAGATTGCTGACCCCCCTGCTGGATTACAGGCTGACTCCCTCCTATGGGGACCTGGACTACAATGTTCCTTTTGTCCGGAAGCGCGTGTGGATTGCGATCGGCGCAATCGCCGCTGTGGCGGCCATCGCGGCCTTCATTTTGCTGAAGCACTGAACAGGGCATGGAAAAGAAAAACTACCAGAAGGAAATGGAAGCGGAAATCGCCTCCCTGCAGGGGAGACGGCCGACGCTGCTTCTTCACAGCTGCTGCGGCCCATGCTCGAGCGCGGTGCTGGAGCGCCTCGTAAACCATTTCCGGGTGACCCTTTTGTACTACAATCCCAACATTGAACCGGAAACCGAGTATGAGCACCGGCTTTCGGAGCAGAGGCGCCTGCTGTCGCTCTTGCCGGCAGAAGTGCCGATGATGCCGTGCGCGTGGGACAACGGGGCTTTCGAGGCCTTTGCCCGGGACATGGCGGGGGAACCGGAAGGAGGCAGCCGCTGTCTGCGCTGCTTCCGCCTGCGGCTGGACTATACGGCCCGGCGGGCAAAGGAAAACGGCTTCGAGTACTTTACGACGACCCTGTCCGTCAGCCCCCACAAGAACGCGGAGGCGCTGAACCGGATCGGCCGGGAGGCGGGCGAGGAGGCGGGCGTGAGATACCTGTATGCGGATTTCAAGAAGCAGAACGGGTACCTGCGCTCGCTGGAGCTGTCCAGGGAATACGGACTGTACCGGCAGGATTACTGCGGATGCCGGTACTCAAAGCAGGAAAGGGAAGCGCATGGCGGATAACAGGGACCTGGTATGGGAAGAAATCAGCACGGAGCATATCATCCGGGACCGGTGGATCGACCTGCGGAGATCCGCCTTCCGCTTTCCCGACGGGCGCGTGTTCGAGCCCTATTACAGCTATACAAGGCGGGATTACGCGGTGATCGTGGCTTCCTCGGAGGACGGGAGGTACCTGTGCGTACGCCAGTTCCGGCAGGGAATCCGAAAGGTGACGGCGGAATTCCCCGCCGGGGGAATCGAACCCGGGGACAGCCCGGGCACGGCGGAGGATCGGGTGCAGAGGGCCCTGCGTGCGGCAAAGCGGGAGCTGCTGGAGGAAACGGGCTTCACCTCAGAGCGTTGGACCTACCTGATGCGGGTGCCCGCCAGCGCGACGATATCGGATAACTACGCTTATCTTTTCGCCGCGGAGAACTGTCGGGAAACCGGGCAGCAGAAGCTGGATGAAATGGAGCTGCTCCGCGTGGAGCAGCATACGCCGGAAGAACTGGAGGAAATGATCCGGACGGAGGATTTTGCCCAGGCGGATCACATACTGGCCTGGATG
>Ga0310694_10005289_pt1 | contig 12369 bp, 6 predicted proteins | sample 174DNAGHGhighgp2_FD_203884 | JGI IMG/M metagenome (GOLD analysis project Ga0310694, IMG submission 203884) | Sheep rumen microbial communities from Palmerston North, Manawatu-Wanganui, New Zealand - 1742 DNA GHGhigh gp2 (v2) (version 2) | ecosystem: Host-associated > Mammals > Digestive system >...
AAGATCCTACACCCGACATGCATACAGCCCGCCAAGTTTGCCGGCGTGCCTGTCAGGCTGCTCAATACGATGGAACCCGATGCCCCCGGCACCATCATCAACAACCACATGCACCGCGGAACGATAAAGGCGGTAGCTGCCAAGGACAACATCACCTGCATAGGCATACAGAGCTCGCGTATGCTCCTCGCACACGGCTTCCTGCGCAAGGTCTTCGAGATTTTCGAGACATACCGTACCAGCATCGACATGATTTGCACGTCTGAGGTCGGCGTCGGCGTCACGATAGACAACCTGCAAAACATTGACCGCATCACCGACGAGCTTCGAAAGTATGGCACTGTAACCGTAGAGAGCAACATGTGCATCATCTGTGTCGTTGGCGATCTGGCAAGCCAGAACGTGGGCTTCGAGTCACTGGCCACAGAGGCGTTGCGACAGATTCCCGTGCGTATGATAAGCTACGGAGGCTCGGCACACAACATCTCATTCCTTGTATCTGCTGCCGACAAGCAGCGCACACTGCAAGCCTTACAGGACACACTCTTCAAATATAACGGACATGTTAGACGCCCATCGTGACGCTCGTCTGCAGGACATACAGACGCCGTTCTATCTCTATGATACAGACCTCCTTCAGCAGACTCTCGACGTCATACGTGCTGAGGCTGGGGCACACCCATGCTACCATGTCCACTATGCCATAAAGGCCAACTCCAACCCTGTTATCCTCCGGCAGATAGCAGCTGCCGGACTTGGCGCCGACTGCGTCAGCGGCGGCGAAATCCATGCTGCCGTGGAGTCTGGCTTCAAGCCTGACAGCATTGTCTTCGCAGGTGTCGGTAAGGCCGACTGGGAGATTCGTCTGGCATTGCAGACTGGCATTGGCGCTTTCAACGTCGAGAGCACCGAGGAGCTTGATGTGATAGCTCAGCTTGCGGCAGAGCAGCAACTCACGGCACGCATCAGCCTGCGCATAAATCCTGACGTTGCCGCCCACACACATGCACACATCACCACCGGTCGTGCTGAGAATAAGTTTGGCATTGACAGAAACCACATGGTGGAGGTCATACGTAAGACACTTGCCACACCTCACCTCGACTTCGTGGGACTGCATTTCCACATCGGCTCACAGATGCTCGATATGTCTGACTTCCTGGCTCTCGCTCTGCGAATCAATGAGATTCAGGACCAGCTTGAGGCCGAGGGCATCCGTCTGCCCTCCATCAATGTCGGAGGCGGTCTTGGGGTAGATTACGACCATCCCGACCGGCACCCTATTCCCGACTTCGCGGCCTACTTTGCCACCTATTCCGACAACCTGCGTCTGCGTCCCGGGCAGCATCTGCACTTTGAGCTCGGCCGCTCCGTGGTGGCGCAGATGGGCAGTCTGATATCACGTGTCCTATATGTCAAACATGGCACGGTGAAGCGCTTTGCCATCCTCGATGCCGGCATGACGGAGCTCATCAGGCCGGCACTCTACGGTGCGCTACATGCCATTCAGACGTTCGACATCGATGGCGGACGCCCGTGTTTCGCGAGTGCGCGTCGGGATCAGGACTATGTCACCTATGATGTCGTGGGTCCGATATGTGAGAGCAGTGACGTCTTTGCCAGAGACTATCCCCTTCCTCCTTTGCAGCGTGGCGACATGGTTGCCATACGCTCTGCAGGAGCATACGGCGAAGTCATGGCGTCTTGCTACAACTGCCGTCAGCTGCCTGCTGCCCACACCGTTAACGATTTGCAGGAACGTCTGAAACGGTAATGCTGACATATATACGGTGTGTTCAATCGTGACATATTTCATACTGATGTCTCCTTTTCTCGTCGTCACCCTGCTTGTCTGGGTGTCGGCGATAGTCGTAGCACGATGCTACGGCCGTCTCGGCCGTGCCGCAAAAACGGCATCGTACCATGAGGCCGACGAGAATGATGACGTGTCGCCCGTCTGCCCGTCAATGACGGTTGTTGTGACGGCGTGCAACCAAGTTGATGCCCTGCGTCGCCATCTGTCGAAAATCCTCACTCAGGACTATCCTGCCTTCGAGGTCGTCGTTGTTGATATGGCTTCAACCGACGACACCGTTGCTCTGCTGGAGGCGCTTGAGTTCGAGCATACATGTCTGCGGCACACTTACACGCCTCCTTCGGCACGTGACATCAGCATTGAGAATCTTGCCATCACGCTCGGCATCCGTGCTGCGGTGGGCGAGTGGGTGGTCTTCACCACGGCCGATGCCGAGCCGGCGTCACCGCATTGGCTCATGACCATTGCACGTCAGACCGGCCATTCACGCACCATCGTGGCCGGCACTGTGCGCTATGATGCCACGGCGCCGCGCCATATGCGCTTCCGCCGTATCTGGGATATTATCTTTGCCGCCAATCACGTTCTCTGTCATCGTACCGCTGCCTCCATCTTTGCCTCCAACGTGGCGATACGCCGTGATGCCCTTGTCGAGAACATGCGTGTCGCCTCGCAGGTGCGTTCGGAGGCATATAGCCCTGCGCAGTGCCGTCATGGCGTCCTCGAGCTTATCGTAAATCGTATTTCTAACCCAGACAAGGCTCTTGCTGCCAGGCTGTCATCGTCAGGCAAAGCCACTAAGGCCACGACATGGCTTGTCAGTCCGCAGGGCATCGTCGTGCAGGACCATCCCTCAGACGGTGGCGCCTGGGTTGAATACCGCATCCGCACCTTTGAGTTGCGACGACATCTGCGTCATTCCATAGCCTACAGGGCCAACAAGTTCATCGCTGCTGCCATGCCGTGGCTGTTGATGATAGCTATAGCGCTACCCTGGCTTGCACTATTCGCTGACGCTAACGTTCCCTCATCTCTCGCTGCGGAGGCTTCCGGCAATTTCTCCCTTGACACGTTCCTGCATTCTGAGTCCGCCGTCTGGCTTGAGGGCGTCGCCGCTTGTGAGTGCCTGATGCTGATCATCTACATCATCGTTAAGCTCATGTGTGTGGCCGCCACGGCACGTGCCATCTCGGTTCCTGCCAACCCATTCACCTTCCTCTGCCGTGAACTCATGCTGCCCTTGGTCAACATCAGGCTTTGGTGGAAGTGGCTACGCACCCCGCGCCGCGAGTTTCGCAAGAAATTTGTTTAGGTGTGTTCGGCGGCCATCAGTCAACACATGTTTTTCTCATTTCATATTTCTCGTTAATTTTATCTTTCGTAATGGAATCTGCTGCATTCATACAGTGGTGTCTTGCCCACCTCAACTATTGGACCATAACCTTACTCATGGCCATAGAGTCATCTTTCATACCATTTCCCTCAGAGGTCGTCGTACCTCCGGCAGCATACCGTGCTGCGGCTCCCGGCTCCGAGCTCAACGTCTTTCTTATCATTCTGTTTGCTACCCTCGGCGCAAACATCGGTGCTATCGTCAACTACTTCCTTGCCCGATGGCTCGGCCGTCCCATCGTCTATAGCTTTGCCAACTCACGCTTCGGGCACATGTGTCTCATCGACGAGCAGAAGGTTCAGCGTGCAGAGCGTTATTTTGACGAGCACGGTGCCATCGGCACCTTCATAGGTCGTCTCGTTCCCGCCGTTCGTCAGCTGATATCCATTCCCGCAGGGCTGGCGCGTATGAGTCTTTCGCGTTTCCTGCTCTTCACGACCCTCGGTGCCGGATTATGGAACACCGTGCTTGCCGTGATAGGCTATAGTCTGGCAGCCGTAGTGCCGGAGGATGAGTTGATGGCACGTGTCAACACTTACAGCCATGAGATAGGCTACGGCATGATTGTCATAGCCATATCAATCGTTGCTTACCTTATATACAAGGCCATGCGCCCCACATCGCCACGCGCCTGAGGTGCAGGTCGCTTGTTTGCATTTACTTCTTGTAAAAGACGACACCCCGTCCATCATCGGTTGATGATGGACGGGGTGCAACTTTAGGAGACTTATGCTTATACTTCTAGGCTCGTAGCCGTGTCACTACTCGGAGATGCTGCCGCCGCCGAGAGTCTGGTAGAGCTCTATCGTGGCGGAGATGATGGCATACCTGTTGGCGAGTTGACCGAGCTGTGCGTTGAGCAGTCCTGTCTGTGCCGTGAGAACGTTGAGGTAGTTGACCTGTCGCGAGACGTTGTCCTTGTAGAGTGCCGTCGTGGCATCTACGGCGTCCTGCATTGCCACGATCTGCTGAGCTATCAGAGTGCTCTTCCCTTCTGCCGTCTGTAGCTTGACGAGAGCGGTGTTCACCTCGTTGCCGGCAGTGATGAGTGCGTGTTCGAAGCCAATCTTTGCCTCCATCTGCTGCATCTCTGCCACTCTCTTCTGTGCACGCAGGCGTCCGTTCTGGAATAGTGGCTGCACCAGTTGTCCGAGTGCGTTCCAGAGCCACTTGCCCGGGTTGAGCTCTATGCTCTGCCCGTTGTTGGTGAATCCGAGCGTACCTGTGATGGAGAGCGATGGGTAGAATGCCGACTTGGCAATATTGACGGCATAGAAAGCCGATGCGAGTTTCAGCTCTGCCTGCTTGACATCGGGGCGGTTCTGCAGCAGTGCGATGGGCAGCCCCGTCTTGATGGCCGGAGCCTGGAAAGTGTTGATACTGCTGCGGTCGATGTGGTGGGGTGTCTCACCGAGCAGAGTGCACATCCCGTTCTCTGCCTCCACGATGGCCTGGCGCAGGTCGAGGAGGTTGGCCTCCACGCTGAGACAGTTAGCCTCGCTTTGTGCCACGGCAGCCTTGTTGCTACGTCCTGCCTCCATGAGCTTGCGCGTCAGTTCAACGCTCTGGCGCCAGTTCTGCGCCGTTTGTTCGCTGACCGCCAGCTGTGCATCGAGCATGCAAAGTGAGTAGTAGATGTTGGCAATGTTTGCCACGAGTGCCTGATGAACGGCCTGTCGTGCCGCACGTGCCTGCTCTACTCCCACCTCAGCCTTCTTCTTGTTGTTGCGCAGGTTCCCGATGCTGCCTATCTGCCATGAGGCGGTGAGAGGTACGGTGTAGAACTTCAGAGGCTTGCTCCAGTCCATGCTGCTGAGCTGTCCTTGTGGCGCAATGGCGAGACTCGGTATGTATGCGAGCTTAGAGCACTTGAGATATTCCTGTGCCTCCTGTATCTGTAGGTCAATCTGTCGGATGCTGGCGTTCTGTGTTAGTCCTCTCTCGATGAGTTGCTGCAGCTTGGGGTCGGTGAAGAACTCACGCCAAGCCTTGGCTCCGAGCCCTTGCTCATCCTGTCCTGTCTGTGCGTTGCCATACAGCCCCTCGGTGGGGATGTCTGTCGGACGTTCATAGTTCTTGTAGAGTCCGCACGAGGTGAGCATAAATACTGCGCAGGTCAGTAAGAGAGTCGAGCCACCCCTCACCCTCCCTTTGAGGGAGGGGGTGGCATGTATTCGACGGTATGAATTCATGTTCATATAGTATTAATGTGTTATGTTGTCGTTTTCTTCTTGGGCTGCCTGCTTCTCTTGCTGGCTGTGAGCTTTCTCTTGCAGGAACTGCTGGTCGGCCTCGACCTTCATGGCGGGGCGTATCTTCTCCTGCAGGTACTCGAAGAAGATGAAGAACACGGGCACGGTGAAGAGTATGGCTGCTGTGCCGACGATCATGCCTCCGACGACGCTGATGCCTATGGTGCGGTTGCCGTTGGCACCGGCACCGGCGGCTGCCACCAGGGGCAACATGCCGAGCACGCAGGTGAGCACGGTCATCAGGATGGGGCGCAGGCGTGCCTCAGAGGCGGCGTAGGCGGCCTCCACGATGCCCATGCCCTTGCGACGGCGCTCCAGTGCGAACTCGGTGATGAGGATGGCCGTCTTGGCCAGCAGGCCGATGAGCATGATGACACCTGTCTGAAGGTAGATGTTGTTCTCCACCTGGCCGATGACGTACATGTCGGCACCTGTGAACATGCGGCCCAGACCCACGGACACCTGGTTCCACAGCCATGCCAGTCCGAAGCTGCCCATGAGGCCGGCCGGCACGGAGAGGATGACGGCGAACGGCACGAGGAACGACTCGTAGAGGCATGAGAGGATGAGGAAGATGAGCACCACGCAGATGGCATAGATGAGGATGGTCTGGTTGCTGCCCATGGTCTCATACTCCTCGCGCGAGATGCTGCCATACTCGTAGGTGATGTGGTCGGGCAGCGTCTGACGGCGCACTTCCTCGATGGCCAGCATGGCGTCGGAGGTGGTGTAGCCCTGTGCCGGCTGCACCATGCACGAGATCTCGGAGAAGAGGTTGAAGTGCTTGTCTATCTCGGGGCCGAGGATGGGTGTGAGCTTGGCAAACTGCGATATTGGTGCCATGCCCTTGCCGCTGCGCACGTACATGTTGGAGATGTCGGCTTCGGTGGTGCGGTATTTGGGGTCGGTCTGCAGCATGACGCGATACACCTTGCCAAACTGGTTGAAGTTGCTCACGTAGGCACCGCCCAGGTAGCCGCTCATGGCCGAGAGCACGGCCTGCGGCGAAATGCCGGCGAGCTTGCACTGTGCGGCATCCACCTCGACCTGGTACTGCGGGAAGTTGCGGGCGTATGAGGTCATGGCCATCTGTATCTCGGGGCGCTCGCCAAGCACGCGCAGGAACTCCTGCGTCTGCTCAAGGAACACACCCTTGTCGCCGTCGGAACGGTCCTGCAGGTGAAGGTCAACGTTGGAACCCAGGCCATAGCCTGGAATCATGCCCGGCTCGAAGGCAAAGATCTGCGCCTCGGGGATTTCCTTCATGAACTGGCCCATGAGCATGAGCTTCTTGATGCTGGAGCTGTGCTGCAGGCCGTCGCGCTCGTCCCAGTGCTTGAGGCGCAGGATGAGCATGCCGTTGGCAGCACCCTGGCCGCCCATCATGCCGTAGCCGGCGGTGCGGGAGTAGGTGCGTATGTCCTCGTCCTTGTCGATGATGGCCTGCACACGGTCGAGCACGCTCTCGGTGTATGCCAGGTTGCTGCCCGGAGGACAGGTGACATCGACCATGAGCACGCCCTGGTCTTCCTGAGGCACGAGGCCCTTGGGCAGCGACATCATGAAGAACACGAGCAGCACGACGGCCACGACGAGCGAGAGGGGAGCCACCCAGCGGTGGCCTATGACGCCGCGCAAGTGGCGGGCGTAGTTGCGGCTGGTGCCGCCATATACCTTGTCGTAGGCCTTGCGAGTGCCGTGGTTGAGGCCGAGCAGCATGCGGCTTACGGGGTTCTTGGCCACGCGGTTGGCCTTGGCCGGGCGCATGAGCATGGCGCACAGGGCGGGGCAGACCACGAGGGCCGAGACGCAGGATATGCCGACGGCCACGGCCAGCGTGACGCCGAACTGTGTGTAGAACATGCCTGAGGTGCCGGGCATCATGGTCACGGGGATGAACACGGCCATGAACACGAAGGTACATGAGATGACGGCCATGGTGACGTCCGACATGGCGTCCTTCGTGGCCTTGTAGGCGCTGGTGTAGCCCGCGTCGAACTTGGCCTGCACGGCCTCGACCACGACGATGGCATCATCCACCACCGTACCGATGGCCAGCACCAGGGCAAAGAGCGTGAGCAGGTTCAGCGTGAAGCCGGCGGCCTGCAGCGCCGCGAAGGTGCCGATGAGCGATATGATGATGGATATGGAGGGGATGAGCGTGGCGCGGAAGTCCTGGAGGAAGAAATACACCACGAGAATGACGAGGAGGATTGCAATGACGAGTGTCTCCTCGACGTTGGCGATGGACTCCAGGAGGAAGTCGTTGCTCGACATCATCTGCTCGAAGTGCAGGCCCTTGGGCAGCGTCTTCTCCATCTCGCGCAGGGCGGCGGTGAAGCGGTCGTTGGTCTCCTTGGCGTTGGCGCCCGAGAGCTGGAAGGCCAGGAACGTCACCGAGGGCTTGCCGTTGAGCTTGCCGCTGAAGCCGTAATCGACCTGGCCCATCTCAACGTCGGCCACGTCGCGCAGACGCAGCAGCGAGCCGTCGGCCTTGGCCATGATGACGATGTCCTTGAACTCCTCGACCTCCTTCAGACGGCCGGTGTAGCGCAGGGTGTATTGATAGACGTTATCGACGCCCGCGCCGTGGCCGCCCTCCATGGGCTTCTCGCCCAGACGGCCCACGGCGGCCTCGAGGTTCTGCTCTGCCAGACAGCCGGTGATGTCGCTCGGCACGAGACCATACTGTGCCATGATCTCGGGCTTGAGCCAGATGCGCAGCGAGTAGTTGGCCGAGAGGGCGAACACCTCGCCCACGCCCTGGATGCGTTTGAGCTGAGGCGTGATGTTGATGGCCATGTAGTTGCCCATGAAGTTGGCGTCGTACTCGGGCACATCGCTCACCATGGCATCGATCTGCAGCATGGAGGTCTGGCGTTTGAAGGTGGTGACGCCAATCATGGTCACCTCCTGCGGCAGCAGACCCTGGGCCATGCTCACGCGGTTCTGGGTGTTCACGGCTGCCATGTCGGGGTTGGTGCCCTGCTTGAAATAGACGGTAATCTGTGCCGTGCCGGAGTTGGTGGCGTTGGAGGTCATGTATGTCATGTTCTCCACGCCGTTGATGCTCTCCTCCAGCGGCTGTATGACGGCCTTGGTGACGGTCTCGGCCGATGCGCCGGGGTATGTGGCGTTGACCACGACCGTTGGCGGTGCGATGTCGGGGAACTGTTCCACCGGCAGGTTGAAGTAGCTGATGGCGCCAAGCAGCACGATGACGATGGCAATGGACATCGCCATCACCGGGCGCTTGATGAATATGTTTCCTTTCATAGTTGTCTGTGGGGTTATTGGGGGACTCTACTATTGCACCAGTGCTCCTTCCTTCACCATGCCGGCACCGTCGGCAATGATCTCGTCACCTTCCTTGAGGCCGGAGAGGACGATGAATTCCTTGCCGTTGTTGTAGGGAGCCACCTCGATGTTGGTGCCTTCGGCTACGCGCTGGCCGTCCTTGGTCACCACCTTGAACACCTGGTGTACGGTCTGCAGCTGCTTGACGGCCGTGGCAGGCACCACGATGTGGCCTTTGAGGTCAACGGGAATCACCACGTTGCCGGTGCTGCCGCTGTGGAGCAGGCCGCTGGGGTTGTTGAACACGGCGCGCAGGCTCACGCTTCCCGTGCTCTGATCGACGACACCGCTGGCGGTCTCCACAACACCCGTCTGCTCATACTCCGAGCCATCGACGAGCTGCAGACGCACGGGGGGCATGGCCTTCACGGCGGCCTCGGCGCTGCCTGCCTGGCGAATCTTGTCGAGCATGGCGGCCTCGTTCATGGAGAAATATACGTACATCTGCTTGTTGTCGGAAACGGTGGTGAGCGGCGTGGGTATGCTGGGACCCACGAGCGCGCCGACGCGGTAGGGCAGTGTGCCCACGACACCGTCGGCGGGGCTGCTCACGGTGGTGTAGCTGAGGCTGTTGGCGGCGTTGGTGACGGCAGCCTTGGCCTGTGCCACGCTGGCCTGAGCCTGCAGGAAGGCGTTCTGTGCCGTCTGAAGGTCGAAGTCGGACACCACCTGCTGGTCGAACAGGCGCTTGGTGCTCTCGTAGCTGAGCTTGGCGGTGGCCAGGCCGGCCTCGGCGGCCTGAAGGTTGGCGCGTGCGGTGTTCAGCTGGGCCTGAAATGGCACCTGGTCGATGACGAACATGGTCTGGCCCTTGCGCACGCGCTGACCCTCGGTGACGAGCAGCCGCTTGAGGGTGCCGCTCACCTGAGGCAGGATCTGTATGTCCTGACGGCCGCGGATGGTGGCGCTGTACTTCGTGTCGATGGTGCGGTCCTCGGCATGCACCTTGACAGTCTTGTAGGCCACGGGGGTGGCTTGGCGACCCTGCTGCTGCTTGCCAGAGCAGGAGGTCAGCAGCACGAGACCCGTGAGAGCCATTGTGGCTCCGATTGATTTGATGGTTGCTTTCATAAAAAAACTGTTGATTTATAGCTTTGATAGATAATTTGCCTGTACGGGAAACGATGCTCCCGCGAAATCGGCGGCAAAGGTACGGCTTTTTTACGATTCGGCCAAACAGCGAATTATACTAAACTACCACTTTTTTATGCTCAAAAGTTTTTTTTTGCTCTTTTAACATCAATTAGGGATGAACGGAGGCGGTTGGCAACACTCTTGAATACCTTATATTATAGCGTCGTTGGCACGACCCTGACGGGCATGTGGCAGGCTCCTCAGGGCGGTGAGTTTCTATCCTCTGAGCGATGATGACATGCCCCTTGCAGCTGTGCGCAACATCCCCTAGGGGAGTTTATAAACTCGCCTAGGCGAGTATTGTAACTCCCCTAGGCGAGTTGTGTAACTCCCCTAGGGGATGTTATACGGTGTTGCAGAGCATGCTGCCGATTCGCACTCAGCATATAGAAGCGGCCACCGCACAGGGTGTTCCCCATGCGATGGCCGCAGACTCAGGATTCGTAAAAGTATGTTACGCTTTATCTCACGATTACCTTTTGATTGTCAGTGACATATAGTCCGGCAGGCAAGCGCAGGCTGGCCTCATGCTCTACGAAGCTACTCCACACGAGCTGACCGCTGATGGTGTGTATGCTGACGAACTGCGGCTCGGCCACAACGATGCGCATGGCTCCCAGACCGCCGAAAGCCTGTAGTCGGCTCGTTGCCGACACCTCGGGAGCTATGTCGTGGATGGCATTGCCGCCATTGGCATCCTGATAGTGGAACGTCTTTGAGACGAGGTAGAACTGCGATATGGTGTGGCAGGCCTGACCCTTCTGGTTGCTGACGAGGCCGAGGTTGACGGTCGTGGGTTCGGTGAGCATGAACTTGCAGGCGAGTCCGCATGGCGATGATGTCAGGGCTTGAGTGTCTATCTCATCCCAGTCGGGCAGTGAGTTGCCGGTGCTTACGACAGTCTTTGTCTGTGCCGGCACCCACTCCGTCATCCTGTCGGTCATGGCATAGAACACATAGGAACCTGCCGGCAGGCTCACGGGCTGGTAGAGCTTGAGACTCTGCACCTGTTCGGCAAAGCCGTCCCATGTCGTGGAGAGGGTGAGGTAGTTGTTCTTGTTGCCATCGACGTGGAACTCTGTTGTCACGCCGCCGGCGGTGATGCTGTTCTCCTGTTGCCATGGCGAAGCGTCGGTGCCCGTCTGCAGACGCTTGAAGCGACTGGTGCCGTTCACGTAGCCCGATGCCGTCTTGAATGGCGCCTTGTAGTTCTTGAGGTATTCCTTGGTGATGTCTTTCTCCTCGTCAAAATTGAGGTAGAAGATACCCCTCGAACTTGTCCATGCATCGCCATCGGGACCGAAGTTGCTGCGGCGTCCGGGATTGTTGCTTGCGCTCTGATCCTCAACGTCTCCCGAACTCTGGTTGAAGTTGTAGTAGAGCACGAGGTCAGTGTTTGCCGTGGGTTCGCTGACGGGGTTGTTGGCATACTGCTGCATGAGGTTGGTGGTGAGCCGGCGCTTCCATACGCGCAGCTCGTCGATGATGGCATTCATGGGTGCCTTGGAGCCTCCCAGACGCAGACACGACCATGCCGGCGTGGAGGTGACGCCTGTGATTTTCACCGTACTGGTGTAGGGTGTGCCGTCGCGGAAGAACTCTATGGTTCCGCTGCTGTAGGTCATGGCATAGTGATGCCACTCGTTGGTGGTGAGCAGCCCTGCCATCGACGTGGCGCTCTTGCCGTTGACGGTGACTGTCAGCGACCCGTCGAGGTTGCCGTGCATGAAGAAGGTTGACTCGTCGTCGCCGATGCCTAAACAGGATTCGGAGAGCGTGCCGGGGTAAAGCCAGAAGTCGATGGTGAAGGCCGACACCCTGTTATCTCCAAACGGAGCTTTGGCAACGACCTCGTCGTCGCTGTCGTCAAACTTGAGACCCGTCTCTCCGTCGGCCGAGCATACGTAGATGGCTCGTGTGCGAGTGGTGGTATTGCTGCCTTTGTCGTTGGTGGCTTTCAGTGATACGGAATACATGCCCGGCTCCTCAATCTTCAGCGTTGAGTTCTGTCCGTTGACGACGTATGTGCTTTGTGGTGATGCCACCGTCCACAGCCATTCGCTGGGCTCATAGGTGGTGTTGTCGATGAGTTCGATGTCCTCGCCCACGATGGCCACGTTGTTGTGGATGGTGAACGCGGCCTGAGGTGCCACTCTCACTACCTCAATCTGCTTCTCCACGCTGCTTGAGCCGGCGGCATTGGTGGCGGTGAGTCGCACGGTGTATGTCCCTGCGGCGAGGTATGTCGCGGCGGCGTTGACGGTGCGCATGTTCTCGTTGTCGGCACCCGTGAGTGTCCACTCGTAGGTGCAGTCGTCGATTGGCGTCGAGGTGTTAATGAAGCTCACGTGGTCGCCCACGGCAACCTCTGGCGTGCTCACGGTGAAGTCGGCCTGCGGTGCGTCCACGGCATTTAC
>Ga0310694_10005290_pt1 | contig 12368 bp, 10 predicted proteins | sample 174DNAGHGhighgp2_FD_203884 | JGI IMG/M metagenome (GOLD analysis project Ga0310694, IMG submission 203884) | Sheep rumen microbial communities from Palmerston North, Manawatu-Wanganui, New Zealand - 1742 DNA GHGhigh gp2 (v2) (version 2) | ecosystem: Host-associated > Mammals > Digestive system...
AATTATGCGCCGCAACAGCGACATTGCCAGCGCCGTAGACGCCGTCTGCGTCTCGTCGGGCCCGGGCTCCTACACAGGGTTGCGCATCGGCGTCAGCAGTGCCAAGGGGATATGCTACGCCAAGGGGATACCCCTCCTTGCCGTTCCCACCCTCCACAATATGGCCATGCTCTTCTTCGGCGCCCATCCCGACTACAACGGACTGGTATGTCCGATGATTGACGCCCGTCGCATGGAGTGCTACACTGCCATCTTCGACCGTCAAGGTCAACGGCGTAGCACCATGGCCGAGGTCATCACTCCCGAGTCGTTCGACGCGTGGCTCGGCGACTCTCCGGTGACCTTCATCGGCGACGGTGCCGCGAAGACCAAGGCCCTCCTTGCCGGCAAGCCCCATGTCCACTACGACGACACCTTCGCCATCTCCGCCGCCGGCATGGCGGCAGAGGCGGAACGTAAACTCCGCAGCGCGGAAATTGAGGACACGGCCTACTTCGAGCCTTTCTATCTGAAGGACTTCGTGGCCAAGAAGTCGGTGGTGCACGGATTGCGGAAATGACCACGCGGGAGAGGGTTTAGGGTTTAGGGTTTAGAGTTTTCGATATATAATATCCCATGTTGAACTACATTATAAAAAGACTTATATACGGATTGCTGGTCCTCTTAGGAGTGGTGACCCTTGTCTTTTTCCTTTTCAACATCCTGCCGGGCGACCCGGCGCGCATGATGCTGGGACAGCGTGCTGATGCCGAAAGCGTTGAGATGATAAACAGGGACTTGGGGCGCGACCGTCCCATCGGTGTCCAGTATGTCGCCTACCTGAACGACCTCATGCCGCTGTCGCTGCACAACGGTGTCGACAGTGGTTCCTTCTTCTACCTTGACGGCGGCAAGTACGCGCCCTACACCGAGCTGTGCCATTTTGGTTCCACGACCCTCGTGCTCAAAGCGCCGTACCTGCGCCGCTCGTACCAGAGCAGACGCAAGGTCGGCGAGATAATAGCCGCCGCTTTTCCGCAGACGGCGGTGCTGGCGCTGACGGCCATGGCATTGGCACTCGTTGTCGGGCTCACGCTGGGCGTTGTCTGTGCGCTCCACAAGGACACGTGGCTTGACAGGCTCACGCTCTTTGTCTCGACGCTGGGCATGTCGCTTCCCTCCTTCTTCGCCGCCATCCTCATGGCGTGGTTCTTTGCCTATATTCTCGGCGAGTTCACACACCTCAACATGTCGGGCAACCTCTATGCCGTCGACGACTACGGCTGTGGCGAACATGTGGAGCTGAAGAACCTCATCCTTCCAGCGCTCACGCTGGGCATCAGGCCTGTGAGCGTGCTGGTGCAGCTGACCAAGAACTCGTTGCTCGAAGCCTTGTCGCAGGACTACATACGCACGGCGCGTGCGAAGGGCATGAGCCGTGGGCGTGTGATATGTCGCCACGCGTTGCGCAATGCGCTGAATCCCATTGTCACGTCGGCGTCGGGGTGGCTTGCGGGACTCCTTGCGGGTGCTGTCTTTGTCGAGTATGTCTTCGACTGGAAGGGCATGGGAGTTGTCATCGTCGATGCGCTGGAGAAGTATGACCTTCCTGTGGTCATGGGCGCCATCCTCTTTGTGTGCGTGCTGCTTGTGGTCATCAATATCGTGACCGACCTTGTCTACGCCCTCCTCGATCCCCGAGTGCGCCTGCGCTAAACAGGAGTGCGGTTTATATCCCAATATTACTGTCCGCAAAAAACAGGGCTGTCATGTAGGTCATGGCGGCCCTTTTGATTGCTTTGCAGTCACATAAGGTCACCTCTAAAAATTCGACCATTTAGCCGTTCAAAAAAAACATTCGTATTCAAAAACAAAATCATGATTAACTAATTCGCTGAATTCTACCAATTCGCCGTTAAAAAAAATATTAGAGGTTTCCTATTGATTAGCAGACAGTCATGATTCGAAAATAATATTCAGCATTCTTTCTTGATGTTGCTGAATGTCTTCCGCATTCCACCCGTTGTTGTCTTTGCACCTCTGCATCATAATTTTAAACTTTATAGATGCAACACTCACGGGATTGGACTTCCTGTCGTCGTAATGATCCAGTTTAGCTTTCGGGTCCCAGTCGGAACCAGAGCTGTTTGCTTCGGCGCCTATCATGGCGAAGTTTCCAAAGCAATTCAAGTCATTGTTGCTTATAGTGTCATAATTCCTTGCCTTTGCTTGCGGATAATAGTGTTCCAACGACTTTCGGGTACGCGAGAAATAAAAATCATCGAAAAAATCAAGTCCAAAGTCACTACATCCTAATGCTTTAAAGAATGATGCCCTTTCTTTTGACTCTCTCTTTAAACTTTTTCCGCGCAACTCTTCCAAATACTTTTTCCATAGCAAGTAATCCGTATAGTTGAACACATAAAGTGGCACATCCGCCTTGCCTTTTTGATATATGTCTTCAAATACAGCCTTGTAGTCTACTCCTTCGCAACCGATATCATCCACATTCAGCTCGCCATTCTTCATCAATACTTCATCAAATGCATTGGGTTTCGGCTGATTCCTTTCGCTCAGACTATCTCTATTAAGATACACATTGTAGAAATATTTTGCGGCGAGTTTCTGAAGGAATTTCAGATAATCCTCCCCTGACGGCTCTTCGTTCTCGAACAAGTACATCAGACAATAGTACAAGTAGTTTTTGCGTTGCCTTGGAGTGAATGTCACTTCGAACATGGAGAGCAAATGGACCAATTCGTCCTGTATGTCCTGTTTCTTTTGTCCTATCAAATTTACTGGATACCCTTTCTTTTTCTCATAATAATAGTACTGTAGATTCCATGGGTTCTCCCCTACAGCCTCTTTTTCTATAAGTGTATGATGGACAATATAGTTGTCGAGGTAATACCTGCCTTTTAGAAGATAAAAGACAAAGTCTTTTGCAAACACCTCTCTGTCAACGACCGTATCCAATGATTTGTCGAATTCTTCAATCAATTCCTTGTCATCAAGTATAAATGCGGTAGGATCAAAGCCTTCATATTCTGACATGGTTATTTTCAGAACAATAAGCAAGAAATTAGGAAAGTCGATGATTGGTTGGAACTTGTCTTTTCGTTCCATATCATCATCCTTATCGTCAATCTTGCTTGTCGCGCCGTTTAGAAGGTGCTTGATGTTTACCTTGCCTTCTGAATCATTTTTGTGGGGGATGTCATCGAAATCATTGGCATTGAAGGTGTCGAGATGTTTGCCGAAGACGGCAACGTCATCAAGGGCTTGTTGGATGTAGATATTCATTTCGCTGCATGCTTCCCACACGTGGTTGAATGTTGCTATGTCTTCGTTGTGTTTAAGGCACTGGCTCAGTTTCGACTTTATGATTTCGTGTTTCTCCAACTGTTCGCCCCGTGAGTTCATGACTTCAAAATAGTGATTCAAATCCACATCCTTTGGCACGTTGTAATGGATTATATGCACGTTGTGAAGAAGATACTGGATGAAATCCTGTCGTTTGCCTGTTTCGACTATTTCATTTTCATCAATGGCTTTTTGGGCGTACTTATATCCATTGATTATTGCTTCGTCCACCTCGTCGCCCATATCGGGATAATCGTCCAATCTGCCGATTGTTGCCGCCGATACTTTGCGGGCCTCGTAGGTCAGCCTGTTCCTGATGTTTTTTATGCCCAGGACTTTCAAAATGATGTAAATGGTAGTCAGTCTTTGTTGTCCGTCTATTACTTCGTATACGCCTTCGTCCCGCTTGTAGGTGACCAACGTTCCGATATAGTATTTCGGCTTTGAGGTTTTAAAGGAGTCATAAACATCTTTTATCAATGCCCTGATCTGGTCTTCTTCCCATGCATAGTTGCGTTGGTAGACGGGTATCTTGTATGTTATGGCTTTTTGTCCCTCTATATAGATTTGGGATATGGAGCATTCTTCAAGTGGCAGTTTCTTTTCCATGATGTCAATCGATATAAAATGAATTCACTTTGAAAAAATGAAGATAGTTCTTGTACACTCCATTTTCTTCCTCGTCTATTGTGCCGTCTTCGATTCCTTTGTATACACCATCGTAAACATCGTCTTTTGATATGGCATTCATCTTGTCGGCCAGTGTGCTCAACAAGGATACGGGGGTGTCAGAATCTGCTATGAGCTTATATATGTTCATGGAATTTATGGCATCTGATTTTTCGAGCAGGTAGTTTTGTGCCGACTGCCATCCCAGATGATAATACTGAGCTCTGAGCGAATATGCCCATACGAATGCAAATGTCACAAACTGTTCAAACATCTCTGTATCAGACTTTGTTGGATATGTGGCAGGGCAAAAACGGTCGATATAAAGCAATAGTGTGGTGTCGAACAACAATCGGGTTATCTTGTTGCCGACACCTTTGTTGAAATATTTGTCCAAGGTCTTGACGATTTCGTTGCCCTTGATATAAAAGCCCTCATATTGTTCATTGTCTTGTATATCTTTCAAAAGGTTGTAGTAGTGTTGCGTATAATCAAAGAATGGCTTTCCGGCTATAATCGGCGTATTCAGCTGGAATGCATTCACTTCCCTGCTGCCTGACACAAAGGGCATTGGCGATGAATTTATCAGCTCGGCGTATGAAAAAGCGCTTTTGTAGAATTGGGCGTATGGGGAGCGGGCAGACCTGTTGATGCCCTTGAATTTGTATATGTTGCTTTCGCTGAGCCTGTATGCCCAATTGCCGTTGATCCATTCTTTGATGCGATAAAGATAATCTCCAAAGAATGATGCCAGTTCACTCTGAGGTATATTCTCCCACGTTTTGACAATTTGCTCTGTCCTGATCTCGTCAATACCGGCCATCTCGCGCAGGTGATAGGCTTTCAACAAGTCGTGCGGATACAAGGCTTTGCCTCGGGCATTCTGAGAGTCAAAAAACTGAAACGCTTCTGACAAATCACCTGTAATCACGACTATCAACTCGCATTGACGTTCGATATAATTACGCAAACGTTGCATTTCTCTAAGATGGTCTGTATTCTTATCCCCCTCTTCTCTTTTATGCGTCCTTCGCCTGAATGCATTCAGGTTGTTGGGGATATTATGACGGTTTGAATTGTTGTTGAATAGTTGCTCATTCAAAAGACTGATTTTGTCCACCATATCCTTTCCTTCGAGTTCATACAGGGCATACAACAACAGGGAGAAGGTTATGATTCGTTGCTGACCATCGACAATATTGTATCTGTTGTTCCCGTCTTTGTGCAGGATGAGCGTCCCGACGCGATAGACTTCCTTATTGTCATTCTTTGCTTCGATGATGTCATCGAGCAGCTGTATGGCATTTCTCGCCGTCCACTTGTAAGGCCGCTGGTAGTCTGGTATTTTCAGATTTACTTTTTCTATGGGTTTGCCTTCTGAGTTTATGGTGATGGTATTGTTCAACAACAAATCACCGATTTTGGAAACGGCCAATGTCAGATTATCCATATTCAAAAATGCTTTGTGATGTTTTTGCTCTTTTTCTTCATTCGCCCTCCGTGAACGACAGGGGACAGCGGAAGGCGAAGCGGTAGTCCCGTTTCAACGGGACGGGGTTGTCCTTTAGGAACTGGTGCATGAGCTCTTCGAAACGAGAGACCTCTGCCCCGAATGGCATGTGGCCCATGAAACGGTACAGGCAACAGTCGGCACTGCCGTCGGGCTGGCAATAGATGCGGAGCGACAAGTGTGTGCTTTGACCCAGCGAGAAGGAATTGCGACGCATGAAGGCCAACAACTTCGAGGTGTAGCTGTTCACGGTGGCCGACAGCTCTGCCTCGGGGAGTGGCATGTGGCCGTTGTATATCTTTTCCATTTCGGACATCGGGACGTGGCTGTCGTCGGCTTCGGCAACGCTCATCACCTTGCCGCGCATGGACTCTATCTTCGACAGCGTCTCCTCTGCTGCGTTTGTCTTGACTTTGCGGGCAAATTCCCTCTTGGCTTTCTTCATCTGCTTCGCGAAACGTTTGTCGGCATGCAGCCTTGCCACTGCGGCGCTGGCCGCAAGGCGTGCCGCGTCGACATCGCTCTGCCAATGATAGCCTGCAATCACTCGGCTTTGCCCGTAGATGTAGCCTCTGGCCATGATGGTGTCGGCGGCGGAGGGGTTGAGTTCTGTAAGCAGCAGTGCGGCGCTCCATCCCAAAATGGTGTGTCCTGAGGGATAGGAGCCGTTGGTGCGCAGCCATTTCTCGTCGCCCGGATAGATGGTGGGCTCGTCGAAGAAGACGTATGGGCGTGTGCGGAAAAAGTAATCCTTTGGCTTCTTGCCCACTTGGTCGGTAGTGATAAGTGACATCAGCAACAACTTGTGTATCTCGGGAGTGTTCGCTTCGCTGATTTCAACACCGAAAGGCGCGGAGAACTCGTGGCAAATGGTCTCTACGCTCCATACCGCATCGCGTACAGCTATGGCAAGCCTCGCACTGTCGAGCCGTTGTTCCTTGCCCCAGCGGTACTGCGAGACATCGTACTTGAAGGCGTCGGACGCGCTGTCGGGCGGTGCCGGAAGGAATCTGATGGCGTCGGGCATCTCGTCCGACATCAGCCACGGCCGTTGCGCCACGGCACTTGACAACGACAGCATGAACGCAAATGACAAAAATACTATTCCGTTTCTTCTCATATCCAAAATATTGATTTGTTTTACTTTATACTGTAGCCAAACGCTGGCATCCGGATTATTCCATAGCGTCTAATGATGTTGCAAAAATACAAACGTTTTCGTTAAGCCGAACGCAGACAAGCTTGTCAACTGTTCTCCGTTGCGCTATCGAAAGCTCCAGTGGAGCTTTCTTCATATACTGAGGCGAGAAACGGCACCTTGAAGGGGGAGTGTTTCCTAATACGGCAAAAGTATATTATAGCCCGTGCCATCTGCTGATTGTGATTTTTGATGGGGGCTGTTCAGAAATGCAGTGAGAGCGAGGCGGCCGGCATGAGTGACGGGGAGGAGGAGAGTGCGTTGTGGGTGGGGATGAGCGACGGTGACAGATGGAGGGAGAGGTCGTCGTTTATCTGGAAGTCGAAGAGGTTGGCGAAGATGTAGGCGTCGAGGAGGTTGATGCCGTAGAGGGCGGCGGAGATGATGACGGAGAGCTGGAAGGTCTTGTTGTAGGTCTGGTAGAGGTTGTAGACGTTGGCTGTTGGTGTGGTCGCCAAATCGGGATCGAGCGGTGTGTCGTTGTTTGCGACGCGATGGAGGTATTCGTCCTTGTGCAGCTTCATCTGTGTGTAGTTGCTGTATGTGTAGTATGCGACGCCGCCGATGGCGGCATAGACGATGGGGACTTTCCAGGCTTGTTTGTTGTAGACTTGTCCGGCGCCGGGCAGGACGGCTGAGAGGATGAGCGCTTTGCGGGGGCTGTGTTCCTTGACGGGGTTTGTGTGGGCGAGGCTGTTTTGTGCGGTCGCATCCGCTATGAGAAGTGAGAAAAGGGCAAGGAAGACGATCCCTGCCTTTTTGTTGATGCGACTTGTTTTGGACATTCGGTTGGTGATTGAGAGGGGGGTTGCTTATGAAGTGGTTTTCAGCGGTTGTTGATGAGTTTGATGATGCGTTCGAAATCGCGGTCGTTGTTGAAATGGATTGTCAGTGTGCCTTTGCCTCGGCGGCTGCGTTTGATTTCGACTTCGGACTGCAGGTATTGGCGCAGTGCTGAGCGTGAGGCGGCGTGCACTTCGGGCAGTTCTTCCTTGTTGCGTGGCGAGGGTGTTGTTTTGGGTTTGGAGAGTTCTTTCACGAGCTGTTCTGTCTGTCGCACGGAGAGTTGTTTGTTGATGATGTCGTGAAGGAGGGCGAGATGCGTCTCGGTGTCCTCGACATTGACGAGGCAGCGTGCGTGTGCCATGCTTATCTGTTCGTTGCTGAGAGCGAGCTGTGTCTCGGAGGGCAGGTTGAGGAGTCGCAGGTAGTTGGTGATGGTGGAGCGGTTTTTGCCGACTTTTTCGCTCAGTTGTTCGTGTGTGAGCTTGCACTCTTCGATGAGTGCGTTGTAGGAGAAGGCTATCTCCATGGCGTTGAGGTTTTCGCGCTGGATGTTTTCGACGAGTGCCATCTCCATCATCTGGGTGTCGGTGGCTACGCGGATATAGGCGGGCATTTCGGTGAGGCCTGCGAGCTGCGATGCGCGGAAGCGTCGTTCGCCGGCGATGAGCTGGTATTTGCCGTCGGGCATGCGGCGCACGGTGACGGGCACGATGACGCCTTGTTGTCTGATGGACTGTGCGAGTTCCTCAAGTGCTTCGTTGTCGAATTCTTTGCGTGGTTGAAATGGGTTGGGCTCTATGTCGGAGATGGGTATTGATGTGATGGCTGTTGTGAGGTTGGGTTTGCCCATGGCGGCTTCGATGTCGACATCTGGCAGTATGGAGCTCAGACCGCGGCCGAGAGCGGTTTCTTTTTTCTTGGTTGGCATTTTGTTTTCTCCGTTTTGTGTTTATTTGGCTGTTGCGGTGGCTTTGACTTTTCCGTTGCGTCGCAGGATTTCGTTGGCGAGGTTGAGGTAGTTGATGGCTCCGGGGCAAGTGGCGTCGTGCATGATGATGGAGCGTCCGTAGCTGGGAGCGACGGCGAGGCTGGTGTTGCGATAGATGAGTGTGTCGAAGACCATCTGCTTGAAGTGACTGCGCACGTCCTCGACGACTTGGCGTGCGAGACGGAGACGAGAGTCGTACATGGTGATGAGGAGGCCTTCGATGGCGAGCTTGGTGTTGAGTCGTGTCTGGACGATGCGCACGGTGTTGAGCAGTTTGCCGAGGCCCTCGAGGGCGAAATATTCGCTCTGTATGGGGATGATTACGGAGTCGGAGGCTGTGAGGGCGTTGATGGTGATGAGTCCGAGCGACGGTGAGCAGTCGATGATGATGAAGTCGTAGTCGTCGCGTATGGGTTTGAGGGCGTTGGCGATGAAGAATTCCCTCTGTTTCTCGTTCACGAGGTCTATCTCGGCACCGACGAGGTCGATGCGTGTGGGCATGAGGAAGAGGTTGGGTGTTTCTGTCTCGACGACGCACTGGCTGGCTGGGGCTTGTCCCAGAAAGCATTCGTATGAGCTTTTTGCCACCGTTTCGGGATTGATGCCGAGACCGGAGGTGGCATTGGCCTGTGGGTCGGCATCGATGAGCAGCACCTTGTGCTCGAGTACGGCGAGAGATGCTGAAAGGTTGATGGCGGTGGTTGTCTTGCCTACCCCACCCTTTTGGTTGGCAATAGAAATGATTTTTCCCATTTAATCTTACGCACTAAGTTGGTTTAACGGACGGCATTTGTGGTGCCGTCATTTTTTGTTTGGACTGAACTATTCTGACAAATGGTTCCCTTTCTTCGAAACGGTCGTTTTCTCGCCATGCCATTTGGCTTGACGAAAACGGGACGGTCGTTGAGGGTTGTAGACGGTCAGTAGGTGAAGTCGATGCCGTCGATGATGTCGCCGTTGTTGTGTTGTTCTTCGTTGTGGTGTCCTTCGTTCTCTTCCATTGCCGGCTCTTCGGGGATGACGCCGGTCTCGATGAAATTGATGGCGTTGTTGAGACCTCTCGCAAACTTCTCGAAATCTTCTTTGTAGAGGAACATCTTGTTTTTGTCATAATAGAAGTTTCCAGTTGTGGAGTCGAAAAGTTTACGGCTTTCGGCGATAACGATGAATTTGTCGCCGCCACGTGTTTCTTTGACGTCGAAAAAATATTTGCGTTTGCCTGCGCTAATGGACTGAGAATACAATTCTTCTTTTGGTCTGCTGTTGTTATAATCCATGATAAAGGGGTTTATAAATGAGGTGACAAAATTACAGATTTTTTTTTAAAAACAAGGAAAAGAGGGCAACAAAAAAGGGATTTAGGATGATTTGTGTTTATGAATCAGTGTCTTACATTTCCTTGTGGGTCATGATGTCAAGGACTACATCGTCGGTCTGATCCATGCCGTCGTGGCCCAATCGTCCCAGATTGCGTATCGAGTAGTCGATGTTGCGTTCTGAGAGACCGTCGCAGGCGTCTACAACTTTGCCGTGCAGGGCGAGCTCGGCGCATACGAAGGCGCTGTAGAGACCTGTGGACATCTTGAGTGCGCATGATGGTTTGGCGCCGTCGCACAGCATGCCTGCCAGTGTGTTGATCATGTTCTTAGTGGCGTAGCATATCTGGTCGAAAGTGCCGTGCAGCAGGTAGGTGATGCCCGAAGTGACGCCGATGGAGGCGTTGACGATGCCGCACAGGGCGGAGAGCCTGCCGATGCCGCGCTTGACGTAGATGGACATAAGATGGCTGATTATCAGGGCTCGTATCAGTTGTTCCTCGTTGCATCCTTTCGCTTTGGCGTATTCGTAGATAGGCAAGGTGCAAGCGATGCCCTGATTGCCGCTGCCACTGTTGGAGTAGACGGGCAAGGTGCATCCGTCCATGCGTGCGTCGGACGCCGCCACGGTGCGGGCAATGACCGAGTGGACAATGTCGTTCTGTGCGTTTTCCATCAGGATGCGTCCGGTGTTGAGTCCGTAGCCTTTGAGGCCTTCATTGGCGGCGGCGAGGTTGAGCTTGACGGTGTCGAGAATGAAAGCGAGCTCGTCGAGTGGCGTTGTGGTGGCGAAGTCGTACACTATGCGTGCCGACAGACGGGGAGCGTCAGAGACGCTATTTTCCGTGCAGGAGACTGAGGAGCAGTTGTCCAGAATGACGTCGTCGTTCTTAGCGACATACACAAAATTGGTGTGCCTTTTTGCGATGATGGCTTTGGAGGTGTCGCCGCCCTTGCTGCAGATGCATTCGATATACAGCTTGTCCTCGCATTGCTCCTTGACGCCTATCGAAATCTTGTCGCCGTTGTTGGCAAGCCACTGTTTGGCGTTGTCGACCTCGTCCTTGGTGACGGTGAGCACCTCGAGCAGCCGGCTGCTTTTGCCTGCCGTGAGTGCTATGGCGACGGCGATGGGCAATCCTACCATGCCGGTGCCGGGGATGCCGACGCCCATGGCATTCTTGTAGACGTTCTTGCTCAGCAGAAGCTGTGTCCTATCGGGCATGGCGCCCATGGTCTCACGAGCCTTGGCGACGCAGAGGGCTACGGCGCCAGGCTCGGTGCAACCGGTTGCGATGACAACCTCACTACGGATAAGGTCGGCAATTTTTTTGCTTTCTATATCAGACATTTATTGTTTAACTTTAAGCTTGACCTTGACCTTGGAATGGTTTATGAATTTTGAATTGAAACCTTTATCTTTAGAATGAAATCGGGGGATTCAACTGTCAAAATTCAAAAATGAACTATATTATTTTTCGAAGATTTTCTGCCATTGCTTGTACTCGCGTTCGCGCCATGGGCCGTTGTGGTAGACGTAGGAGGCGATGGCTGGTATGACGGTGGTGCCTTCGGCGTAGACCATCTGTTGGAGTTCTTCGGAGACCTTGCCCCATGAGCCGGCCTCGAGGAGGGTGGACGATGAGCATGCGCCGTCGCGGACGTCGGCAACGGTTATCTGGATGGCGTATTTGTGCATGGGCACTTCGTGGCCGAGGATTTCGGCGCAGACAACGGTGTCCTGGGCGAAGTTCTTGGGGGTGCCGCCGCCGACCATGAAGAGTCCTGTCTCGGGGGCCGCCATCTTGATTTTGGTGAGTTCGATGAAGTCGCACACCGAGTCGATGCTCAGGTAGGGCTTGCCGGCGTTGGCGCGTTCCCACTGGTGCTTGCCGATGCCGAAGCCGGCCGAGCTGTCGGAGAATGCGGGGCAGAAGATGGGCACGCCGCACTCGTAGCAGGTCTGTATCAGGCTGTCTTTCTTGACACTGCGTCCATTGTGCAGCCATTTGCCGAGTTCGTAGATGAACTCGCGTGAGCTGTAGGGGCGTGCCTCGAGCATGTTGGCGAGTTCGTAGGTGGCGTTGTCGCAAGCCTGCAGTTCCTCTTCGTCGATGAAGGTGTCGTAGATGCGGTCGATGTAGAGTTCGCGGAGCTTGGTGTCGGGGATGACGTTCTCTTTGGTGCCGATATAGTGCTTGAAGCCGAGAGCCTCGAAGAGATCCATGTCGATGATGGAGGCTCCGGTGGAGACGACGACGTCAATCATCTTGTTGCGGACCATGTCGACATACACCTGCATGCAACCAGCTGCGGAGGTGGAGCCTGCGATGGTGAGGATGTTGGTGCAGTCCTTCTCGGCGCACATTTTCATAAGGATGTCGGCGGCACGTGCGGTGTCGCGGCTGGTGAACGACATGTGACGCATGGCGTCGATCAGCTCCGTAGAGTCATACTTCTTGATGTCAATGTGTTGTACTGTTTCCTTGAGTAGATCTTTCTTTTCCATTATTTTAATTTTTTATAATTATTCATTAATATGTCTATTTTCAACTTCCG
>Ga0310694_10005293_pt1 | contig 12364 bp, 10 predicted proteins | sample 174DNAGHGhighgp2_FD_203884 | JGI IMG/M metagenome (GOLD analysis project Ga0310694, IMG submission 203884) | Sheep rumen microbial communities from Palmerston North, Manawatu-Wanganui, New Zealand - 1742 DNA GHGhigh gp2 (v2) (version 2) | ecosystem: Host-associated > Mammals > Digestive system...
GGTTGGATCTCGTTATGGCAGCTTGGCGTTGGGTGCCATCTCAGGCATTGGCCTGGCGCTGCTGGTGTTTGGCTTTGGCTTAAAACCCGGTTCTCCTCCTACAGACGTTATCTATATCATCATTGCCGCCGTGACGTGTGCTGGCATCATGCAGGCATCAGGCGGTATGGACTGGCTGATTCAGATTGCTGAAAGGTTGCTGCGAAAGCATCCTGACCGCATCACTTTCCTGGCTCCGCTATGTACGTTTTTCCTGACCGTACTGGTTGGCACGGGACACGTCGTATATACCTTAATGCCAATCATTTGCGACATTGCAATCAAGAAAGGAATCAGACCCGAGCGTCCCTGCGGCGTAGCCTCTATTGCCTCTCAGGTCGGCATCACCTGTTCGCCCATCGCTGCTGCCGTGGTAGCCTTCGTGACCATCTCGAATGCCAACCATTTTGACATCACCATTCCACGGGTACTGATGATCAGTATTCCAGCCTGTCTGTGTGGCTTGATGGCTGCTGCTGCCGCCTCCTACCATCGCGGACTGGACCTGGACAAGGATCCCCTTTTCCAAAAGAAGATTGCTGACCCTGAAATGAAGAAGTACATCTATGGTTCGTCTGCCACCACATTGGACAAGGAGATTCCACAGTCGGCCAAGAATGCCGTTTTCATCTTCCTCGGTGCCCTGGCCATCATCGTGATCTTTGCAGCCATCCCTGACTTGCTGCCGGAATACAGCACCGTTAAAGCCATTAAAGGTGCCGAAAGTCTGACGCTGGCAAGCGGCGAGACCATTTCCGCCGCCGCGCTGGCCAAGGCTGGCGTCGTCATCGAGGGTTACACGGAGAATTCGATGGTAGACCTGAAGATGAACCTGGTCATTCAGATTGTGATGATTACCGCTGCTGCATTGATGATTATCTTCTGCAAGGCATCGCCCAAAAAGGCCGTGGCCGGTCCCGTATGGCAGTCTGGTATGGTGGCCGTCGTCGCCATCTATGGCATCGCCTGGCTGGCAGACACCTACTTTTCAAACTATATGAGCGAGATGCAGGAGATGCTGACCGGTATCGTGAAGAATTATCCGTGGAGCATTGCCATCGTGTTCTTCCTCGTCTCCGTGCTCATCAACTCGCAGGGTGCCGTCGTCGTCGCCATGCTGCCGCTGGCCTACTCGCTGGGCATTGCCGGTCCCGTGCTGCTGGGTGTGCTGCCGTCAGTCTACGGCTACTTCTTCATCCCGAACTATCCCTCGGATATCGCCACAGTGAACTTCGACAGGTCGGGAACCACGGTTATCGGTAAGTACCTGCTGAACCACTCGTTCATGATGCCAGGACTCATCTGCGTATCCACCTCGACCATCGTAGCCTACCTCCTGTCGATGATTTTCTATTAATATTCAGATAATATCCGTTTTCTGAGCACGAAAACAAAGAAAGTGGGGCGGTCGTTTGGCCGTTCCCTTTTTTTTTAGTAATTTTGCGCCCTATATTTTAATATAACAGGTAAAAGATAGAAAAAAGATAACATGAAACCAACAGCCATACTGCTTCTGCATTGCCCCGACCAACAGGGCATCATCTCGGAAGTAACGAAGTTTATCACTGACAACAAAGGAAACATCGTCTACCTGGACCAGTATGTGGACCGGCAAGACGGCATGTTCTTCATGAGAATAGAATGGGAACTCGACGGGTTCCTGATTCCCCGCGACAAGCTCTACGACTACCTCACCACGCTCTATGCACAGCGCTACCAGATGAAGTTCAGCCTCTACTACAGCGACAAGCGCCCCAGGATGGCTATCTTCGTCTCGAAGATGAGCCATTGTCTCTACGACCTGCTGGCGCGCTGGAAGGCCGGGGAGTTCAACTGCGACATCCCGTGCATCATCTCCAACCACGAGGACCTGCGCTATGTCGCTGAACAGTTTGGCATCCCCTACTACGTATGGAGCATCAACAAGGACCACTCGAACAAGGCTGAGGTGGAGCAGGCGGAGATGGAACTGCTGCAGAAGGAGGACATCTCGTTCATCGTCCTTGCCCGCTATATGCAGATTATCTCGGACGAGATGATTGCCGCCTATCCCCACCACATCATCAACATCCACCACTCGTTCCTGCCTGCCTTCGTGGGTGCCAAGCCCTACCATCAGGCCTGGGAGCGCGGTGTGAAGATTATCGGTGCCACCAGCCACTATGTGACTGCTGAACTGGATGCCGGTCCCATCATCGAGCAGGACGTGACACGCATCACCCACAAGGACACCCCCGAGAGTCTGGTGCTGAAAGGCAAGGACCTGGAGAAAATCGTGCTGTCGCATGCCGTCAGCAAGCACATCCAGCGCAAGATACTCACCTTTAAGAACAAAACGGTCATTTTCAGCTGATGATTACACAGCGGAATGCAGCGCCACACGCTCAAAGAGAGAACCGTCCCTATTGTGTAAATTGTGTAAAATATGAATGTAGCGATTGTAAAATATAACGCAGGAAACATCTATTCGGTGGTCAACGCATTGCGGCGCCTGGGCGTAGAGCCACTGTTGACGGATGATGCCGAGCAGCTGACGAAAGCAGACCGCGTGGTCTTTCCCGGACAGGGCGAGGCACGCGGAGCAATGGAGTACCTGAAAGCCCGCAAGCTGGACGACATCATCCGGAACCTCCGTCAGCCCGTGTTAGGCATCTGCATCGGACAGCAGTTGCTGTGCCGTCACTCTGAGGAAGGCGATGTGGACTGCATTGGCGTCTTCGATGCCGAGGTTAGGCGCTTCCAGCCTCAGCGCCATGAGGACAAAGTGCCCTGTATGGGTTGGAACAGGCTGACAAACGTTCAAGGACCGTTGCTTGAGGAAGACAGCTACGTCTATTTCGTCCATTCTTACTATGTTCCCATCTGCGAGCATACGGCAGCCGTAGCCGACTACATACTGCCCTACTCTGCCGCCTTGCATAAGGACAATTTCTACGCCTGCCAATTCCACCCCGAGAAGAGCGGACAGGTGGGCGAACGAATCCTGAGGAATTTCCTCGAACTGAAGTAATCATCAAGATCAACGTTCAAAGAATAATGATAGAACTGATTCCCGCCATCGACATCATCAACGGTCAGTGCGTACGCTTGACCAAGGGCGACTACAACCAGAAGACCGTCTACGGCAGTCCGCTGCAGATGGCTCAGGAGTTTGAGGCTATTGGCTACCAGCGTCTGCATGTGGTAGACCTCGACGGCGCCAAGTCGAAGCATATTGTCAACAGCAGCGTACTCCGGAGTCTGGCTTCGGAAACCCGTCTCACCATCGACTTCGGAGGCGGCATCAAGACTGACGAAGACATCGAGGAAGCTTTCCGTTGCGGAGCTGCGATGGTGACCATCGGCAGCATTGCCGTCACCGAGCCCGACCGCTTCCTGCGATGGCTCGACAAGTATGGTGCCGACCGTCTCATCCTGGGTGCCGACGTACGCAACGGCAAAATCAGCATCAACGGCTGGAAGGAAGACTCCACTGAAGACCTGCTGCCCTTCCTGAAGAAATATATCGATGCCGGTGTCAAGAACGTGCTGTGCACGGAGATCTCCAAGGACGGCACGCTGGCGGGTCCTGCCATCGACCTCTACAAACAGGTGATGGACACCTATCCTGCTTTGCATCTGATAGCCTCAGGCGGAGTGTCGTGTATGGACGACATCAAGGCGCTGGATGCTGCCGGCATTCCTGCCGTGGTTTTCGGTAAGGCCATCTACGAGGGTCGCATCGATCTTCATAAATTGTTATTGGATAATTGATAATGGATCATTCATGGGATTAGCAAAAAGAATCATTCCCTGTCTGGATGTCAAGGACGGCGAGACTGTTAAAGGCATCAATTTCGTCAACTTGCGATCAGCGGGCGACCCGGTGGAACTGGGCAAGGCCTACTCCGACCAAGGTGCCGACGAGTTGTGCTTTCTGGATATCACCGCCAGCTTCGAAGGCCGTAAGACCTTCACAGAGATGGTGACACGGGTGGCAGAGACCATCAATATACCCTTTACGGTAGGCGGCGGCATCAACGAACTGAAGGATGTCGAACGGCTGCTCTATGCCGGGGCTGACAAGGTAAGCATCAACAGTGCTGCCATCCGACGTCCGGAACTCATCAACGAGATCACCACCCGCTTCGGTTCGCAGGTGTGTGTCGTAGCCATCGACGCCCGACTGGACGCTGACGGCTGGCATTGCTACCTGAAGGGCGGTCGTGAGCGTACGGAGCGCGGACTCTTTGAGTGGGCTCGTGAGGCCCAGGAGCGCGGTGCCGGTGAAATCCTCTTTACGAGCATGAACCACGACGGCACCAAGAACGGCTATGCCAACGAGGCCCTGCGCGAACTGAGCGACACGCTCAGCATCCCCATCATTGCCAGCGGCGGTGCAGGCTGTAAGGAGCACTTCCGCGACACCTTCATCGAAGGTCATTCGGATGCTGCCCTCGCTGCCAGTGTATTCCACTTTGGCGAGATCCCCATCCCGGAGCTGAAGCAGTACCTGCGGCAGAATGGCATCAACGTCAGATTGTAAAAATGTCAAATAGTAAAAAAGTCAAATAGTATAATGAATATCGATTTTGAAAAGATGGGCGGTTTGGTGCCTGCCATCATACAGGACGCTACCACACGCAAAGTGCTGATGCTGGGCTTCATGAACGAAGAGGCCTACCAGAAGACTCTGGAAACGAAGCATGTGACGTTCTGGAGCCGCACACGACAGACGCTATGGACCAAGGGTGAGACCTCTGGGCATTTCCTGAACCTCGTAGACATGAAAATTGACTGCGACAACGACACCCTGTTGGTACAAGCAAACCCCATCGGACCCACCTGCCACACGGGTACGGATACCTGCTGGGGCGAAGAGAACCGTGTTCAGCAAGGTCTTCCCTTGCTGTTCCTCAGCGAACTGCAGGACTTCATCGACAAGCGCAAGCAGGAGATGCCTGAAGGCTCGTACACCACCAAACTCTTCCGCGACGGCGTCAACAAGATTGCCCAGAAGGTGGGCGAAGAAGCCTTGGAAACCGTCATCGAAGCCACCAACGGCACGGACGACCATCTGGTCTACGAGGCCAGCGACCTGCTGTACCACCTCATCGTGCTGTTGACTGAAAAAGGTCTGCGCATCGAGGATGTTGCTGAAGAGCTACACCGCCGCCACGACCCCGAATGGGACAAGCAGCGCCGCGAGGCCAAGGCTGCCGGAAAGATGAAGTAAACAGTAAAAAAGTCAGATAATAAGATAATAAGATGTTAATAGACTATCAGAAAGCGAACATCTACCAGAAGGACGGCATCCTGGTACTCAAGGAGGTTGACTTCCATGTGGACGAAGGAGAGTTCATCTACATTATTGGCCGTGTGGGTGCTGGCAAAAGCACGCTGATGAAGACCATGTACTTTGAGTTGCCCCTTGACGAGGCAGAGACAGCACAAGTGCTGAACCACGACCTGACGGTTTTGAAGAAGAAATACATTCCCAACCTGCGCAGACAGATGGGTATCATTTTCCAGGACTTCCAGTTGCTGAGCGACCGGACGGTCCGTGACAACCTGCGTTTTGTCCTGAAAGCTACAGGATGGAAAAACAAGGCTGAAATAGACGACCGCATCGACGACGTGCTGGACGACGTAGGTCTGAAAGACATGGCAGACCGCTATCCTCATGAGTTGTCGGGCGGTGAACAGCAACGTGTAGCCATTGCGCGTGCCATCCTGAACAATCCCAAGGTTATCATCGCTGACGAGCCCACCGGCAATCTGGATACCGAGACGGCCAGGCAGATCATTCAGCTGCTGCGCCATATCACCCAGACGGGAACAGCCGTGGTCATGACCACCCATAACACCTCCCTGCTGAAGGAGTATCCTGGCATTGTCTATCGCTGTATCAACCAGAGGCTGGAAGATATCACCAACGACTTCAACCAGATGGCCCTCTATGACGAGGAATCCAACTCGCAGCCTAAAGGTGTGGACTACTCGGCACGCGAAGACTTATCGATATAGAAGAAAAACGAAAAATAAAAATATAAAAGGTATGAAAGTAATGAAATTTGGCGGTACGTCGGTAGGTACTCCGGCCCGCATGAAGGAAGTAACCAAGTTAGTAACCAAGTCCGGCCAGCCGGTATTTGTCGTACTGTCGGCCATGTCGGGCACGACCAACTCGCTCGTTGAAATCTCCAACTACCTCTACAAGAAGAACCCTGAGGGTGCCAACGAGGTCATCAACCAGTTGGAGCGCAAGTACCTCAAGCACATCGACGAGCTCTACTCCACGGAGGAGGCCAAGGCCCAGACCCGCGAATTCCTGACAGCGGAGATGAACTACCTGCGCTCGTTCACCAAGGAGCTGTTCACCAGCTTCGAGGAGAAGAGCATCGTGGCTCAGGGAGAGCTTCTCTCTACCAATATGGTGGTCAACTACATGAAGGAACAAGGTATCAAGGCCGTGCTGTTGAATGCGCTTGACTTTATGCGTACGGACAAGAACTCCGAACCCGACCCCACCTATATCAAGGAGAAGCTGTCAGCCCTCATGGAGAAACTCGCCACGCAAAATGCTGACCAGGGGGAGGGCGAAGGCTACCAGGTGTACATCACGCAGGGCTTCATCTGCCGCAACGCATACGGCGAGGTGGACAACCTGCAGCGCGGTGGCTCTGACTATACGGCATCGCTGATTGGTGCCGCCCTGAATGCCGAGGAGATTCAGATATGGACTGACATCGACGGCATGCACAACAACGACCCGCGTGTTGTCGACAAGACGTCTCCCGTCCACCAGCTGCACTTCGAGGAGGCTGCCGAGCTGGCCTACTTCGGAGCCAAGATCCTGCACCCGACATGCGTACAGCCCGCCAAGTATGCCGGCATCCCCGTTCGCCTGCTGAACACCATGCAGCCCGATGCTGAGGGCACCACCATCTCCAACCAGACTGAATACGGCAAGATCAAGGCCGTCGCTGCCAAGGACAACATCATCGCCATCAAGATCAAGTCGAGCCGCATGCTGCTGGCTACGGGTTTCCTGCGCAAGGTGTTTGAGATTTTCGAGTCTTACCAGACGCCTATCGACATGGTGTGCACTTCCGAGGTTGGCGTGTCGATGTCTATCGACAACTCCGCTCACCTGGGCGAGATTGTGGACGAGCTGAAGAAGTATGGCACGGTGACTGTCGACACCGGCATGTGCATCATCTGCGTCGTGGGCGACCTCGACTGGTCGAACATCGGTTTCGAGACCAAGGTGATGGATGCCCTCAAGAACATCCCCGTGCGCATGATCAGCTATGGCGGTTCCAACTACAACATCTCGTTCCTCATCCGCGAAGAGGACAAGAAGCGTGCCCTGCAGGGGTTGAGCGACACGTTGTTTAATTAAGAATGTATTTGCTACCACACAAAATGACTAAAGGACATTTTCCAATAGATAAGCTGCAACAGCTCCGGACACCGTTCTATTACTACGATGCGGAGCTGTTGCGCCAGACGCTACGCACTATCAATGCCGAGGCCGGCAAGCACGAGGGTTTCTGCGTCCACTATGCCGTCAAGGCCAATGCCAACGCCCAGGTGCTGCGCATCATTCGTGAGGCCGGACTGGGTGCCGACTGCGTGAGCGGAGGCGAGATAGAGGTCTCGCTCAAAGCCGGCTTCCCCGCCTCCAAGATTGTCTTTGCAGGCGTGGGCAAGAGCGACTGGGAGATCAACCTCGGTCTGGACAACGACATCTTCTGCTTCAACGTGGAGAGCATTCCGGAACTGGAGGTTATCAACGAACTGGCACAAGCCAAAGGAAAGGTGGCCCGCGTGGCGTTCCGACTGAATCCCAACGTCGGTGCCCACACGCATGCCAACATCACCACGGGACTGGCCGAGAACAAGTTCGGCATCGACATGCGCGACATGCTCAAGGTCATCGAGGAGGCGCAGGGCATGCCAAATGTCAACGTCGTCGGTCTGCACTTCCACATCGGTAGCCAGATTCTCGACATGGGCGACTTCGAAGCGCTCTGCAACCGCGTCAACGAGTTGCAGCAGGAGTTGGAGCGTCACCAGATTAACGTCGAGCACATCAACGTAGGCGGTGGCCTGGGCATCGACTACCAGCACCCCAACCGCGTGCCGGTACCCGACTTCAAGGCCTACTTCGACACCTATGCCAAGAAACTCAGGCTGCGCCCCGGCCAGACGCTGCACTTCGAACTGGGCCGTGCCGTCGTGGCACAATGTGGTTCACTCATCACGCGTACCTTATATATTAAAGAAGGCTGCGTCAAGCGTTTCTGCATCGTCGATGCGGGCTTTACCGACCTCATCCGTCCCGCTCTCTACCAGGCTTACCACAAGATCGAGAACATCACCAGTGACGAGCCTGCCGAGACCTACGACGTGGTGGGACCTATCTGCGAGTCGACGGATGTCTTTGCCAAACAGATAGACCTCAACCACACCCATCGTGGTGACCTGCTGGCCATCCGTTCCGCTGGAGCCTACGGCGAGATCATGGCCTCGCAGTATAACTGCCGCCAGTTGCCGAAGGGCTACCTGAGCGATGAGATTTAGAACAAGCTAAGAAAAACCATGACAATAGAAACACAGCATCCGGCCCTATCGATAGTAATAGCTGTCCACAACCAGGCCACAGCCCTGGAGGAGAACCTGCCCAGCTTCCTCACGCTGCCTTACGAGGGGGAGTACGAGGTCATCGTCGTCGACGACATGTCCACGGACGACACGCCCAACGTGTTAAAGCGCATGAAGACGGAATACCCCAGGCTCTATAGCACATTCCTGCCCAAGTCAGTCATCATCAACCCCAGCAGACTGAGACTGGCGCTGAACGTAGGTGTCAAGGCAGCCCATCACGACTACGTGGTACTGGCCAACATCAACTTTCCGCCCGTCAATGCAGAATGGCTGGAGGGGCTGGCCGACGGCGAGGCGTCGCTGGTCTACAGCACCCGAAAGAGGGACAACGTAACACATGTCGTCGCCACCCAACTGGAGGACTTCCTTCCGGTAGTGCGCAAGGCAGAGCGACGCTCCTGCCGTGGACACCAGGGGAAATGGTTCAAGCGGCGCCGTGGCCTCTACGATGCTCTCTGCATACGACGCGAGCGAATGTTTGATGCCATCAAGTTATTCGACCTGCCCATCCGCGGCCGCCGGCTGATGGGTCTGCGGCTGCGCGTATGGCTGGGATTATAGAAAATAATGACATGAGAAGATGATAAGGATTCTGCATTACTATAGGAGCGATGATCCGATGATAGCGCAGCATGTGGCCGCCCTGCAACAAGGCATGGGGACAGAGGCTGAGAGCCATGCCGCCGCGACAGCTGACGACGCCCGGACACTCCTGCAGGGCAGCCGCTACGACATCATTCACCTGCATGGATGCTGGCGCAACTCGTCGTACAGCATCACCCGACAGGCGATGAAGAAGGGAGCACGACTGGTCATCACCCCCCACGGTCAGCTGGAGCCCTGGGTGCAGAACGACGGCTACTGGAAGGAGAAACTGCCCAAGCGGCTACTCTACCAGCGCAACCAGATGCGCAAGGCCTATGCCGTCATCATCCAAGGCAAGATGGAGGAGGAGTGCATGAAGCGACTGTCATGGAACAGCCGTTGCATCATTATCCGCAATGCCATTGTCACCCAAAGCATCACACCAAAGGAGATGGCTAAGCAGACATTCGCCCTCTATCGTAAGGTGACCGATTCCGACACCCTCTCACTCATGACGCAGGAGACACGCACCGTGTTGCGACTCCTCATGAAGGCGGGCATCACGGGAGACATCCGCTGGCTCAGCGAACAGGACATCGACTATCTGAAACAGCCGGAGGTACGCGGCAACATTCAATGGCGCGAGCTGCTATGCTATGCCCATCAGGAGGACATTACTGACACCATCCAGCGGGGAGTGCGCATCCTGCAGCTCGACGCACCCGACATCGACGTCGAGGACATCCCCTACTTCCTGCCTGACAACTACCAGCAGACGCAGTCCATCGGTCAGACCATCGGCAACCAGTTCGCCTCTGAGAACGACCGGTTGATAGCGACCTTCAAACTCATCAAGAAACTGATTGCCAACGGACAGTTCAGCATCAGGCACCTCGTGGAACTCGACCGCGAACTGCGACAGTACGGCTGCGACGAGGATCTGCTGGAGGAACAGTTGACCGAGCGGCAGCTGTTGCCGACAGCCAGGCGCACCATGCAGCTCATGGCCATGACGACCGGACTGACCGAGGGATTCATGCCTGTTGTACCACTCCATGACAGAACCACAAAGAAACTATACCAACAAATAGAAAACCACTTGAAAATATAAGTCTATGAATAACAACACGAACCGGGACATGCACTACCTGCAGCTGCTCTCGAACTCATTTCCCAATATAGCGGCAGCCTCGACAGAGATTATCAATCTGGAGGCCATCCTGAACCTGCCCAAGGGTACGGAGCATTTTCTGGCCGACCTGCACGGTGAGAGTGCTGCCTTCCAGCACGTGCTGAAAAATGCTTCGGGAAACATACGCCGCAAGGTGAGCGAACTCTTCAAGGGCGACATCCGTGAGTCGGAGCGTCGCGAACTCTGCACGCTCATCTACTATCCCGAAGAGAAACTGCAGCTCATCAAGGAGGCTGAGAGCGACATCGACGACTGGTACCACATCACCATCCACCGCCTGGTGGCCGTCTGTCGCGACGTGTCGTCGAAATACACCCGTTCGAAGGTCCGCAAGTCGCTGCCCAAGGAGTTCAACTACATCATCGAGGAGCTGCTGCACGAGCGTACCGACGACATCGACAAGGCGGCATACGTCAGCGGCATCGTCGACACCATCATCTCGACAGGACGCGCTGACGACTTCATCGTGGCCATCTGTAACGTCATCCAGCGACTGGCCATCGACCAGCTGCACATCCTCGGCGACATCTACGACCGCGGGGCGGGTGCCCACATCATCCTGGACACCCTGCGGCAGTACCACTCGTGGGACATCCAGTGGGGCAACCACGACGTGCTGTGGATGGGAGCCTGTGCGGGCAACAACGCCTGCATCTGCAATGTGCTGCGTCTCTGTCTGCGCTATGCCAACCTGACGACCATCGAGGAGGCCTATGGCATCAACCTCGTGCCGCTGGCGACATTCGCCATGGAGGTCTACAAGGACGACCCCTGCACGGAGTTCTATCCGAAGCTGCTGAAGGGCAACACGATGGAGGAGAAGTACCAGCGGCTGACGGCGCAGATGCACAAGGCCATCACCGTCATCCAGTTCAAGAAGGAGGCCCTCATCTTCCACCGCCGTCCCGAGTGGCAGATGGAAGACCGCTGCCTGCTGGAGCACATCGACTACCAGCGTGGCGTCTGCGTCATCGACGGCAAGGAGTACGACATGCGGTCGTGCCACTTCCCGACTATCGACCCCGAACACCCCAACGTGCTGACACCCGAGGAAAACCAGCTGATGGAGAAGCTGCACCACTCGTTCCGCGTCAGCGAGAAACTGCAGAAGCATATCAAGATGCTGCTGTCGCACGGCTGCATGTTCACCATCTGCAACCAGAACCTGCTGTTCCACGCCTCCATCCCCCTCAATGCCGACGGCTCGCTGAAGGAGGTGGAACTGTATAAGGGCCAGCGCTTTAGCGGTCAGGAGCTGATGCACAACATCGGCATGCTGATACGTGCCGCCTTCGAGAACGATACCGACCAGGAACTGCGCCTCTTTGCCCGCGACTACTTCCTCTACCTGTGGTGCGGCAAGGACTCCCCGCTGTTCGACAAGTCGAAGATGGCCACCTTCGAGCGCTACTTCCTGACGGACAAGGCGACGTTCAAGGAGGAGAAAGGCAACTACTTCCAGCTGCGCGACTCTGAAGAGGTGTGCGACCGCATCCTGGATGCTTTTGGCATCACCGGTCCCAACCGCCACATCATCAACGGCCACGTGCCCGTCCATGTGGCCAAGGGCGAGAACCCCATCAAGGCCAACGGCAAGCTGATGGTCATCGACGGAGGCTTCTCGGAAGCCTACCATACGGAGACGGGTATTGCCGGCTATACGCTGGTCTACCACTCCCGGGGCTTCCAGCTGGTACAGCACGAACCGTTCACCAGCGCCCAGGACGCCATCCAGCGCGGTATCGACATCAAGTCGACCACCCAGCTGGTAGAACTCTCAGCCCATCGCATGCTGGTGGCCGACACGGACCGTGGTGTCGAACTGCGCGCCCAGATTGAGGACCTGCGCCAACTGCTCTACGCCTACCGCCACGGCATTCTGAAAGAAAAAAAGTG
>Ga0310694_10005294_pt1 | contig 12364 bp, 10 predicted proteins | sample 174DNAGHGhighgp2_FD_203884 | JGI IMG/M metagenome (GOLD analysis project Ga0310694, IMG submission 203884) | Sheep rumen microbial communities from Palmerston North, Manawatu-Wanganui, New Zealand - 1742 DNA GHGhigh gp2 (v2) (version 2) | ecosystem: Host-associated > Mammals > Digestive system...
CAGGAACTGCTTGCCCTGCAAATCGGCAGCATCCACAACCTGGCCTTCTACCTTTGGCTCGTAGGAGAAGCACGCAAACACATCCTTGCTGGCGACTTCTCGACTTGGAAACCAGGAATGATTAAACAGGTGACTCAAAGAATTTGAATTTTGAATTTATATTTTTTGAATTTGAGTGAAACGAATCGACCGCTATATCATAGCTAAGTTCCTTGGAACTTACTTCTTCTCCATCGTGCTAATCATCAGCATCGGTGTGGTGTTCGATTTCAACGAGAACATCGACCGCTTCACTGAGTCACAGGCACCGTGGCGAGCCATCATCGTCGACTACTACCTCAACTTCATTCCCTACTACGCCAACCTTTTCTCGGCACTCTTTGTCTTCATCAGCGTCATCTTCTTCACTTCGAAGTTGGCCGACCATAGCGAAATCATCGCGATGATAAGTGCGGGTATTAGCCGCCGTCGCCTACTCGTTCCATACATGGTGAGCTCGGTCATCATAGCTGCCATGACCTTCTATCTCGGAGCAGAAGTCATCCCTCGCAGCAGTGTAAAACGCCTCGCCTTTGAGAACCAATACAAGAAGCGCGAAAAGAACCCCACATACGCTGAGAAGGTACAGCTGCAAGTCGAGCCTGGTGTCATAGCTTATATGGAACACTTTGACGGAAAGAGCAAAACCGGTATCCATTTCTCGCTCGACAAGTTCGAGGACAAGAAGCTCGTTTCTCACCTTTCGGCCAATACGGCTTGCTATGATACATTGAGCGATGTCCGCTACCAATGGCATCTGCGAGATGTAACCATTCGAGAGCTTCGAGGCATGAGAGAGGTGATAACACACTACGACCTCCGAGATTCCGTCATTCGGATGGAACCGCGCGACTTCCTCTTCATTCGCAACCAGCAAGAAACGATGACGAATGCCGAACTGAAAGACTACATAGAGAAGCAACGCAACCGCGGAAGCGGCAACCTCAGCATCTTCGAGGTGGAATACTATAAACGCTTTGCCTCACCCTTTGCAGCATTCATCCTTTCCACGATTGGTATGTCTCTATCGTCACGAAAACGCAAAGGCGGCATGGGTTTGGCGCTCGGAATTGGCATTGCTCTGAGTGCCACATACATCCTTTTGCAGGGCATCTCAGCCACTTTCTCGACCAACGCAGGCATGCATCCCGCTCTTGCAGCTTGGATGCCAAACATCCTTTACTCAATCATCGCAATCTGGCTCTACAAGAGAGCACCGACATAGCAGCAACAATCTTACCTTAAGTCATTCACGGGAATGTTGTCTTTGTCGTTGTAGTTGAGGTTCTCGCCTGCCATACCCCAGATGAAGGTGTAGTAGTAGGTGGCCGAGGCGCAATGGATGCTCCACTCGGGGCTCATGATGGCTTGTTCGTTCTTCAGCCATACGACTCGTGTTTCCTGTGGCTCGCCCATGATGTGGCTCACTTGCTGACCTTCTGGGAGATTGAAGTAGTAGTAGGCTTCTATTCTGCGTCCGTGAGTATGTGGCGGCATAGTGTTCCAGACGCTTCCCTCTTGCAATTGTGTCAGTCCCATCTGCAACTGGCATGGACCTTCTTCGAGGGCTGTGTTGACGATGAGCTGATTGATGGTACGCAGGTTACTCTCGGCTTTTGTGCCAAGCGGTTTCTCCTTGGTGCCTACGATGACGGCTTTGAGGCTCTGCACTTTTCCGTTCTTACGTCCGTCTAGAGTCACCCATTGCGTTTTGTAGTGCTGGTGTGCTGTGGCGCTATTGAGGTAGAATTTGGCGGGTTTCTTGCTGTCTTTCGAGCGGAATATCACTTCCTTATTGCTGTCGATGTCGTTGCCATTCTTGTCCTTGCCAAGCCATCCGCGCCCCACATAGAGCGCTTCGCTATAGCCCAAGGGGTATTCCTGCCCATCGACTATCACGATGCCGTCGCCACCTGTATTGATGATGCCGAGCTCGCGGTTGCGCATGAAATAATCGGCTCGCAACTGGGGATGTGTCTCGAGTTTCAGGTCTTTCGTGACGGGCATAGCGCCTCCGAAGATAAAGCGGTCGTAGTAGGAATAGGTCAGATTGATTTCGTCCGGAGCCATCACTTTCTCCATCACGAAGCGGCTGCGCAGCGTCTGAGTATCGTAGTGCTTCGCGTCTTCGGGATGACAAGCTGTCTGGAATGTCATGTTTTGTTGGCCAAAGGCCGTCATCAGGTTGCCCATAAGCATTAGTGTGAGAAATGTTTTTTTCATCGTTTCAAGGGTTTAAGAGTTTTTTTCATCGGCTATGATGCGCTGGCGGTTCCACCACATCATGGCAAGGGTTATGACTGAGAGCAGGCCCATGCCTAACCATTGCAGGTTGTTGACGCATTTGTAGATGATCCATCCGAACAGGCTCGAGGCGAAGTCGAGTGCTCCCGCTTGGAACCCGTCGGGTATCTTGGCGGCATTGTCGCCTGTCTGCTCGAAGACACTGTGGGCTGCCATGGTGAATGCGGGAGCCATATCGGTGACGAACCAGAGTCCGATGGCAAGGGCGATAAGGCCTACAATGAAGGTCTTCACAACGTTGCCCTTAGTGTAAGGCAAGACCATCACAAAGACATAGAACATGCCAGCAAGAGAGGCTAAAGGCAGGAACTCGTTGCCGGGAAGGATGACAGCCAAACCAAGCGTTACAGGTATCAGCAACAGGGAGACAACCAGCGTTGTTGGATGTCCGATGACAAGAGCTGGCGACATTCCGATGAAGACTTTCTTGCCGTTGAACCTGCGTTTCACCACCTCTTGTGTCTTCTCAGAAATGGGCATAAGTCCGTCGATGAAGAGCCGGGTAATGCGCGGAATGAGTTCCATCACAGCTCCCATTGTGACGCCGAGGAACAGTATCTTCTTGATGTCCATTTGAGCCAACACGCCAATCAGTGCTCCTACAATCACGCCCAGAACAAGCGGCTCGCCAAGCACGCCAAACTTCTTCTTCAAGCCCTCTGCATCGATGTCGAGCTTCGAGAATCCGGGTATGAGGTCGAGACCTTTGTTGACGAGTATGGCAAAGGCTGTGAAGCTCTGGCAGAAAGGCTGCGGGATGGATATGCCCTCCATGCCCTCGTAGTAGCTTTGGAACTTGGGAGCAGTCAGGTCGGCCATTACGAGTGTGTTGATGTAGCAAACGATTGCGGCAAAATAGCCCCAAACCAAGCTCTTGTCCATCACGAAATAAGCTACTGCTCCGATAAAGGCGTAGTGCCAATAGTTCCACAGGTCGATGTTGATTGTACGTGTGGTTTTGGTGATGAGCATCAGGAAATTTATGCCCAGACAGATGGGGATGATGAGGGCTCCAACGGCAGTGTTATAAGCCACAGCAGCTGCAGCAGGCCAACCCATGTCGAACACGCCGAGCTGCAGGTCGTAGAGGCGGGAAATCTCGCTTAAAGGACCACCGAAGTTGTTTGCAAGCAGGGCGGTTACGATGCCCAGTCCTACGAAGCCCACGCCGACGTAAAGTCCTGATTTCAATGACTTGCCGAATTTCAACCCGATGCAAAGGCCTATGATTGTGAACAGAATCGGCATCATGACCGATGCCCCAAGACTTATGATATAGCTGAATACTTGTTCCATACTACAATTTGGAGTTATTTAGGCTGTTTGCCAATGTAGGCAAGTATGCCGCCATCAACATAGAGGATATGGCCATTCACGCCATCGGAGGCATGGGACGCAAGGAAGACAGCAGGCCCTCCCAACTCTTCCGGGTTGAGCCAACGTCCGGCTGGGGTCTTAGCACAGATGAAGGAATCGAACGGATGGCGGCTTCCATCGGGCTGAGGCTCGCGAAGTGGAGCTGTCTGAGGCGTGGCAATATAGCCTGGACCAATTCCGTTGCATTGAATGTTGTACTCGCCGTATTCGGAACAGATGTTTCGCGTCAGCATCTTCAGTCCTCCTTTTGCCGCAGCATAAGCCGATACGGTCTCTCGTCCCAGTTCCGACATCATCGAACAAACATTGATAATCTTTCCTTCTCTGCGTTCCATCATCTCAGGCAAAACGGCAGACGCGCAGATGTAAGGGCCAACGAGGTCGATGTCGATAACCTGCTGAAACTCGGAACGCTTCATCTCGTGCATTGGAATACGTTTAATGATGCCCGCATTGTTGACCAGAATATCTATGTTGCCCACTTCTGCATGAATTTTCTCGACAAGCGCTTTCACAGCCCCTTCGTCCGTTACATCACAGATGTATCCCTTGACGTTGCTGATGCCAGCCTCTTTGTAAGCCTCGAGTGCTTTCTGCAAGGCTTCTTCATAGCGAACATTGAAGACGATGGTCTTAGCACCAGCTTCTACAAATGCTTTGGCAATCGCAAAACCGATGCCGTATGCAGCTCCGGTAATCCAGGCATTTTTCCCTTCCAGTGAAAATGGATTTATCATGATTATAGATTTTATTTGTTTAACTTGACACAATTGATACTTTTCTGCTACCAAAATTAATGAATTCTTTAGACATTTGAAAGTTTTTCAAAAAAAAATTCATGTTAAGGGTGTTAGATGTATTATTTGGGTCACAAAAGGAAATAAATCGAAATTAATTTTGAACTATGCTCGCTTATTTGTAACTTTGCAACGCAAAGGGCTTCGAGCCCAGCTATCAATATATGGATTTCTATGATTTAAACCTTAATGATTCAGTCCTCGATGCCCTCGACGACATGAATTTCACCGATACGACGCCAATCCAGGAACACGCCATCCCGCCTATTCTTGAAGGTCGGGACGTAATGGGTGTTGCCCAGACAGGAACAGGCAAAACAGCAGCATATCTGTTGCCAGTGCTCAGTATGCTTGCCGATGGAGGTTATCCGAAAGATGCCATCAACTGCGTCATTATGTCCCCTACCCGAGAGCTTGCTCAGCAGATTGACAGTGCTATGCAGGGCTTTGCTTATTACCTCGACGACATTAGCAGCGTGGCTGTTTATGGCGGAAATGATGGTATCCGCTATGAGCAAGAAAAGAGAGCTATGCAGAGTGGTGCCGATGTTGTAATTGCTACGCCCGGACGTCTTATCAGTCACCTCAGCCTCGGCAATATCGACCTTAGCAAGGTGTCGTTCTTTATCCTCGATGAAGCAGATCGCATGCTCGACATGGGCTTCTGCGACGACATCCTTCTCATAGCAAAGGCATTGCCAAAAGAACATCAGACAATCATGTTCAGCGCCACAATGCCCGGTGATATATTGAGCTTGGCACACAGCATCTTACACAATCCTGTTGAAGTGAAGCTTGCAGTTAGTAAGCCTGCAGACAACATCCGCCAAAGCGCTTATCTTTGCTACGAACCGCAGAAGCTTATGGTCGTCAAGCATATGTTCGAGCAAGAGGCGCCTCATAGGGTTATCATTTTCGTTGGCTCGAAAAAGAAGACTAAGGAATTGGCCATCAGCATCATTCGTGCCGGATACAATGCAAGAGCCATGCACAGCGACTTGAGTCAGGCAGAACGAGACGATGTGATGTATCAGTTCCGCAGTGGAAAGATTGACATCCTTGTGGCGACGGACATTGTGGCTCGAGGCATTGATATTGACGACATTGCGATGGTCATCAACTTTGATGTGCCAAGAGACGAAGAAGACTATGTTCATCGTATCGGCAGAACAGCTAGAGCAGGCAAAGGTGGCAAGGCCATTACCTTTGTCAACGACAAAGACATGCTCTTCTTCCGACAGATAGAGCGTTTCCTGGGCAAGGAAATATACAAGGAGAAGATGCCTGAAGAGTTCGGCGAAACACCTGTTTATCACTCAAAGCCGAAGCAAAAGAGGCACTTTAGGCATTATCACAATAAAAAGAAAGGAAAGAATGGCACGAAACCTAACCGGTGAGCAATACGCCGCAAGCAAGTACATAAAGCTTGATGTCACAGAAGCAATGCCGCTGATGGAGTTCTTGATGAAGGAGATGAGCGGCATCAGTCGCAACAAAGTAAAGGACTTGTTGCAAGGGCACGGCATCCAAGTTAACAGGAAGCTCGTGACGCAATACGACTTCATGCTCAGTCCTGGACAAACGGTTCTCGTAAGCCGTCACAAGCGAAGCACTGAGTTGCTGAACAAGTACGTCAAGATAATCTACGAGGACAAAGACCTCATCGTCATCGAGAAGTCGGAAGGCATCCTCAGCATGGCCTCTGCTCCTGGGCAGTATTGCGTGAAGACCATTCTCGACGAGTACTTCAAGAAGCGCCATTTCAAGTGCACAGCTCACGTTGTTCATCGCCTCGATAGGGAAACAAGCGGCCTTATGCTCTACGCTAAGAGCATGGAGATGAGGAAGTTGTTTGAAGAAGACTGGCACAACATCGTATATGACCGCCGATATGTGGCCGTGCTTTGTGGCGAGATGGAACAGGAAGGCGGCACTGTTCACTCTTGGCTCAAGGACAACAAGGCCTACGTCACTTATAGCAGCCCAACAGATAACGGCGGCAAGGAAGCGATAACTCACTACAGACGAATTGCTACAAACGGACGTTTCACACTTGCCGAGATGCGACTCGAAACGGGACGCAAGAACCAGATACGTGTTCACATGAAAGACTTGGGCTATCCTGTTGCAGGAGATGAGAAGTACGGAAACGGACTCAATCCGCTTCATCGGCTTGCACTTCATGCTTTTCGTCTCTACTTCTATCATCCAAGGACAGGCGAGCCAATGCAGTTCGAGACGCCCCACCCTACAAGCTTTACGAGACTATTCAATAAACAATAATCTATAAACATATTATGAAGAAGATTAAATCTCTCGCAGCCATCCTGGCTGCAAGTCTTACGCTTGCTTCCTGCGGTCTTGGCACAACAGGAGCAGGCACAAAACAAGGTACAACAGCTCAGCAAACCGATGCTCTTGGCAGCATCCTTGGCGGCACAATCGGTCAGACTGGCACAGGCATTCTCGGCACGATTCTTGGCAACATTCTTGGTGGAGTCACAAATCAGCAGTCTCTCGTTGGCAGTTGGACTTATGCTGGTCCTAAGCTTGTCTTCGAGAGCGAGAACATCCTTTCGCAGCTCGGCGGTCAAGTGCTCAGCAATAACATCGAGCAGAAGCTTGGCACATATCTCGAGAAGATGGGCTTCAAGGCAGGCAAGACTGTCCTGACGCTTGGCAACGACGGCAACTGCTCTCTGACGCTTGGCAGCAAGACTTTGACCGGCACTTATGCTTACGACCCAAGCTCGAACAAGATGACGCTGACGGGCATGTTTGTTACAGGACAGCTGCCTTGCACCGTTACTGTCCAGAACGGTCAGCTGCTTATGCTCTTTGATGCCGACAAGCTTCTCAGCATTGCTACAGCAGTAGGCAGCAAGGGTTCAAGCTCTCTCGGCTCTGTTCTCGGCAGCTACTCAGGCTTGAAGCTCGGCTGGGCAATGTCAAGGTAATAATATAAAGAAAAGAAAGAGCCCGTCTGTGCTATGATGCTTAGGCGGGCTTTTTGGGTTATGATTTTAGGGCTTTTGGTAAGTCGTTGAAAATCAATCGACGCGCAAAGAGCCAAAACGCCGCCTGCGGAAATTGCAATCCCCGCATGCGGCGTTGGGCATTTCCGCGTGCGGCGTTTTCAATCTCCGCAAGCGATGTTCGAAAATACGACGTGTTGTGTTGCAATTTTCGACGTGCCGAGTTGTTCGATTCGACGTGCCGAGTTGAGCAATTCGACGTGCCGAGTTGAGCAATTCGACGTGTCGTTATTTTCTACTCAGCTCGAGATGATGGGTGATGCAGTCTGGAAGCTCATCCTGATAGTGTGTCACGAAGACCAGCGTCTTGTGGGGGCGCTCACAGAATAGCTTGACAATTTGCCTTACAAGCTGCCGATTTTTATCATCGAGGCCGTGAAGAGGCTCGTCGAGAATCAGCAGCTCCGGGTCTTTCACAAAGGCACGCGCCAAGAGACACAGTCTTTGCTCACCGCTGCTAAGCTGCAGGAACGAGCGGTCTGAAACGCCATCTATGCCAAAGACACGCATCCAATCGAGGCACGTCTGCTTCTGCTCTGGTTTGGGTCGCACGTAGAGTCCGACAGAATCGCTTAACCCACTCGCTACCACATCGATAGCCGGAATGTCTTTAAGGTAAGCTCGATGCATCTCGGGACTCACGTAACCGATGTGTTTCTTGATTTGCCAGATGCTCTCGCCCGTGCCTCTCCGATGTCCGAAGAGCTCGATATTGCAGGCATAGGCCTGTGGATTGTCGGCACAGACAAGGCTGAGCAGGGTGCTTTTGCCCGAGCCGTTCGGTCCGCTCAAAGCCCATCGTTCGCCCTCATGAACGGTCCAGTTGAGGGGTTGAAGTATTGTGCGGTTGCCATACCTGATGCTTACGTCCCTGAATCGCAGTATTTCTCCGCCATCCTGGGGATAAAAGTCACTTTCCGAAAGGTCTCGAATCGGTTGGTTTGCAATCCAGTCCTTGATTTCGTCGCTCAGTTTTGGCTGAGGGACGGCTGCATATTGCTCCCGATACTCCGAGAGTGTCATCTTGGGAAGCAAGCGCAAACCCTCTACAGGAAGGACATGCGTGATGAAGTCGGGAATGTCGTCGCGCTTGCTTAAGACAAGGATGACGAGCAGACCGGCCTCTTCCGTCAGTTTTTCCAGCAAGTCTCGGAAATCCTTTCGAGTCTGCGAATCAAGGCCGATGAACGGGTTGTCGAGGATGAGGACCCGAGGGTTTGTGGCAAGCGCTTTCGCCATCTGGAACTTGCGAAGCTCGCCGCTACTCAATGAAATGATGTATTTGTCGGAAAGTTCATCGAGGTGGAACATCTTGGAGAAAGCATTTTCTTGCAGAAGTTGACCGACTGTGGGCGTGTCCTCTGCAATATCGTGCTGGTTCCAGCGTTGCTGATAATAATATGTTCCGTCTTGTTCGCCATAGGAATCACGAAAGGAGATATACTTCAAATTGTCGCTGACGAGAGGCGATTCGCTTGGTGAGAAATCATACTGCACCTCGTTCAGGAGCAAAGGATAGTGTCCCGTCAAGACCTCTACAAGTCGCGATTTACCAGCAGCATTATCGCCGACAATGGCAATCTGCTCGCCTCTTTTTATATGCAGATTGATAGGCTCTGCCATCCGCCAAAGCGGATGACGCGCCACTCCGTTCGTTATCCTAATCATTGACTCTGTCTTTATTCTTCCTCACAAAGTCGGCCCACCCGCGATACTTATGGTCGCTCTCGGGCTTGCCCATTTGCAGGAAATGGCAATAGGCAGCACCAAGGGCGTCGGAGGCATCGAGGAACTTGCCCATCTCCTCTTTCTCGACATGGAGCATACGATGAAGCATATCAGCGACCTGCTCCTTGCTCGCGTTGCCGTTGCCCGTTATCGCCATCTTTATCTTCGATGGCGCATACTCTGTAATAGGCACTTGCCGATGAATGGCAGCAGCAATGGCAACACCTTGAGCACGTCCAAGCTTCAGCATACTCTGGATGTTCTTGCCGAAGAAAGGCGCCTCGATGGCCATGCAATCAGGCAAGAAGCCCTCGATGAGGCTGCTAACGCGTTCGTGTATGTGCCCGAGCTTGAGGTAAGGGTCGGCAAACTTGCGCAGGTCGATGACGCCCAAAGCAAGCATCTCTGCCTTCTTTCCGTCAACTCGGAGCACGCCGTAGCCCATGATACTCGTGCCCGGATCTATGCCAAGAATGATTTGCTCCATCTCGTTTCCTTGCCTTTCAATGTGCAAAAGTACAAAATAAATGTCAAAAATGCATCATTTCCACTAAAAAATCTCTAATCTCTAATCTCTATTCCCCAATCTTTTTATATCTTTGCAGAGCAAAAGTGTGAATTAAACCACAAAATGATGAAAAAGATACTTATACTTGCTTTGGCTGCATTCTTCGGTATGCAGGCTCACGCACAGACCTTGAAACAGAAAGTTAACGTCAGCGAAGTGAAGGCTGTCGCTACCACGAAAGCAGAGAACTACGCAGAAATAACTTTTGACACCCTTCGTTACGACTTCGGTAAGTTCTCGAAGGACGACCCCGTGGTTCGTTGCCAGTTCCCCTTCACCAATACGGGAACCGCTCCTCTCGTCATCCATCAGGCCTTTGCAAGCTGCGGATGCACCATTCCTGTCTTTACAAGAGAACCCGTCAAGCCGGGTGAGAAAGGCGTAGTCGATGTGACTTACAACGGAGCAGACAAGTTCCCCGGACACTTCCAGAAGACCGTCACCATTCGCTCCAACGCCATAAATGAGGTGGTTCGCCTCACCATTGAAGGCAATATGGAATAATGGAATCCGCACCCATTCACCCCTCCTTAAAAAGGGTCGAAGGAGGTACTTTACCCCTCCTCGGGAGGGAACGGGGGAGGATATTCTTTCTTTTTCTCTTCCTCTTCTTTACCTTATTTATTAACGCGAGAGAAGAGTGGAATCCTTTGGCGCAGGAAGAAGCCGTCGTGACGAGCGGCAGGGCACGCTTCACCATCCTCACGCCAAGACTCATCCGCATTCAGTACAGCACCTCGAGCCTCTTCGAGGACAGAGCCACGTTTGCTGTCGTCAATCGTCGTCTTCCCGTTCCTGCCTTCACATGTACTGAAGAGGACGGCTATCTCATCATTCGCACAGATTACCTGACCCTGCGCTACAAGGTCGGCTCGCGCATCCAAAAGCAACACAAGAACAGCAGCATACTGGGCATCACCTTTGAAATGAACGGACGCCAAATCCTTTGGTATCCGGGCAAAGACGACGCCCTCAATCTGCTTGGTACCCAGCGAACCCTCGACGGCAACATCGGCGACACACATCGCGTTTCACTCGAAAAAGGCTTACTCTCGCGCGACGGTTGGGCCATCCTCGATGAGTCGCCCAGTACGAAGCGTGGCGACGGCAGCCGCTCCTTCCCGTTTGACAAAGAGGTGGACGGCATTCCCTGGGTCGGCACGCCTCTTGATGCCAACGCCATCGACTGGTACTTCTTCGGCTATGGGCACGACTACAAGGACGCCCTGGGCGACTATGTCCGCATAGCTGGCCGACAGCCTCTCCCGCCAAAGTACATGTTTGGCTACTGGTATAGCAAGTATCAGGCTTATTCGCAATACGACATCCAGCAGTTAATTAGGGACATGGAGAATAATGATGTGCCGCATGATGTACTTATGATTGACTGCGACTGGCATCAGAACTCCTGGACGGGATGGACATGGAACAAGTCGCTCTTCCCCCAACCCGCCACTCTTCTCAACTGGATGCACACGCACAACACGAAGACGGCCCTCAACCTTCATCCTGCCGATGGCATCGGTTCCAGCGACGAGAACTTCGCCAAGATTCGAAACGAAATGGGGCTCGACGCAAGCGTTACGACCATACCTTGGCAGCTCGAAGACTCCACGTTCTATCGCTCATTCTTCAAGAACCTGATGCGCGTCAGGGAGCGGCAGGGCGTCGACTTCTGGTGGCTCGACTGGCAACAAGACCTCACAAGCAGCTACATCGCTGGACTCGGCCAGACATTTTGGCTCAACCACGTCTTCTACAACGACATGCGGCTCAACCGAACAGACCGACGCCCCGTCATCTTCCATCGTTGGGGCGGAATGGGAAGCCACCGCTACCCCATCGGCTTCTCGGGCGACACCTTCGCCACATACGGCACCTTGCAGTTCGAGAGCTACGTCACAGCCACAGCTGCCAACGTCTGCTTCGGCTATTGGGGACACGACGGCGGCGGATATCTGCAGCCCAATAATGTCAGCACCGACCCAGAACTCGTGTTGAGATGGATGCAGTTCTGCGTCTTCCAACCCATCTTCCGCACACATGGCTCCAGCCAAAGCGGTTGCGAACGTCGCATCTGGAAGTTCTCGAACCTCGACCTTCAAAGGGAAGCCTTCAAACTTCGCTATACACTCGTACCTTATATATATACTGCAGCTCGTCAGGCATACGACACAGGCGTCTCTATTTGCCGTCCTCTCTACTACGAATGGCCCGAAGAGAACAAAGCCTATACGGTCGAGGACGAGTACCTCTTTGGCGACGACATCCTCGTTTCGCCCATCTCTACCCCATCATGCAGCGATGGCACAAGCGAGCGCAAGACTTGGCTGCCACAAGGTCTGTGGTTTGATATGTGCCGCAACAGGATATGCCCAGGGGACCAGACTATCACGGACCAATACGGGCTGGACGAGATTCCCTACTTCATCCGCCTTGGCAGCATCATTCCCTGCAATCCTCCTCTTTCGCATCTGAAGGCCGAACCGTCTTCCCTCGTGCTTTGGGTTATCCCT
>Ga0310694_10005295_pt1 | contig 12363 bp, 25 predicted proteins | sample 174DNAGHGhighgp2_FD_203884 | JGI IMG/M metagenome (GOLD analysis project Ga0310694, IMG submission 203884) | Sheep rumen microbial communities from Palmerston North, Manawatu-Wanganui, New Zealand - 1742 DNA GHGhigh gp2 (v2) (version 2) | ecosystem: Host-associated > Mammals > Digestive system...
TATGAACGGCTTGCGGAAGAATTCGATCTGTCTGTCCGGCACACGAAAAAGATCGTCTATGACGCGGAGAACAAGATTTTCAGGCACATCCCAAAAGGATAACGGGATGTGCTTTTTTGTTTGCATGAAGTTTTGCACGTTGACATTACAATTTTATTATTGTACAATGTTTTCAGAAAGCCGAGCCGGGGCGGCGGGTCCCCGGCAGAAGGAGAGGAGGCGATGCCAATGGATCTGGAAAAGATGATACCGATTGCCGAATATGCGCGCCGGATCGGCAAGGCCACGATCACGGTGGCGGACAAGTGCCGGCGCGGTGCGCTGCCAGGGGCCGTGAAGATCGGCCGGGACTGGTTTGTGCCGAAGGACGCAGAGTATCCGGATTTCCGGGTGAAAAGCGGGAAATATATGGGGGCAAGGAAGAAATGACAAAAGAACGAATGATTGAGCTGCTGAAGATTGAACACGAGTGTATGAGACGTGGCGCACACAACGAATGCGACCGGGACTGCGCAAAGTGCGAGTTGGTGCAGGATGATCGCGAACTGGATGAAATGTATACTGGTGTTGTTGCCCTGCTGAAAGAGCAGGAAGCGAAAACAGGGAAATGGATTCCTGTCACAAACGGGCGAGGCGGACTGGAATGTAGTATTTGCCATGATTATGCTCCAAGTTATCAAAACGGTACAGAGTATTTAAGCAAGTATTGCCCAAACTGCGGTGCGAAGATGGAAGGTCGGTGAATTAAATGATTCAGATAGATATGCCGATACCGGAAAAATGTGGCTTGTGCCCGTGTTTTCATTATGAAAATCCGATTTATTGTCAGGCTGTAAAAGCTGACAAAAATAAAAAGATTGTCAGTCCTTACGGGTCGCCAAGGCCGAAATGGTGTCCGCTGAAAGATCAGGAGGCGGTTGAGAAGAATAAAGAATGTCACGAAGATAAAAGTGCAGTCGAATGCTTGAATGCGATACAAACAATAAATAAATACATAGATGATGAAGAAGATGAATGTGGTTGTACATATTGGAAAGACAAAAAAGGTTATGCATTTCAAGCTGATACTGGCTATTTTTTTGAAGGATTAAACAATTTTGAAGCATATCTCAAAAAACGGCTTGGTCAGGCGGTGAAGTGAATAATAACAGCAGGACAGTTGGCATTAAGGAGATAGAGAATTAAGGTACCACGACCGCTTCGGCGGTCTTTTTTTATGCACTTTTTTAGCACGCAACTCGCACGGAACTCGCACGCTCTGATCATCGTGCAAACAGCCTGGAAGCGCGAGAATACAGGCAAAGGAGGCGATCCTGTGAACAAGCTGGTTGCACGGCTGATCGATTGCGGAATGACCAGGGATGTGGCCTTGTGCATGGCCCGGCAGTACAGAGGCCGTTTGCATGAATTCGAGTTGTACGTGGAAAGCGTGGAGGAGTCGAGCCGTGAGCAGATGGAGGAGCTATAACCCGAATCCTGCCGGAAGGGCGGTCGGTGACTGTTCTGTCCGCGCGGTTGCCGCTGCGCTGGGAATCAGCTGGGAGGATGCATACTCACGGATCGCAAAAGCCGGGTATCAGATGGCAGACATGCCGAGCAGCAATACCGTCTGGGGAGCGGTCCTGCGGCAGAACGGATTCTATCGGCACAATCTGCCCAACAACTGCCCCAACTGTTACACCCTGGAGGAGTTTGCGGAGGATCATCCGCACGGGATCTACGTTGTGGGCACCGGGAACCATGTGGCCACGATCCGGGACGGATGGATCATGGACGCATGGGACTCATCTGCTGAAATAGCGACATTTTACTGGCGAAAGGAGCGATAAGCAATGATCAATCAATTCGGACAGTTTATTCCTGACTACCCTGGACAACAATACTACCAGGACCCCGTTTATATGCGCTACATGGCGCAGCAGCACCAGCCGCAGGTGCAGCAACAGGTGCAGCAACAGCAACAGCAGAACAGCCGCATGGTGGAGGTTGTTCCGGCGGCCAGCGAAAAGGCTGCGGAGGAATTCCCGGTGGCCGCCGGTGCCACGCAGATGATCATCGGGAGCGATGATTCGTTCGTTGCGGTGAAATCCGTCAGCGTGACCGGCCAGGTAACCTTCGACATCTACGACAAACGGCCTCCGGCGCCGCCCGTGCAGCCGCTGAACCCGGCTGACTATGTGCGGAAGGACGAAGTGGCCGCGCTGATCGCAGAGGCGCTGAAAACGTCCAAAACGGGCCGGAAAACGGCACCTGCTGAAAAGGAGGATGAATGATGGGTCTGTTCGACAGATTGAGCGGGAACGGGGGCTCTGCACAGGGGCACCAGGTCACTCCGCAGGAGATGCGGACGGAGATGGGCAGGATTCAGCAGAATCCGGCGTCCTACCTGAAGCAACGTGGGTTCAGCATTCCAGCCGGGATGAGTGATCCCAAGCAGATCACACAGCATCTCCTGCAAACAGGCCAGGTCGGGAATCCCCGGCTCCAGATGGTTATGAGGATGCTTGGGCGGTAAGTCGCAAGTTAGTTCCAAGTTGGTTCCAAGTTGGTTCCAAGTTGGTTCCAAGTTTACTTGACTCTCAAGCCTGGAAAGCGGCTTTCAACGGTTGCAAACGTTGAAAATAAACGATTTCCTTACTTGCTGGCAACTTTCACATGATCCCTTTCGGTGAGTGCGCATAGCCGATTTCGGATAAATAAATCGAAAGGAATCAAAAGAATATGGCACTTACAGATGAAAACGGCACCGGCATGGTGATGCCTGTGCAGCCGATGTACGGCAACGGTTACGGTAACGGCGGAAGCGGATTCTTCGGCGGAGACTGGGCCTGGATCATCCTCCTGCTGCTGATCGGCGGCAATGGCTGGGGATTCGGCGGGTTCGGCGGCGGCATGATGCCCTGGATGATGGGCGGCGCCATGAACGGCTTCGGCCTGGATTACCTGTATCCATGGCTCAACAACTCCCAGCACATCTCTGATGGATTCCGGGATCAGAACCTGCAGACTTCCATTTCCGGCCTGCAGAACAGCGTGACCGCCGGCTTCGGCGATGTCCAGCTTGGCATTGCTGGAATCAACCAGAATCTGTGCCAGACTGGCAACGCTATCACAGGCGCGGTTCGGGATGGATTCTATGGCGCTGAGATCGCTGCCAACGGCCGGCAGATGGCGAACATGCAGCAGCTGTTCGGCATCCAGAGCAAACAGCAGGAGTGCTGCTGCGAGAACCGCGCTGCGATCGCGGATACCAAGTACACCATCGCGACCGAAGCGTGCGCAACCCGTCAGGCAAATGCGGACAACACGCAGAAAATCCTGGACAAGCTTTGTGCCCTGGAGCTGGATGGCGTCAAGAACCAGCTGGCGCAGGCGCAGCGTGAAAATGTCGCCCTGCAGAACCAGATCAATATGGGCGCGTTCCGCGAGTCCCAGACCGCGCAGAATGCGTTCATCCAGAAGGGCCTGACCGACGAGGTGGATGCCTTGTACAATCGGCTTTCCAATTGCCCCGTGCCCAGCACACCGGTTTTTGGACGGACTCCGATTTTCACCTGCCCCGGACAGACCATGGGAACCGGATGCGGTTGCGGCTGCGGAACTGGCGCGTTTTAACGGAGGTGTGAACCATGGCTGAGTATTTGGCAAATGGGATTCAGCAGATTGCGCTGAACAATCCTGCGATCTTCACGGCCTCCATCCCCTGCCGTAACGGCTATGTCTACCACGAGGATGAGACGGGGATCTTTACTCTCTGTGGGAAAACCAACAACTGCTTTGCCAGGTACCAGGTAACCTTCAATGGGAACATCGCCCTGCCGGAAGGCGGCACGGCTGGCCCCATTGCGGTGGCCCTGGCGGTGAACGGTGAGCCCAGGCTGACAAGCCGGGCCATCGTCACCCCGGCGGCGGTTGAAGAGTTTTTCAACGTCACATCCACGGCGATCATCACGGTGCCGAAAGGATGCTGCTATTCGCTGTCTCTGCGGGCTGTTCCCGCGTCCAGCGATCCTGCGGAGACCCCGGCCCCTGTGATCGAGCTGCAGAACGCAAACCTGGTGATCAACCGGGTAGCCTGACGGGAAGGAGGAAAGATCATGGATTACCTGAAAGACTATGAGGATGGTTGCGAGGTTCTCCACGAGAAATACCGCGATTCCATCCGGAAGATCAAGAACAACGGCATGAGCGCCAGCGACCTGGATCAGCTGGAAAAACTGACTCACTCCATGGCCTCCATCAAGAAGATGATGAAGATGGATGAAGGTGACGGAGAGTACAGCGGCCGGTATCCCTACTGGATGGGCGGCACCTATGCCGACGGAAACAACATGGGCGGAATGTCCAACGGTGGAAGCTATGCCCGTGGGCGCAGGAATGCGCGCCGGGACAGCATGGGCCGGTATTCCGGCGAGCGCGGATACTCCCGCACAGATTTCGCGGACGAGCTGCGCGAGCTGATGGAACAGGCCCCCGATGACAGGACGCGTCAGAAGATCCAGCGCATGGCCGAAGAGATCGAAAACGCGTGAGGGGGTGAGTGCCCTTGATCACCGAGCAGGATCTGCAGGAGGCGATTGCCGAATGCCAGGGGCAGAGGAACCCTAACGCAAACACAGCCATCAAGCTGGCCGCTTTCTACACGATACGCCGGGAGCTGTTCGGGGAAGAAAAGGACGCCGGGCCGCTCCCTGGCTACTCCTACGCAGCTCCGCAAACCGCGTCGGAACCCATGATACAGAATGACAGCGACAGCGAGTTTGCCCGGCTGATCGATGGGAGACCGCAGAAAGAGGTTTGGCCCCTGATGGACGAAATGATGGACACGATCCATGCAATCCATCCTCGCCTGTACAGGGCGGTGATGGATCGGCTCCGGTGAAAACCGGGGCCTTTTTTCGTGCAAAAATTCAAAAAACTCGATTTTCCTGTTGACAATACAATTCGTAAGTTGTATTATAGTATCGAGCCGGGGAACCGGCCACGGGGAAGTCAGGGACGGGTTCACGCCCAATAGCGTCCGAGTGATCCAATGGATACGGTAGGATGGCAGGAGGGAAAACCAAGCAGGTCACGACTTCAAAGCGAACCGGGAAATCCCGGATAAGCGACTTGGATAACATCACCGAGAAGCTTCCCCCACTTAAAGAAAACGGATGGCAAACACTTATGACGATGAAGGAGAAAAAAGCCTGGCTGGCGAGCGCGACGAACGAGGAGCTGCTGAAGCAGCTGGTAACCCTGGAACTTGAGGAAGCGAGAGAATGCAGCTACGGCGAGCGGCAGAAGGACATCGACCTGACGAAGGAAGAGATCCTGAAGCGGATGACCGGGAACAACTGAGAAGCTTCCCACACATTAAAAGCGGAGGGAAAACACGATGAACCATATGGAACTTCAGTATTTCAAGACCGACAAAAACGGAACCAAGTATTTTTACGACTGGAAATGCCCGCGTTGCTGCGGATACGGGATGCTGGACAAATGGATCAACACCGGGAAAACCTGCTACGCCTGCGGCGGTTCCGGAGTGCGGACGAAGGCGAAGATCGTCAAGGAGTACACGCCTGAATACTGGGCGAAGCTCGATGCAAAGCAGAAGGCCAGGAACGCGAAGCGGGCAGAGGAGGCCGCGAAATACGCGGAGGAGCACGCGGACGAGATCGCGGAAGCGCACCGCAAGGCAATGGAGTTCCGGTATTCGGAGTACGGATGCGGAAAAGACGGGGTCGGGTACGTCCTGAAGGGCAATACCTACCCGGTAAAGGATGAGATCAAGAAAAATGGCGGCAGATGGATTTATGGCTGCTGGATCTGCCCGGTCGAGATCAATGGCAAAGGGATCATATCCAAGCGGATCGAAATCGCCGGACACATGGGAAGCATGGGGTGGAAGGATGACGGCTTCGACATTTACGATGAGATTACAGGCTGACTTCGGCAGACGGGCGGCCCACGATGGCCGCTCGCAGCCGGTGCCAGACCGGAGAAAGTGAGGGCAAACACTATGACCATGAAGGAGAAGCTGAAGATCCATGATGAGATCGAGCGCGAGAACGCGCGGAAGCTGAAGGAATGGAAGGAGAAGGAGGGCAAAGCGGCATGATTGAGTATTCCGTGATTCTGAAACGGTACAAAGGTTCGGCAAGGCCGGATGTATGCATTTTCAGAGATGAGAACCGGGATGTCGCTCTGCGAGAGATGCATAAGTACTGCAAGCAGCATGGGTTTTCGATTGACGATCAGGACGGACGCTTCACGATTGCCAATATCATGCTTGTGGAGAAAGAGCCGATTATTGGAGCACCTGTCATCAGCGAAACCCCGTATTGTGACTTGTTCGATGATTGACCGACACGCCGACCGGGGGCGGCTAATCCCCCGGAGAAAGGGAGTAATATGACAGAAAAAGAATTTTCTTGGTGTTCAACTTGCAAAAAATTCCTTCCCGTATGCGAATTTAGAAAAAATTCTTTACGCAAGAGCGGACTGGGATCAAGTTGTAAATCATGTGAACGGATGCGAGAGAATTCTTTAAACGGTAGATATAGATCGTACAAACGAAACGCAAAACAGAGAAATATTGAATTTAATATTTCAAAAGAAGATTTTGCAAAGTTAGTATCTGATAAATGCAGATATTGTGGTGAGTATGGGAATCCTTATAACGGAGTTGACCGTGTTGACAATGCCAAAGGGTATACAGCATCAAATTGCGTTCCGTGTTGCGAATGGTGTAATAAAATAAAAATGACGCACACAATCGAGGAAATGGTGGATCATATCAAAAAAATGTATAAATGTATTGCAGGGTAATATCCCCGGCGTTTGGAGGTTTGGATGTGGTATGTATACGTCAGGTATTTGAAGTCTGGCCGGGAAGATTGCGTTAACCGCACTTTTGACACTGCAGAAGCGGCGGTCAAGCATATCGCAATGTGCTACGCTATAGACAAAGAACTTGGCCAGCTTGGCGAAAACTATTATTTCATGAAAAAGCATTGAGGAGGATGGACAGGAATGACAAAGGAGCAGGTAATCAAGGGCGCTATCATTCTGATCGAGAAGATCGCAAAGGATAAAGGCCTAACCGTTGTGAACAATGGCACCGGGCACGCTTTTGATCATACGTTATGGAAAGAAATAATGAAAGATGACAGCGGCATTCCGAACGTGGGAGCGAAAGGCGAAGGATACTACATCGAGTTGAGGTCCTTCTGGGGTTCTCCTGAGGTCGATGTTCGCAGAATCGGAAAATTCGGAGAGGAGCTGCTGATCTTCAATTATTCCGACAGTGAGAAGATGGAAGGCGACACAGAATACAAGCACACAGGGCGCTTCCAGGTCCAGCAGGTCCGGGTCGAAGCCAAATGGGACTACAAAGCATGTATCAATGAAGTGTACGACATGATCGATCTCCTAGAGGCGTTTGCACGGAAGGAGGAATAACGCAGATGACAAATATCGCAACGATCCCGGAGCAGCGCAAAGCTGCTTCCGGGTTTTACCCTACTCCGGCCAGCATGGCATCCAAAATGCTGGAGGGTATCAAATGGGATTACGTCAGCACGATCCTTGAGCCAAGCGCAGGCAAGGGAAACCTCGCTGAGGCCATCAATGAAAAGTGGAGGATCTATCGTTGCTCCAGCAGGTATTACGCGGAGGAGCAGCGGGCCGACATTGACTGCATTGAGGTTGATCCGAACCTCCGATCCATCCTGAAGGATAAAAAATACCGTGTTGTGCATGACGACTTTTTGACCTACCAGACGATGAAGCGGTACAGCCTGATCGTCATGAATCCTCCCTTCGAGGACGCGGCGCGGCACATCCTGAAGGCCATTTCCCTGCTGGATGCGAACGGGACGTTGGTGGCCCTGTGCAATGCGGAAACCATCCGCAACCATTCGGCATATAACGAGCGGTATCAGCTGTTCCGATTCCTGACGGACAACAATGCGGAGATCACCTACCACCAGGGCGAATTCCTGAAAGCGGAACGGAAGACGGATGTGGAAGTAGCCATGATCCGATACAAAGCCCCTGAGGTCGATCTTGAGGACAGCCTGATCCTCGAAAAACTCAGGCCGGCGCACAAATACGTCAGCATGCAGGAAAGTGAGTATGCAGCCCTGAGCAAAGCCGATTTCGTGGAGGCGATCATCGACAGATATAATTACGAGGTTGAAAGCGGCCTGCGGCTGATCCAGGAATACAGGGCCGTTTCCTCCGTGCTCAGCTCGTCTATGTCGCTGGCGATTGGCACAGAATCCGCGCATGAGGACAGGTGGATACGGGAATGTCGGCATAAATACTGGTCAGCCCTTTTTGAATCCCCGCAGTTTGTTGAGCAGTTGACCACTAACCTTCGGACGCAGCTATACAACAGGGTCAAAGAGCTGGAGGATTATGAATTCTCATTTTATAATATCAAGGAGATCATGATCCAGATGAATGCGCAGATTACTCAGGGCGTAGAGGCTACAATCATGGCCCTGTTTGATGACTGGACGCGGAAATACCACTGGGACGAAAACGCCCAGAACCGGCACTATTTTGACGGCTGGCGAACCAATGACGCATTCGCAGTAAACAAAAAAGTCATCCTTCCGCTTAGAGGATATACGGACTGGGGCAGCAGGATCGAACCTGAATTCCATGTCTACAATGTCCGGGAAAAGCTGATGGACATTGAAAAGGTTTTTAATTACCTTGACGGTGGCAGGACACCGGACAAAAACCTGATGGATGTGCTTCTGGATGCTGAAAAAACCGGCGAAACAAAAAAGCTTGACAGCAAATATTTTTACCTTACGTTCTACAAAAAGGGCACGGCTCATCTGGAATTCAAGGACATGAACCTGCTGGCCCGGTTCAATATCTTTGCTGCTAAAGGCAAGAACTGGCTGCCGCCGTCATTCGGTAAAAAGAAGTATGCGGATATGACATCAGAAGAACAGAAGACAGCAAAATCCTTCATGGGATCTGCTGAAAAGTATGACAAGGTTGTTCAGTATGCGCACTACTTCCTGGCGCCGGTGGTGGACAGCAGTCAGATTAAGATTGGAGGATAAGGAAATGAAAAGGCCAGAAATCCATTTCAATTCCGGAGGGCCTTCCGGGAACATTTACGCGATCCTGAACATGTTTAAGGATGCGTTTCGGAAACAGCGCAGAATCACGGAGTACAACGACACATGGAATCGTGTTTGCATGAGCGGATCGTATGATGAAGCGCTTGCAATTATCCGGGAAAAGGTCGACCTGATAGATGACGACGGAAGGTACTGACTTCCACTACCGTTTCCACTACCAAAGTTGATAAGAAATGATCGTTTTGATATGTTTTGGACATATGCAAACAGGCAAAGAAAAACCCTTGGGGATTGATTCCTCAAGGGTTTGCATATGTGGCTCAAATAGGACTCGAACCTATGACACTCCGGGTATGAATGGAAAAGTCGGAGGGGCTGAAGTGCTTTATTTTTCGTGCGTTTCCGGCTCTTTTGGATTTTCTCCACTACCGTTTCCACTACGAAACGCGGATTTTAGCAGTTTTTCGGCCTCCGTTTTGCTCCTGTTGTCGCGGACTTCATCGTAGATCTTCATGATCATTTTCGCGTCCGCGTGGCCCATCCATTCGATCATGGTGTGCAGCTCCACGCCGTGATCCCGGCCCCAGGTGCAGAAGGAGTGCCGGAGATCGTACGGAACAACTGTAAATTCTATCCAGGCTGGCAGGGTTCCTCCCTCTGCCAGTATTTTTTTATGCTCCTTTGTCCGGCCGTACCAGCGCTTCGGCATGCCGTTGATGGCGTTTTCCATGCAAACACGGTATGATTCGATGGCGTTCCGCCAGGTGGTGGAGGTGATCTGTTTCCCTTTGGCGGTGGTGATCAGGAGGCCCGTCCGGCCTTTCAGGGCTGCGGAGACAGGCGGGAAGAGCGGAATGTCCCGGATCGCGTTCTTTGTTTTTCCCTGACCGGTGATTTTGTACTGGTTATTCCCATCACGGTGGGCTGTTTGCGTGATGTGGATCACGCCGGCCTCCGGATCGACGGCTTTTTCGATGGTGAGAGCCTTTGCCTCCTGTGGACGGATGCCGGCGTACAGCATGGTGATGATGGCCGGGTATGCGCGGTGATCCGTGCAGAGGGTTTCAATCCAGCGCCGTTCCTGGTCCGTGATCGCGCGGTGGGTGTGTTCTGTTCCGCGGTGAGGTTTTGCTGTGCGGTCCCTGGCCGGATTCGCGCGGAGATATCCGTCCGCGACGGCAGAGTCAAAAAGGGCGCAGAAAAGCTGCTTTCCGGCCTTGATATAGGAATTCGACATTCCGATATACGCTTCGCCATAGATGGCCTTGATGTCGGAAGGCTTCACTTCTGTGATCAGTTTGTCACCGATGGCGCTGGTCAGCTTTTTCAGGTGGATTTTCAGGCCTGTTTTCGTAGTGGCTGCAACAGACGGGTACGCGCGGTCGATCCATTTCTCCGCAAACTCCGCAACGGTTGGCACGGAAAGAAGCGCCTGTTTTTCAAGGCGCTTGTATTCTTTTCGCATCTCCAGCGCCTCGTCCTCGTCCAGGGAGTAAAACCACTGATCCTTGTACCGACAGACGAAATAGCCGTCCGAGCGCCGTTTCAGGCGCTGTTTTTTCTGGCGCGGCATCAGACCTTTTCCTCAAACAGATATCCGCAGTCATTGCAGTGGAAAGAATGCTTTTTCTTGCCGTTGAGAGCTCCGGCAGCCGCTCCAAGCGGGCCGAGAAGCGCACCGCCGATCAGACCCTTTGTGATGGATACCTTCTTTTTTTCGGAAACTTCCTCAACATTCGTGCTCTTGCACTTCGGGCATTTCAGATAACGTCCCATGATCACACCTCCTTTCTATTGATCTTCTACCTCTTCTATGGTCCTTTGGTTATAAAAGTCATCATGCTCCAGGTGATGCATTTCGTGAGCAAATGCTTCGCGCTTTGCGGATGGAGACAGCTGATCATTGATATAAATGTTCGGGAAGTCGCTCCCGTCCCTGGTTAGTTTCACGCATCCGAGCACATCCCCTGGGAAATTTACAACGCGGACGGCGTATTCTCCTTCCAGCAGCTTCATTCCATATCCTCCGGCTCCAGGGCTTTCAGCATGGCGGCAGCCGCTCGGATGTGCTCCGGGGATGCGGTTTTCGCGGCGTAAAACAGCATCCGGGTATTCGGATCGCGGCGGAGCTGCTCCCGGATTTCCATTACGTCGGCGTCTTCTTTTTCTTTGCGCTCATCCGGGGCCGGACGTCCCAGCAATTCATCTACAGTAACGCCGTAATAGTCCGCGATTGCGGAAAGGATGATCGCTGACGGTTCCCGGACGCCGTTTTCATACCGGTTATATACGGTTTGTGACAGATTCAGATCCCTGGCGGCGGTTGCCTGAGATATTCCCCGGCTTTGCCTGATTTCCTTAATTCTCATATGTTTGCCCTCCTTTTGTATGAATATTACCACAACGGCAACAAAAAGAATATTACCGAATTGGGAAGAAAATTGCAAAAAAGGGGTTTACAAATTACCGAAAAGGTATATAATATAATTACCTTAACGGAAAGGGGGAACAAAACCGAAATGGAATCAGCACTCAGGAAAGCGCGGAAAGCCGCCGGAATGACGATTGAGGATGTCGCGCGGAAGGCTGGGACGACATCTGCAACGATTTCCCGCTATGAATGTGGAAAGCGGAACATTCCGGTTCATATGGCAAAGTTGCTCGGAGTGATCCTTCACGCGAACTGGGACAGCTTTTATGAGGAGGTTCGGGTAGATGGAGCGGCTTCTTAGTGTGCATGATCTGATGGAGAGGTACCAGTGCTCCAGGCAGACGGCGATCCGGTACATCAGGAAGATGGAACACCAGGAACGGCCATACATGGTAACTGAAAATGCGCTGATGGCATGGGAACAGAGCCGGACCGTGAACCCGCCGGAGTTGATCCGTGCGGAGATGCGGCGGCAGAAAGTAATGCGCAGATTTGCGTAGGAGGGCAAACACAATGGATGAAAGGAAATTTCAAATGATCCTGCTGGGGATGGTTAAAAACATCGACCAGCTCGTGAGAATGCATTATCCGGAGGTTAATCATGTCAGCATGTTCACCATTGGCGACAACATTGTGAACATCCAAGCGTTCAGGGACGAGGAGGGAAATGAAACGGAAACCATCTTTGAAGCGCACGTTTTTGAGGATGGACACATGCACATCGGCAATGCTTATTTCAAAGCGGATGGCAGCCTGGATTTTTCCATAAGTGATGAAAGAGAGGAAGAAACGGCATGAGATTCTACTATTGCCCGGGCGCCGGGAGAATCAGGGGAC
>Ga0310694_10005296_pt1 | contig 12363 bp, 12 predicted proteins | sample 174DNAGHGhighgp2_FD_203884 | JGI IMG/M metagenome (GOLD analysis project Ga0310694, IMG submission 203884) | Sheep rumen microbial communities from Palmerston North, Manawatu-Wanganui, New Zealand - 1742 DNA GHGhigh gp2 (v2) (version 2) | ecosystem: Host-associated > Mammals > Digestive system...
AAACCGAAATTTCCCTATTCAGGATTTTAACCCGGTCAAATAGGGCGTTGACGGGACGAAGCAGTAGTGAGCAAACTTTGTCCCATAGCAGGGCGCACAGGAACGTGGATGCTATGCAAACGGTGAAGTGCGTAAGAAGCTGCGGAATTGAACCAGAAACGGCCGGTGTAAAGGGATAGGCATGAACGAACAGGGTGACGAAAAACGTGTGGATGATGAATATGCCCCATACGCTTCTGGCGATGTTGTTCACGATCCTGCTGTTGAAGTGGATGTTTTTGAACAGTAGAAATAGCGAGATGGCCTGCATGATTGCAAATATGTTGCAGTACGATATGGCCCTGCTGTGGTCGATGAACATCATGGCGCAAATGACTGCGGTGCAAAGGATGTAGCATAGCGCAGCAGGAATTGGTTTTAGGCAGGCCTTTTGATGGGCGATATAGCCGCCAATATAGTAGAGCAAGACGAAGTTTACCAGCGTGTAGCCATTTCCGTTACCGTAGAGGGAAACGGCTGAGAACGATGCCTTGGTATTGAAAAGTGACGGCAGGCAGAAATCGGAGAGCGTCGGGACAATGGAGAAAAGGATGACCGCGATGCCCATGAACGTGTTGAGTCCCTTGTTAGATGTATGTCTAAAGACGAGGTTCAAGAAGGGGGCTAGCAGGTAGGTGGCGCCATATAGCCACGCGTAGTAGTTGACGGGGCTTGCACTAAGGAAAAAGTTTTTTAGGGTGAAGTTTCCACTTCCGATCGACAAGGCCAAATACGATAAGGCATTGTAGGCAATCAGCACGGTAAATAGGTAGACGACTTTTCGGACGTTGACGCTCTTCCGTTCGCTCAGGAAATATCCGGAGATGCAGAGGAAAGTGTTTACGGCACCGAGGGCGAGGGCCTCGATGCTGTACAGAAAGAACTTGTTGAAAAGGGGTGCGCTTTCGATATAGCTGAAGGCGCCGTGTCGATAGGGGGAGTTGTAGTGGAGCGCGAGGACGAAAAGAATCAGAATGATTCGGAGCAACTCGAAATTAGAAGCGCGAGACTCTTTCATAAGGGGCGCCCCTTACTATTGCTTCATTTTCCACTCGAGCGTCTGGCCTGCGGCAAGCGGCACCACGCCGTTCACGAGCGTGGGGACGGTCCACGATTCCTTGACGACTTCAATCTGCTTTTGGGTGCGCGGAATTCCGTAGAAGTCGGCGCCAAAGCCTGCGATAAAGTCAGGGAGCTTGTCCAGGTGACCGGCTTTTTCGAATTCCTGCACGAGCAGCGGAATGGCAACGGGTGCGCTGTAGACGCCCGCCGCCCCGCACGGACATTCCTTTTTCCCCAGCTGGTGCGGGGCGGAGTCCGTGCCGAGAAAGAACTTCGGACTCCCGCTGAAGGCGGCTTCGCGGATGGCGGCACGGTCTTCAGGCCGCTTAGGCAAAGGCTTGCAGAAGTGGTGCGGCCTGAGGGCGTCTCCGACGATATCGTCGAGCGTCATCATCAGGTGGTGCACCGTGAATGTCGCCGCCACATTGGCGGGTAGCCTCTTGACGGCCTCGACCGACTTGGCGGAGCTCAGGTGTTCAAATACAATCTTCAGCTTCGGAAATTTTGCGGCGAGCGTTTCGACTCGCTTGATGAATGCGGGCTCGCGGTCCAGGCAAAACTCGCCGGGTTCTTCGCCATGCACGCACAGCACGAGTCCAAGCTTTTCCATCATCGCTACCACGGGGAAAACCGCCTCGAAATCGCTGATGCCATCGGCGCTGTTCGTCGTGACTCCGGCGGGGTAGTACTTGCCTGCGACTACGCCGACATCCATCATGTCCTTCAGGTCCTGCTCCGTGTAGCTTGGGTTCAACTTGAAGGTCATCAGAGGAACGAAATCGGGACGCACATCCTTGGCGGCGTCGAGAATCTGAGCCTTGTATTCGGCAATCGCCTTTGCCGATGTCATCGCGGGAATGGTGTTCGGCATGATGATGGCCCGGCCAAACTGGGCGACAAGGTCGCGTACGTAGCCGGGCATGAGTTCACCTTGGCGCAGGTGGGCGTGAAAGTCGTCGGGCAGAGGTAAGAGCATATTAACCACTTGTGCGCAAATCGCGGAAAAGTTCCTTGGAAATTTCGCTGTTGGAATTAAGCCAGTAGTCGAAGGATTGGGGCTCGGTCAGCTTTTTCCGGTGCAAGAAGCAGATGTTGCAGTCGAGTTCCTTTGAAATCATCAGGTCATGCGTCACGATGATAATCGTCGTCTTGAACAGCGTACGCATGTTGTCGATCAGCGGCAGAAGGTTTCGGCGGTTGTAGTTGTCGAGACCTGCGGTCGGTTCGTCCATCAAGAGGAGCTTCGGGTCCATGGCCCAGCTGCGGGCGATGGCGACGCGCTTCTGCATGCCCATGCTGAGCATGTGCGGGAACAGGTCCGCTTCTTCGCGGACTCGCATCAGGTCCATTGCCATGTTGATCTTTTCGTCGATTTCTGCAGGCGAGCCCATCTTGTGGTAACGGAGCGGAAGCGCGATGTTGTCGCGTACCCTGAGGTTTGAAATCAGTGCTCCGTTCTGGAACACCATTCCCACTTGTCGCTTAGCCACTTCGAGTGCTGTCAGGCGTTCGGGCGGAATGTATTCGCCGAAGTAGAAGATGTCGCCTTTCGTGGGGCGCACCAGTCCTGCGATGATTCGCAGCAGGGCGCTCTTGCCCTGGCCGGAGCCGCCACCGATGCAGATGGTCTCGCCGCGTTTCACGACAAGGTTCACATTCGAAAAAAGTTCCTTTTGCGGGTCGGTCTCTTCGCCTCTAAAAAAGCCCAAAGTCCTCGGCTTAGAAAACATTGCTCCTGCAATGTCCCTATAGGCAAGGTGGATATCTTCCATTCTTAAGGCTTCGTCAAACATTAGATTAGCGTCGAGAGATTGTTCATGTATTCAACAAAGTAGTACACCGAGAGGAACACGTCTGCAATAACTACGTATAAGAAAGACTTGACAACAGAGCGCGAGGTGGCCTTGGGCACCTGGCGAACATCGCGCTGGATGTTCAGGGCCTGGTAGCAGGCATTTGTCGTAATGATGGCGCCGAACACGAGCGGCTTCAAGATGACGAATACGAAGTCGGAAAGCGAAATGGCGTTTAGGATTTCAGTGCTCAGGTAGGTCCAGGTCAGCTGAATGTTCAGGGCGTTTCCGCTCAGGAGGATCGCGCCCTTGGTGACTAGGTATCCGACCACGATGGCGCTTGCGCTAAAGAAAATGTTCATGATGACCATCGCGATGCAGCCGCCGATAAGGCCGGGCATCACCAGGTAGCGGACCGGGTCCACACCCATGGTCGCGAGGGCGTCGACTTCGGAGTTGATGACCATGCTCCCGATGTAAGTCGTAAGCGAAGACCCGCTTCGGCCTGCAATCAAAAACGCCGTAAGAATTGGCCCGAGCTCGCGGATGATCACCACCACAATCAGGCTTCCGACAACGTCGGAAAAGCCCATCTTTCCCATCATGGTAATGACTTCGACAATGACGACGGTACCAAAGAGGGTGGCAACGATAAAGAGGATCGGAAAGACTTCGACACCCGTAAAGAATGTCTGCAAGATGATGTTTCTTGAATCGGTCTTGAAACTGCGGCTACTGGAAAACAGACTGCCGATGGCCTTGAAGAACAATGCCGCCTGCTGTCCGATCGGAAGGCGTAGCAGGAAAAGCCCCAGGTTATGGAATAACCTGGCTGGTAGCGTAAACCTTTGCGATGCTCTGTTAGCCTTGTTGATCATTGGCCGGTTCTATTGCTTCCAAGATGTTCTGCCAAAGCTGTTCCAGTCCGAACTTCTTCAGGGAACTCACGCTCAGCGGGTTCTGGTCGAGACCGAATTTTTCCCGGATGGCGCGCAGGCCCTTCGCCAGCTCCGACTGGTTTGCCTTGTCGCGTTTGCTCGCTACGATCAGCACGGGGCAGCCCGAGGCACGGATATTTTCGACCGTCTCGATATCGATGGCGTGTCCGCCGTGGCGTACATCCACCAGGTACACGAGCCCTTTTAAGTCCTTGCACTTTTCCACGTATTCGCGGATAAAGTCCGCCATCTGGTCTCGCTTGCTGTTGCTGACCTTTGCGAAGCCTACACCAGGTAAATCTACTAGAAAAAACTGGTTGTTGACTTTGAAAAAATTCAATTCGCGCGTTTTTCCGGGGGTTCTTCCGACCTTGACGAGGTCCTTTCTGCCCATCAGGGCATTCATCAGCGAAGATTTGCCCACGTTGGAGCGTCCGAGGAATGCAATTTGCGGCAGGCGCTCTTCGGGCAGGTGCTTGATGCTTGTGGAACCCTTCACGAATTCGGCCGAGGTAATCTTGTAACCCCCGACAATTACCGGGGCGTGGTGTGAGGCGTTCTTTTTCTCGATCATAGGCTCACCCTCCCTTCGAATGCGCGCAGCATGGTGACTTCGTCTACAAATTCGAGGTCAGAGCCCATGGGAATTCCTCGGGCGAGTCTCGTGCGCTTGACGTTTACCCCAGCGAGCATGCGGTCGAGCATCAGGGCGGTACTGTCGGCTTCGGGGCTAGAGCCCAGAGCAAGGATCAGTTCTTCGATGTTTTCGTCCTTGATGCGGCGTACCAGGTCGGGCAGGTGCAGGTGTTCGGGGCCGATGCCGTCCAGCGGCGAAATGACGCCGCCCAGCACAAAGTAGGTGCCCTTGTAGATTCCCGAGCGCTCAAAGGGGATGATGTCGGAGCTTTTCTCGACGACGCAGATGGATTTGGCGCCTTCACGGGCCTTGCAAACGGGGCATAGGTCTTCGTCGGTGAAGGCGTAGCAGCGCGGGCAGGGGTGGACCTTGTTTTTCGCATTGAGCAGGTTCGTCGAGAACCGTTCCACGTCGCTTTCGCTTTTCGAAAGCACATGGTAGGCGAGTCGTCGGGCGGTCTTGTGTCCGATTCCGGGGAGCGACGAGAATTCCCCGATTAGCGCTTCGAGGCTTGCAGGCTCAATGTTCATTGCTAAAGTTGTAGGTCTCGTTGATGCAGAGCTTCAGCTGGGCGAAGTTCAGGCCGAGTGCAGAAAGGCTTGCGCGGATGGCTTCGCGGTCGTCGAGTTCCACGGCGTCGGCAAGGCGCAAAAGGGCTCCCAGTCGTCCGCTCCTATTGAGGAGCGCGTCCTGCATCTCGTTGTCTGCGCTTACGTCGGGCAAGATCGTTTCGAGCGGGGCGCGCACCAGTGCATCCATGCGGCTGATGAGGCCCGCCATGAATGCCTTCGCGCAGAAGTCGTCGTTGTCGTTGTCGATAGTGCGGGCGAGGCTTTCTAGGAACTTGGCGCGGTGGGTCGCGTTCTGGAACAGAGGCGAGCTCTGCGGAGTCATGCCGAGTTCGGGGCGGGCATAGAGCATGAGCATCAGCCATTCCTGGATGCGGCTCATACCGACCCAGACGATTGCTTCCTTGATGGAGTTTATGCGGCTGTGCCGGATCTGTGCATCGGAGTTTACGAATCGAAGCAGGTTCTGGGCGATGTCTTCGTGCTGCTGCAGATGTTCGCACAGGTCTTCTAGGCTCGGCCGCGACTTGATGCGGAGCAGAAGCTGAAGGATGGTCGCCGACGTGGCGTCGATCTTTCTGCCCGTGACAAGTTCTGGCTTTGCAAAGAAGAATCCCTGGAAGTAGTCGTAGCCCGCTTCTTCGCAGCGTTTGAATGTCGCCTCGTCTTCGACCTTTTCGGCGAGGAGCTTTACACCCATCGTCTTGAAGAACGTCGCCGCCGTCGCCATGGACTGCAGCGAATTGTCCACGACATCCATCTTGACGTAGCTGATGTAGGGGAACAGCGGCTTGAACCGGGTGATGAACTCTTCGTTGAAGATAAAGTCGTCGAGGGCTAGCTCGAAACCGAGCGCCTTGTAGCGCTGGACAGCCTTGACGATTGCCTCGTCCACTTCGACATCCTCGAGAATCTCGAGAACGAAGTACTTGGGGTTCAAGAGTCCGAACAGGTTGTCGAGCAGCATGTTTCGGCTGCAGTTCACGAACGCCTTGTTCTTGCCGATCAGGCGCTGGATGCCGATGTTGTTCAACACGTTCTCGAGCACCTGCGCCGTAGCAAGGACATCGCTTGCGATAATCGCAATGTCGCTTTCGGGAGAATCGCGGAACAAAAGCTCGTAGGCGTAAATCTTACCCTCGCGATCGAGGATAGGCTGTCGTGCTAGGTAGGCGAGTGAATTCATGGTCTAGATGCGGGCACTCTTGATGCCGAACAGGAGGATGCTCCTGGCACCTGCGTCCCAGAGTCTATCCATGATGGAGTTCGCTTCTTCTTGCGGGACCATGGCCTTCACGGAATACCATTCGCGGCCATGCAGCTTGGTTACGGTCGGGGCGTCGAGGCCCGGAGTGAGCTCGCAAGCCTTCTGCAAAAGTTCGGCGGGGCAGTCGTACTCGATCATCATGTAGGACTGGGCGACGAGCTTGCCTTCGATGCGGCGGATCAGCGTATGGACTTCTTCGAGGCCGGTTTTCTGCGGGTTGCAGAACAGGGCGGCGTTGCTCTTGAAGAGCGGTTCGCCCACGATGCGAAGTCCTGCCTGCTTGAGGGTTGTTCCGGTTTCCACCACGTCGACGATGGCGTCGGCCACGCCGAGGCTCACCGAGATTTCGACGGCGCCTTCGAGCACCACGAAGTCCATCGGCTTCTTGTAGTAGCCTTCGACGATGTTCGGGAAGCTGGTGGCGATAGTCGAGTTCTTCAGTTCATCGAGGGACTGCACCGGGCTTTCGTTGGGGACTGCGGCGCACATCTTGGAGGCGCCAAAGGGAAGATCCAGCACCTTGACTGCCGGACTCTTGGCTTCGGCATTGAAGTCGATGCCCGTGATGCCTGCGTCGATGATACCGCGGCCCACGTACATGGGAATGTCGCTCGGACGGAGGAAGAAGAATTCAATTCCGTTCTTGGTATCGAGCTGAGTCAAAGTCTTGTAGGGCTTGGAGGCCTTGTAGCCGCAAGCTTTCAGAAGTTCCTGGGTGGGCTCGAAGAGCATACCCTTGTTCGGGAGAGCTACCTTGATCATAGTTTAGCGTACACCTCTTCGAGAGTGAGACCTTTTTCGGCCATCATCACGGCCACATAGTAGAGCACCTGGGAAAGTTCAAGGCACTGGGCGTCGCGGCTTTCGAAACGGGCGGCCTGCCAGCTTTCGGCGGCTTCTTCCACCAGTTTCTTGCCGATGGCGTGCGGACCCTTCTTGAACAGTTCGGTGGTTCCCTTGCCTTCGGGCATTTCCTTCTTGCGCTGGCATGCCAGGGCGTACATTTCTTCAAATGTCATAATGGACCTCTCAAATTTTTACGGATGTAAAGATAGAAAAGTGGAAAAATGAAAAATCCCTGCCGAGCAGGGATTTCGTTAATTTTCCACCATGTTGCGGATTTGGTTCTTGCCCTGTTTCTTGGCGGAGGCCACTAGCTCGTCCACCTTGAACAGCAACTGCTTTACGTCGGAAATGGTCTTGCTGTTGCAGGGGATGAGCCCGCCGCTTACCGTGACATTGACAACGACCGATTTCTCAAAATGCATCTGGCGGACTGCCTTGCGGAACGATTCCACCTTGGCGTATGCCTCGACTTCGGAACCGGCGTTAATCACATACATGTATTTTTCGCAACCGAAACGTGCGACGCATTCGCCGGTGGCCTGGTCTTCGTAGCGTTGCAGGGCCTTGCCTACGGTGCAGATGATGTGGTCGCCGAAGTCGTTTCCGCAGGAACAGTTAACTTGTTTGAAATTGTCTAGGTCCAGCATGGCGAGGTAGTAGTCGTTACGGCGCTTCCATACAAAGTTTTCGAGATACTGCAACAGGTAGCGCCTGTTGTAGAGCCCCGTGAGTGGGTCGTGCGTCGAAAGGTAGTCGAGTTTCGCGATGAGCCGTGCGTTCTTTTCGCGTTCGTCGGCGTAGGCCATCAGGGAGAGCGAACCCACTGCAAATAACGTGATGCCGGTCAGGAAAATGGTCACGATGAAGTCGAGGTACGAAGCGTCCCTGTCAAGTGTCGTAAATACCATGTCGGGGTTGACCCAAGAAAGGTACACGACAACCATCTGAATCACCATCGAAATGATGAATGCTGCGATTTTTGCCTTGCCCCGAGCGGCGAGCGCGATGAGGGCCATCGAGGTGATGCAGTACAGGGGCATGCCGCTGGTGATTCCGCCGCAGAACAGGAACAGGAGCGGCAGGAGAAAGCAGCTGAGCATGCAGCACATAACCAGGTAACACTGGTTGTAAAGGGCCGACTTGACAGCGATGAACGCGATGACAAAGCAGAGGGCTGCGCAACCGAGGCTTGCAAGCGAGGCTGCGATGTTGAACCCTTCAAAAACCGTAAAAATGGCAGAAAAAGTCGCAACGATGGTCACAACGACCAAAATAGACCAGAACATCTTGCGTTCTAGCGTATCCTGAGCTTTCCAGAATTTTTTGATAGCCTTGACCATATACTGATAATATAGCTTGAAAATGGGGTGTATAAAAAGATATTTCGGCTTTTTTAATCTTATTTTTTAATGACCAGCTTGGATTCATTTTCAAGTTTTTATATTTCAAATGGTTAATAACGGCTGAAATAGGCTTTTTTTGCAGGTATTCGTATGGAACTTACACCCTTGGATATTCGAAACCAGACTTTCCACAAGAAGAATTTTGGCGGCGTAGACCCCGAAGAGGTCAAGGCGTTTTTGGAAACGGCCGCTGGGGCGTTCGAGCAGATGTCCAGAGACAGGACCGATCTGACCGAGAGGCTCAAGGTGGCCGAAGAACGCGTGAATTACTACCGCCAGATCGAAAAGACCATACAGGATGCCGTTGTCACCATGCAGCGCACCGTTGACGAAGTCAAGGCGTCTGCCGAAAAGGAAGCCGAACTCATCGTCGCCGAGGCGAAGGCCCGTGCGGTCCGCGAGGTGGAATCCACCAAGAAGGAAGCCGAAGAGCTCCGCATGGAAATCGAGCAGCTCAAGCAGCTGCGCACGAACTACTTTATCCGCTGCCGTGCCCTGATCAAGGGGCAGGAAGACCTGCTTTCCGCCATGGAAAACGACCAGCGCATGCAAGAAGAGCTGAAGGTTCGCCCGGCGGCTCCCCAAGGAAATGTGCTAGCCTGATGAAGATCAATATCAAGGTACATGCTAGAAGCAAGCGCGAAAGCGTCGTGAAGCAGCCCGACGGCAGCTACAAGGTCGAGGTGAAGGCTCCTCCTGTAGATGGTGCCGCAAACGAGGCTATTTGCGAGCTTTTGGCATCGCACTTTGGGGTTCACAAAAGGGACGTGTCTGTGGTGACGGGGGCCACCAACAATAAAAAGGTTGTGGAAATCGTAATGTAGAAGCAGGTGTGGTATGAAGGTGTTTGATTATCGAAACCATCCGACATTAGTGTCTGCGATTCTGTTGATTGTGAGCGGAATACTTTTGAACGTGATTCCTGCCCGCATCGCCCTGGCCCTGGGGATTCCCCTTTACCTAGACTGCACCGGAACGATTATAACCGCGATGCTCGGTGGAAACCTTCCAGCCGTGATAGTGGGCTTTGCGTCAAATGCCATCAACGGGATCTCCGAGCCCGAGACCATGTATTACGGCGTCATCAGCATCTTGATTGCGGCTGTGGCGACCTTCTATTACCACCAGCGCTTTTTCACGAACATTCCTAGGCTCTTTGTCGTCATCGTGTCGTTTGCCATTATCGGCGGCGGCATCGGTTCGCTCTTTACCTATTTCCTTTACGGGCTGAATTTCGGTCAGGGCGTGACCGCCCCCTTTGCAAACGCTTTCCACGAGGTGTTCGGCTACAGCAAGTTCGTGTCGCAACTCCTCGCGGACATCATCATCGATGTGTTCGACAAGGGTGCTGTGGTTGTCGTCGCCGTATTCCTGTTCCGCTTTATCCCGCGGCGCCTAAAGAACCACTTGAACAAGGTGTTCCTGCGCGACTCGAGCAACAGCCATGCGAAAAAGACCGTGAAACATTCCTTGCTGCACAAGGTGGTGGTGCTGGTCATTTTTGCCCAGGTGCTCCTGGGAGCGCTTGCCTGTACCATTGGTTTCTTCCTCTACCGCGACAACTCCATCAAGAGATTCGTGGACATTGCGACCGGCGTGACTCATGCGGCGTCCCGCGTTTTGGATGCCGACCGTGTCGAAGAATACATCGCGATGGGGGACAGTGCCGAAGAATACAAGATGATCGAGAGCATCTTGTTTGGCATTCGTGAAAGTTTCCCGCAGACAAGGTTCCTCTACGTCTATAAGATCGAAAGAGACGGCTGCCATGTGGTGTTCGACCTGGATGCCGAAGGGGAACCGGGAGGATACGCAGGAGAAATTATTCCGTTCGATCCGTCGTTCGAGCCCTACTTGCCGACGCTTTTTGCCGGTGGTACCATCGATCCGATTATTTCGGACGACCAGTTCGGCTGGCTACTCACGGTGTACACTCCGCTTAAGAATTCGAGCGGACGGACCGTTGCCTATGTGGCTGCAGACATTGACATGACGGAAATTTCCGCCGACGAGGCCATGTTCTTCATCAAGATGCTTTCGCTGTTCTTTGGCCTTTCGATTATCATCATGAGCGTCATTATCGAACTTGTGAACCGCGGCGTTGTGATTCCCGTGAACCGCATGGCTACGGCGGCGATGAAGTTCTCTGGAACGACCATGATCGCAAGCTCCATGGACAACGAAAAGGTGAACCTTGAACAGATCAAGCTTGCGGCAGACCGCGTGGTCGACCTGAAGATCCAGTCTCTCGATGAAATTGGAAACCTTTACGATTCTCTGCAGGCGATGGCCACTGACACCTACAACTTTATTTCGCAGGTGCAGGGGCAGGCGGAACGAATCCGCAGGATGCAGGAAGTGATTATTATGGAATTCGCTGAAGTCGTCGAAGCCCGCGACAAGAGCACCGGTAATCACATTAAGAAGACCGCCGCCTATGTGGAAGCCTTGGCCGAGCAGCTCAAGAAAGAAGGCAAGTTCCCCGACGTGCTCACCGAAGAGTTTGTACAGAAACTCAAGCGCGCCGCTCCTCTCCACGACATCGGAAAGATTGCCGTGTCCGACTTGATCTTGAACAAGCCGGGCAAGCTCACCGACGAAGAGTTCGGCATCATGAAGAGCCACACCACCGAAGGCTGGAAAATCCTTACGAAGATGGTGGAAGATGCGGGCGATACCATCGATGCAAATTACCTGAACGAGTCGATAGACATGGCCCACTACCACCACGAGAAATGGGACGGCACGGGTTATCCGACAGGAATCAAGGGCGAAGAGATTCCGCTCTCAGCAAGAATCATGGCGGTTGCCGATGTGTTCGATGCCCTGGTCGCCGAACGTGTATACAAGAAGCCCTTTACCTACGAAAAGGCGATGGCGATCATCACCGAAGGGGCGGGCAAGCATTTCGATCCAGATGTTGTCGAGACGTTCACACATATTTCTGAAAAACTCTATAGCGAAAGGACGAGGCTTGATCAGTCCGGCTCCGAAGCGAGCATCGAACTTGATAAATCCACGGCTCCAGAAAAGAGTGACGCCCCGAAGTCGTAGAATTAGATAGGAGGATCCAATGAATTCTACCTTGAAACTCGCCCTTGCTGCCCTTGCGGCATCGGCTATTCTTTCTGCATGTGACAAGCAGGAATCCGCAGAGCCCAAGACCGCACCCAAGGCCGAAGCGGTTGCCCCTGCTGCAACAAAGTCCTTGGTGGTCTACTACTCCCAGAACGGAGCAACACAGAAGCTTGCACAGATTTTCAAGAATGCTCGGAACGCCGATGCGTTTGAGCTCGCGCTGGTAAAGCCTTATCCGTCGACATACGACAGCACGATTGCCGCGGTGCGCACCGAACGGGAATCCAAACTGTGGCCCGCACTCGTGAACGCAAAGCCCGACTTGGCGAAGTACGACACGGTCTATCTGGGCTATCCGATTATGTTCGGTTCCTTTGCTCCGCCGATTTACACGTTCCTTGATTCGAACGACTTGTCGGGCAAGGTGGTGATCCCGTTCTGCACTTATGGTAGCGGCGGCCGCAAGGCTAGCGCCGAAGAGCTCAAGTCGCACGAACCGAACGCCAATGTGACCCTTGCTTACGGCATTTCGAACAAACGAATTACTGCCGAAAATGGCGTGCAGGTGGCTGCCGCTGAAGTGGATGCTTTCTTTGCAAATCTCGAAACGGGCAAGACCGATGAACAGCTTTTGGGAGGCTTCTCGGAACAGCGCCCGCTCGCTGCAGAAGATTCCGCCGTGTTTGCCGAGGCGACCAAGGATTACGCTTATTTGGGACTAAAGCCGCTAA
>Ga0310694_10005297_pt1 | contig 12362 bp, 8 predicted proteins | sample 174DNAGHGhighgp2_FD_203884 | JGI IMG/M metagenome (GOLD analysis project Ga0310694, IMG submission 203884) | Sheep rumen microbial communities from Palmerston North, Manawatu-Wanganui, New Zealand - 1742 DNA GHGhigh gp2 (v2) (version 2) | ecosystem: Host-associated > Mammals > Digestive system >...
GAAGATTAAAGTCCTTGCGTTATCACTCTTTTGTCTTGTCGTCAGCCCTATGAGCGCACAACAGAAACAATTCACCCTCGAAGATCTCAACTTCGGAGGCGTCAACTTTAATCAGCTGAGACCCAAGAACACGTGGCTGACGTGGTGGGGCGACCAGTTGGTGGAGACGGATATAGAGGAGTGTCGTCTGATAGACCCAAAGACGGGCAAGAAGACCACGCTCTTCACACTTGACGACATCAACAAATGGATTGACAGCGACGAGCGTCACTATGTGAGACACCTGGCTGCTGCCACCTTCCCCTACCCTGACAAACCTATCGTGGCCGTGGGCACCAAGCAGGCTTTTGCGCTGGTTGACTTCAAGGCCAAGCAGATAGTGTGGCAGGACAGTCTCTCAGGACAGCAAGCCAACAGCTGGAACCCCGTCAGCAAGGCTACGGCCTATGTGGAAGACCACCAGCTATACGTGCTGGATGCTGAGGGCAACAAAGAGCAGCTGACCGCCGACGGCTCACGTGAGATTGTCTATGGTGAGAGTGTCCACCGTAATGAGTGGGGCATCGATGGAGGGCTCTTCTGGAGTCCTGACGGTCAGCGCCTGGCATTCTACCGCATGGACCAAAGCATGGTGACGGACTATCCTCAGGTAGATATTGCCCCCCGTATTGCCGAGGTACAGCCCGACAAGTACCCTATGGCAGGTATGAAGAGTCACGAGGTGACCGTTGGTGTGTATGACCTCAACACCCACAAGACCATCTACCTGAACACCCCCAAAGTGGTTGACGGTTCTCCCGTCAGCACTCCCGTCTTTTTCACAAACATCACCTTCTCGCCCGATGCCAAGCATGTCTATATGTTTGAGCTCAACCGCGACCAGAACGACTGCCGACTGGTAAGCTACGACGCAGAAACTGGTAAGTTTGAGTACATGCTGAACCGTGAGACCAGTCCGAAATACGTGGAGCCGATGCATCCCATCGAGTTCCTGCCGTGGGACAAGAGCAAGTTCATCATGCAGAGTCAGAAGGACGGCTACAACCACCTCTACCTTTTCAACGAGAAAGGCGAATGCATCAAACAGCTGACATCAGGGGAATGGGTAGTGATGGAGGTACTGGGCTTCAACGAGAAGCAGAAATCGGTCATCATCGCCTCCAACGAGTTGAACCCCTTGCAGCGTAACCTCTTTGCCGTTGACATCAAGACGGGCAAGCGCACCCTATTGGACAATGGTGAGGGCGTGCATAGGGGTAAGCTCTCCAAGAGCGGACAGTATCTGTACGACCGGTTCAGCACACCAACCATCCCCAACGCGATTAACGTCACAAAAATCTCAAACCTCAAACCTCAAACCTTCAACCTACTCACAGCCGAAGACCCGTGGAAAGACTATGAGCAGCCCGAATTCATGAGCGGTACCATCAAGGCTGCCGACGGGGTGACCGACCTCTACTACCGCATGGTGAAGCCTCATGACTTTGACCCCAACAAAAAATATCCTACAGTCGTCTATGTCTATGGCGGTCCCCATGCCCACAACGTGGATGCTTCATGGCATTGGAGCAGCCGTTCGTGGGAGACGTATATGGCGCAGAAGGGTTACATTGTCTTCATCCTTGACAACCGAGGCAGTGAGAACCGCGGAAGAGACTTCGAGCAGGCCACCTTCCGTCAGTTGGGACAGATAGAGATGCAAGACCAGATGAAGGGCGTGGAGTTCCTGAAGAGTCTGCCCTATGTTGATGCCAACCGTCTGGGTGTCCACGGATGGTCTTTCGGTGGTTTCATGACCATCTCGCTCATGACCAACTATCCTGATGTGTTCAAGGTGGGTGTGGCCGGTGGTCCTGTCATCGACTGGAAATGGTACGAGGTGATGTATGGCGAACGCTATATGGACACACCCGAACAGAACCCCGAGGGCTATGCCAAGACCAGTCTGCTCAACCAGGCTAAGAATCTCAAGGGCAAGCTGCAGATCATCATTGGCAACAACGACCCCACGGTGGTGCCCCAGCATGCGCTGTCGTTTATCAAAGCCTGCATCGAGGCCGGCACCCAACCCGACTTCTTCGTCTATCCTGGAGAGGAGCACAACATGAGAGGACATGCCAGCGTTCATCTGCATGAGCGCATCACGCAGTACTTTGAGGACTATCTGAAACCCATCAAATAGATAGAAAAGTCCCTTATAGATAGATCAAACCCCCTATAGAGATATGATGCCAAACCTTGAATTAGCAGTCATCGACAACAACATTCTGGCAGCGCTGGGTATGCAGCAGTTGCTAAATGATCTCATCCCAACCGTTGAGGTAAGCATCTTCAATGGATTTGGTGAGTTGGAGGCTGCCGACGAGGGACAGTATGCACACTATTTCGTGTCATCGCGCATCTATTTCGAGCATGTAGCCTATTTCCGCAAGCTGGGCAGACGGGCCGTCGTCCTGGTCAATGGCGACATGCAGATAGCAGGAATGCCCACATTCAACGTCTGCCAGAGTGAGACTGCACTGGTGAAAGCCATCATGAGTCTGTACCACAGGGGACACCCGCAGGGGCACCCGCAAACCCATCCACAGGGGCATCCACAGGGTGATGCCGACAACAAAGCGACCCTGTCACCTCGTGAGACAGAGGTAGCCATACTGTTGGCCAAGGGACTGATCAACAAGGAGATAGCCGATAGACTGAACATCAGTCTTGCTACCGCTATTACCCACCGTAAGAACATCATGGAGAAGCTCCATGCACGCTCTCTGGCCGACATCATCGTCTATGTCATCATGAACGGTCTGGCTGACGTGGGAGAACTATAGAACACCATACAAGAACGATTAAACAAAGAAAAGGACATATAATCATGAAAATTCTGTTATTAGGCAGCGGTGGTCGCGAACACGCCCTCGCATGGAAGATTGCTCAGAGCGAGCGAGTAGAAGAACTGTTTATTGCTCCTGGCAACGCAGGAACATGCCATGTTGGAACAAACGTCAACATGAAGGCCGACGACTTTGAGGCTATCAAGCAGTTTGTGGTAGAGAAAGGTATCGACATGGTGGTGGTAGGTCCCGAGGACCCGCTGGTGAAAGGTATCTACGACGACCTGAAGGCCGACAGCCGCACCAAGAACATCCCTGTGATTGGTCCCTCAAAGGCTGGCGCCGTGCTGGAAGGCTCCAAGGACTTTGCCAAAGGCTTCATGCAGCGTCACCACATCCCTACCGCACGCTACGAGACCTTTGACGGCACCAGAGTGCAAGAAGGTTTGGCCTTCTTGGAGACATTAGAGGCTCCCTATGTGCTGAAGGCCGACGGTCTGTGCGCAGGCAAGGGCGTGCTGATACTCCCCACCCTTGAAGAAGCCAAGAAGGAGCTGAAGGAGATGTTGGGCGGTATGTTTGGCAATGCCTCCAGTCGCGTGGTCATCGAGGAGTTCCTGAGTGGTATCGAGTGTTCTGTGTTCGTGCTGACCGATGGTGAGCATTATAAGATCCTGCCCGAGGCCAAGGACTACAAACGCATTGGTGAGGGCGACAAAGGACTGAACACAGGAGGTATGGGCAGCGTCTCGCCAGTACCCTTTGCCACCAAGGAATGGATGCAGAAGGTAGAAGACCGCATCATCAAGCCTACAGTAGAAGGACTGAAGGCAGAAAACATTGATTATAAAGGTTTTATCTTCTTCGGCCTCATCAACGTGAAAGGCGAGCCGATGGTCATTGAATACAACTGTCGCATGGGTGACCCAGAGACAGAGAGCGTGATGCTGCGTCTGAAGAGTGACATCGTCGATCTGTTTGAGGGTGTTGCCAAGGGCGACCTTAACCAGCGTCAGATAGCGTTTGACGAGCGTGCTGCTGTCTGCGTCATGCTGGTCAGCGGCGGTTATCCTGAAGCCTACAAGAAAGGCTACCCCATCAGCGGCATTGAGCAGGTGGAGGGTTCTGTAGTCTTTCATGCCGGCACAACCACGAAGGACGGTCAGGTGGTGACCAACGGCGGTCGCGTGATTGCTGTCTCCTCCTACGGCAAAGACAAGGAAGAGGCCCTGAAGAAATCGTTCACTGAAGCCCAGAAGATTGAGTTTACTGACAAGTATTTCCGTCGCGATATAGGTAAAGACCTGTAATACGCCTAAAAACAGTAGAGGTAAAGACCTGTGAAACGTCTACAAAACAGAATAGCAGAAAGCAAGAGCACCCTGACCGTAAGCTTTGCCTACGGACTGGGTGTATGGCTGTTGGGTGGCTTGGTGACCCAAAACCTGTGGTTACAGTTTGGGGCCTTCATCATCACAGCCTTCCTAATGTTTTACCTGAACAACAGCCTGGCCCTGTTGCGTGTGCGCAGCCGTATGGTGTCGTGTGCCTATATCGTACTGACATGTTGCGCCAGCCAGCTGTTTTCCTCACAGGAAAGTGCCATAGCCTCGATGTGTCTTGCCATTGCGCTCATCTTCCTGTTCCATACCTATCAGGACCACCAGGCTGTAGGGAAGATCTATTATGCCTTCCTCTTCATCGGACTGGCTTCTGTATTCTTTGCCAAGATACTATGGCTTGTGCCCCTGATATGGATGCTGACAGCCACCAATATGCAGTCGCTCAACTTCCGCACTTTAGCCTGTTCACTGTTGGGACTTCTCACTCCCTACTGGTTCATCATGCCTTGGTTAGTGATGCAAGACAACTACTCTTGGCTGCTGTCCCATCTATCCCAACTCGTCACCTTTGCCCCTGCCTTCGACTATTCCGGAACGGCCATTGGACTTGTTGTAGTGTTACTTTTTATTACTATAGTTAACACATTAGGTATCATACACATACTAAGAGTTGGATATGAGGACAAAACGCGCATCAGACTGACCTTTGGCTTCCTCTCTATCCTATCTGTTGCAGGTATTCTGTTCCTGATTGTCCAACCCCAGTACTATGACCCCATGATGCGTCTCATCATCGTGCTGAGTAGTCCCGTTATCGCCCATTACATGACACTCACATCCAGCCGCATCACCAACATCCTGTTCTTCGTCATCACAGTGCTGGCTGTTGTCATCGCCATCTTCAACCTATGGATGCCTTCATTCAACTTCTGACAGAAAACGGCTATTGGGGCATGATGCTCGCCGCCTTCCTTGCCGGTAGCTTTATTCCCTTTTCCAGCGAGGCTGTGATGCTGGGGCTGTTGGCAGCAGGTCTCGACCCCTGGCTGCTGATGGTCTATGGCACCATAGGTAATGTGGCTGGCGGATTCGTGAACTACGGCATCGGCAGGATGGGAAAGACCGAATGGATTGAGAAATACCTGCACGTCAGTCAGGAGAACATGGCTAAGGCCGAACGGTTTATGGCTGGACGAGGAGCCATGATGGGCTTCTTTGCCTTCGTTCCCATCCTGGGCAGCGCCATCACCATCCTATTAGGACTGATGCGTGCCAACATCGTCATCTCGCTGGCCAGCATCACCCTGGGCAAGTTCCTCCGTTATTGGGTTCTTGTCTATGGTGTCAGCATGCTGTTATAAAGGAAGTTAAAGGGAAGTTATCGCTTCGCTTGGAAGTTAAAGGGAAGTATGAAACGTGTTCATAATCGTTAATTATTGTAGAGCGGTAGCAAATTATTCACTATTCACTATTCACTTTTCACTTAAAATTACTACCTTTGCAAGCTGAAAAGTGATTTTTAACGTTAAAAGTACACATAAACAATGAAACAATTCCGTCTCGTGGACAATGTGATGGGTTGGCTTGCCTTCTTGGTAGCCGCCTTCGTCTATTGTTCTACCGTAGAGCCGACAGCCTCTTTCTGGGACTGTCCTGAGTTTATTACTACCGGATACAAACTGGAGATTGGTCATCCACCCGGTGCACCCTTCTTCATGCTGACAGCCAACCTGTTCTCACAGTTTACCAGCGACCCCTCTCAGGTGGCCTTCATGGTGAACATGATGAGTGCATTGCTATCGGCTGCCTGCATTCTCTTCCTGTTCTGGACCATCACGCATCTGGTGCGGCGGTTGCTTATCAACCGTTGGGACGAACTTGACCTGAACAAGATGATCATCATCGAGGGTTCTGGTCTGGTGGGAGCACTCATCTACACTTTCAGCGACACCTTCTGGTTCTCTGCTGTTGAGGGTGAGGTCTATGCCTACTCCTCGTTCTTCACCGCTGTGGTGTTCTGGCTGATACTGAAATGGGAAGACCACGCTGACGAGCCTCACAGTGACCGCTGGCTCATTCTGATCATGTACATGACGGGCCTCAGCATCGGTGTTCACCTGTTGAACCTGCTGTGTCTGCCTGCCATCGTGCTGGTCTATTACTACAAGCGTTTCCCCAATGCCAACCTGAAAGGCTCGCTGCTGGCGCTGCTCATCTCGTTCGTGCTGTTGGCAGCAATCCTCTATGGTGTCATCCCTGGTGTGGTCACCGTTGGCGGCTGGTTTGAGCTATTCTTCGTGAACTCCCTCAGCATGCCGTTCAACTCTGGTCTGATCATCTACCTCATCCTGCTTGTCGGCACCGTGCTGTGGGCCATCTATGAGACACAGACAGCCAATGACAAGAACTGGAAACGTCAGAACATTGCCTTCCTGTTGGGCTTCGGTCTGCTGGGTGTACCCTTCATCGGTCACGGCTGGTCAGCCTTCATTACAGGCATCATCATCCTTGGCATCGTAGGATGGCTGTTGTTCATACGCAAGCGCACTAAGGAGACCAAGGCACTCATACCGCTGGTATCCCCACGTCTTAAGAATACCACCCTGCTCTGTATGCTGATGCTGATGATTGGCTACTCTACGTATGCCGTCATCGTCATCCGCTCTTCGGCCAACCCACCGATGGACCAGAACTCACCCGAGGATATCTTCTCGCTGGGTGACTACATGAGCCGTGAACAGTATGGCTACACCCCCCTGCTCTACGGACAGACCTATGCCTCTGAGATTGTCTGGGACGAGCCCGACGAGAACGGCATTCGCAAGCCCAAGAAGGACTACAAGGGTGTAGAGTATAAGCGTGTGGAGAAAGCTTCTCCCGACGAGCCCGACCGCTACGAAGAAGTAGCTGAGGACAAGCGTCAGAAGGTACGTTATGTCTATCACCAGAACATGATATTCCCACGTATGCACTCCAGCGACCACAAGGAACAGTATGAGACTTGGCTTGAGGGCGTCGAGGGCAAGGAGGTGCCTTCTGAGAACGGCGAGGGTACTATCACCATCCCCACATTCATGGACAACCTGAAGTTCTTCTTCTCCTACCAGATGAACTTCATGTACTGGCGCTACTTCTTCTGGAACTTTGCTGGTCGTCAGAACGATATCCAGGGACATGGAGACCTCATTCACGGCAACTGGATCACAGGTATCTCAGCATGGGATAATGCCCGACTGGGGGACCAGTCGCTGCTGCCCGACGTCCTGAAGAACAACAAGGGCCACAACGTCTATTACTGTCTGCCGCTGCTTCTGGGACTCATTGGTCTGTTCTGGCAGATGCTACGTCGCGGTCAGAAGGGTGTCAAGCAGTTCTGGGTGGTCTTCTTCCTGTTCTTCATGACGGGTATGGCCATCGTGCTCTACCTGAACCAGACACCATCGCAGCCACGTGAACGTGACTATGCCTATGCCGGTTCATTCTATGCCTACGCTATTTGGTGTGGTATGGGTGTAACCGCTATTGCCATGATGCTGCAGCGCTTCATCAAGAAGTACCAGTATGTAGTGTCAGCCATCGTGTCGGCAGCCTGTCTGTTGGTACCCATCCAGATGGCTTCGCAGAACTGGGACGACCACGATCGCTCTGGCCGTTATACCTGTCGCGACTTTGGTCAGAACTACCTGATGTCGCTGCAGGACGAGGGCAAGCCCATCATCTTCACCAATGGCGACAACGACACCTTCCCGCTATGGTACAACCAGGATACTGAGGGAGTACGTCGCGATGTGCGTGTATGCAACCTCAGTTATCTGCAGACCGACTGGTACACTGACCAGATGTTGCGTCCAGCCTACGAGTCGCCCGCTGTGCCCATCGGCTTCACGCCCTATCAGTACAACAACATGCCCAACTATTTCGTTGTTGACCCGAATATAGGCTACGCTATCGAACTGCTGAGCGACAGATTTCCAAAAGATGCCAAAGAACTTTTTGGTGAAGATCCGTTTGAGCTGAAGAACGTGATGAAGAACTGGATTCGCAACGAACGTTCAGAAGAGCTCCAAAAGAAACAACGGAAAGCTCTCGAATATGCGTTTAACCTGATGGCACAGGAGTATAGCGACAGAGCAAAGATGGCAGAGGCCAACAAGGACAAAGAGAGTCAGCAATATTATGAGGAGTACGCCAAATACTTCAGCGAATACAAGATTGACCTCAACGTCTTCCCCAATGATGAGTTGTTCCTCGACATTGACAAAGAAGCTGTGAAGAAGAGCGGTATGACCATTCCTGGTGCAGAACGCCTCAATGGATATCCTGAGGAACAGCGCGACAGTATTCTTAACGAGCTAATCCCCGACCGCATTGCCATTAACATCACAACGCGCCTTAACGGCTCTACCAGCCGCATCTTGGGCCGCAGTCAGGTAATGATGCTCGACATGCTGGCCAACGCCAACTGGAGCCGTCCGCTCTATGTGGCTATGACCGTAGGTTACGACCAGTATCCTGGCCTGCATGAATACATGACGCAGGAAGGTCTCACCTATCGCATCACACCGTTCAAGAACAAACGCAGCATGGATACCGACCGCACCTATGAACGTGTGATGAAGCACTTCAAGTTTGGCGGCGTAAAGACCAAGGGCGTCTATATCGACGAGACGGTGATGCGCATGTGTCTCACCCACCGTTTCCTGCTGACCGACCTGGCTCAGGACCTCGTCAGAGAGAATAAGAACGACAAGGCCGCCAAGGTCATGAAGCTCATCGAGACAGAGTTGCCCTTCTACAACGTGCCCTGCGACTACGACAACGACAAGATGCCTTATGGTGACAAGAACAACGGTTTGGGCGAACAATATCGTGCCTGGGTGAGAAGTAGTGCTCTCGATATGGCGAAGATCTACTTTACTCTTGGTGGTGATGCCAACGTCAAGAAGGGTATGGCCATCATCAACGACGTGTGGAAGACAGCATCCGACTTCAGTAACTACTACATGTCGATGAAACCCTCTATGTTTGCACGCAATGAGCAACCCTGCGTCTTCCAGTTTGTCACACAGCTGGAAATATTGCGCATCCTGAAGGAAGCCAACCTGAAGGACGAGTTCGACAAGAAAGCAGCCCAGCTGCAGAAGAACATCCAGAGATTCGTTAGTGAAGGTGGCTCTTTCGAGAAACAGCATCAGGACAAGAAGACTGGCCTCTGGTACTTCGACACCTATGCCAACATCGTTCTTGAGACCCAGAATCTTAAGTGGAACGACGACTACTACGAGGATGAAGAGTATGATGAGTATGTCGATGAAGCCGAAGACGACGAGGCTTATTATGACGAAGTTGAAGGCAACGACTCACTATGATCATTGAGCAACCAGCAGTTTATCTGCGTTGGCTCTATCCTAAGGCCTACTGGCGAATGGACCGTCGCGAGCGCTCAGTTTATCTGACGTTCGATGACGGCCCCATCCCTGAAGCCACCCCCTTCATCCTTCAGACGTTGCGCAACTATGACGTCAAGGCCACCTTCTTCGTTGTGGGCGACAATGTGAGAAAGTACCCTGAACTGTACCAGCAGATTATTGATGAAGGTCACCAGGTGGGCAACCACACCTACAACCACATTAGCGGCTTTCGCCACACATTGCGTGGCTACAGCAAAAACGTAGAGAAGGCCAATACCTATATCCATAGCCATTATATGCGACCGCCTCATGGCTGGATGCGCCTGTCACAATATGCCTGGCTCAGCCGCAAGTACAAGGTTGTGATGTGGGATCTCGTCACGCGCGACTACTCCAAGTGGATGACGGCAGAGGATATCGTCAACAATGTGAAACGCTACGCTCGAAACGGTTCCATCATCACCTTTCACGATTCGCTGAAGTCCATCGACAAACTGCGCACTGCTTTACCAGAAAGCATTCGCTGGCTCAAAGAGCAAGGATATGAATTCAAGATATTCAAGTGAACAGTTGAAAGCCGAGGCCCTCAGTCTCGGCTTTTCTGCTTGTGGTATAGCTAAGGCGGGACCTGTTGATGCGCAGGTGGCCGCCCACTATCGCCAATGGATAGAACAAGGCGGACATGCTGACATGCACTATCTGGCCAACAATCTCGACAAGCGTCTTGACCCCACCCTACTCCTTGAAGGTGCCCGTAGCATCATCGTCGTAGCCCTGAACTACGCCCCTGCACGTCGTATCCCTGCCGATGAATACCAGCTTGCCGTCTATGCCTATGGTCGCGACTATCACGACGTTCTGAAAGACCGCATTCGCCAGCTAATTCTCAATTCTCAATTCTCAATTCTCAATTCCAAAATCGCCACAGACACCGTCCCTATTCTTGAGCGCTATTGGGCGCAACAGGCAGGCTTGGGCTTTATAGGCCGCAACCACCAGCTCATCATCCCTCAGGCGGGATCGATGTTCTTTCTGGGCGAGATTATCACTACTGCAGAGTTCGACCACTACGACGAACCTATGCCTAACCGCTGTGGTACCTGTCGCCGTTGCATCGATGCCTGTCCTACAGGAGCCTTGGGTGAAGTTTTCAATTCCAAAAAGTGCCTCTCGTACCAAACGATAGAGAACCGTGGTGAGATTGATGAAGCGGCAAAGGACAAGATAGGTAACACCATCTACGGCTGCGACCGTTGTCAGCAAGCGTGCCCCTGGAACCGTTTTGCCTCACCCACCGACATACCAGAGTTGCAACCCAGCGATGACCTCCTGAAAATGAAACGTGAGGACTGGCAGCACCTCTCCGTTGAGGACTACCAGAAACTCTTCAAAGGCTCTGCCGTGAAACGTGCCAAGTACGATGGTCTCATGCGCAACATCCGAGCGGCAGAAAAGGAATAACTTGAATCCCCGAATAACGAAAAGATAAAAACAATGACAACATCTTACGTAATAATCATAGTGGTAGCCCTATTGCTGGTACTGCTACTGACCGGCTACAACAGCCTGGTAATGCTACGCAACAAGGTCAACGAGGCATTTGCCACGATGGACGTCAGCCTGAAGAAGCGCTACGACCTGATACCTGCGCTTGTAGAAGTGGTGAAGGGCTATGCCGCTCACGAGTCGGATACGCTTATTGAGACGACAGCCATACGCAGTCGTGCCGTTGACCATGATGACCGCAAAGGTCAGCTGCAAGGTGAGAAGGGCATAGGCGATGCCTTGAAAAAACTGTTTGTCGTAGCCGAGGCCTATCCGGAACTGAAGGCAAACACCACGTTCCTCACCCTCCAGCAGCAACTGTCGGCTATGGAAGACGAGATTGCGCTGTCGCGTCGCTACTACAATGGCAGCGTCAGAGAGTACAATAACCGTTGCCAGACGGTACCGTTCAACCTGGTAGCCCGTCTCTTCGGCTTCAAGTCGATGCCTATGTTTGCTATGGGCAACGATGAAGAGCGCCACGCTGTGAACGTCGGCAAGGCCTTCATGCTCTTCCTCCTGTTACTGGGCTGCTCGCCAGCGATGGCCAACAAGGGTGGATTCTACTATGAAAGCATCAAGGTCGATGCAGAGGTTCATGAAAATAACGTGTGGGATGTCACAGAGCGCATCAAAGTATATTTTACCCAAAGTCGGCACGGCATCTATCGTTACATTCCCTGTTCATTCAGTCTGAATCACAACGTTTCTGGTGATAAAGACTATCAGAAGGGTAGTCCCAGCGAGGTAACATTCCAGTATGAGTCCGATATCGACAACGTCAGCGTTGACGGATGGGACTTCAATACAGAATATGACAACGGCAACCTCGTGATACGCATCGGCGATGAAGACGAGCTGGTGAAAGGGACACAGACCTATATCATCCATTACACTTACACCTATCGTGATGACAGGCGCCCTGACTACGACTATCTGTTTCACACCATTTTGGGTACCGACTTCGAAGAGCCCATCAACCACTTCAGCTTCCGCATCAAGTTCGACAAACCCCTGCCCGACGATATTGCCGAACGTCTGAAAGTGTATAGCGGCAAGTATGGCAATAAGGATCATGTCATCGAGAACCTGAAGATCAACGTCACCCCCACCCTTATCGAAGGTGGGGCCGATAGCGTGAAACCCTATCACGGTGTGACGCTCTACGCCCAACTGCCACAGGGCTACTATAAGGACGTTCTGGACGTGAACCCCATCGTACACCAACTGTTCCT
>Ga0310694_10005301_pt1 | contig 12355 bp, 19 predicted proteins | sample 174DNAGHGhighgp2_FD_203884 | JGI IMG/M metagenome (GOLD analysis project Ga0310694, IMG submission 203884) | Sheep rumen microbial communities from Palmerston North, Manawatu-Wanganui, New Zealand - 1742 DNA GHGhigh gp2 (v2) (version 2) | ecosystem: Host-associated > Mammals > Digestive system...
TGACAGAGGACCATGCCTCTCCCGGCGGCAGCGCAGACCTCCTCGCCATGACCTATTTCCTCTATTTCATGGAGACCGGCAGGGTGCCTTCCACAGTGAAGTAAAGAAAAAAGAAGGAGGCCTTCATGCCCAGAAAGAATAACCGCAATACCAGGGGCAGGATCATCTCCGCCGCCTGGAAGCTTTTCTACGAGAACGGCTACGAAGAGACCACCATAGAGGACATTGTCTTTGAGTCCCAGACCTCCAGAGGCTCCTTTTATCATTATTTCGAGGGAAAGGACGCCCTTCTGGGGACCCTGGCCTATGTCTTCGATGAAAAATATGAGGAGCTCCAGGACCAGCTGGATCCGGACCAGGATGCCCTGCAGCAGCTGGTCCGCTTAAATCATGACCTTTTTCACATGATCGAGGAGTCTATTTCCAGAGACCTGCTGACAAGACTCCTTTCCACCCAGCTTCTGGCCCAGGGGGAAAAGCACCTGCTGGACCGCAACAGGACCTATTTCCGTCTGCTGCGCAGGATCATCCTGGAAGGACAGAAAAAAGGGCAGCTGAGGAAGGATCTGACCGTCAATGAGATCACCAAGGCCTACGCCCTCTGGGAAAGGGCTCTTCTGTACGACTGGTGCCTGTGCGGCGGGGAATACTCCCTGGTGTCCTATACGGACAGGGTCACCCCCCTTTTCCTTCAGAGCTACCGTCCCGAAGGAAAGGGAAAAGAAGAGAATGCCGGACGGGATGTTAAATAACATCAAGATGCATATCGTCTGAATGTTGTGAATGTTATTACAAAATTCAGATTTGCGTTTCGACAGATGTACAGCATCAAAACGGCTTAAATAAAAGAAAATATTGGGTTTTTAGGAAACGGAGTACAGAATCCATTCTGTACTCCGTTCTGTATTTTATTCTGGTTAATAGTGTGATATAATGCGCCGGTATGATGTATTTCATACCATATGAAAGGAGAGATTATCATGACAACAGCACAGGTACTGATCATTGCAACCATTATTGCCTATCTGTTCGGCATGCTGCTGATCGGTTTCATCTTCAACCGTCAGGGCGCAGCGGACACCCAGGACGGCTTCTATATCGGCGGAAGAAAGCTGGGCCCTCTGGTCACGGCCATGAGCGCGGAGGCCTCCGACATGAGCTCCTATCTGCTGATGGGCCTGCCGGGCCTGGCCTATATCGCAGGTCTGGCCGAGGTCTCATGGACGGCCATAGGTCTTGCCGTGGGCACCTACCTCAACTTCCTCTTTGTCTCCAGAAAGCTGCGCAGGTATTCCGCCAGGATCGGCGCCTATACCATCCCCGATTTCTTTTCCAGAAGATATGAAGATAAAAACCATGTCCTGTCTCTTCTGGCTGCCCTGATCATCATTATCTTCTTCGTTCCCTATACCGCTTCGGGCTTCAAGGCCGTTGGGACCCTTTTCAACAGCCTCTTCGGCGTGGAATATCATATCGCCATGGCCTTCGGCGCGGTCATCATCGTGGCCTACACCACCATGGGCGGCTTTATGGCAGTTTCCACCACCGACCTGGTCCAGTCCATCTTTATGACCATCGCCCTGATCGTGATCGTATTCTTCGGTATCGAAAAAGCCGGCGGCATGGGCGTCGTGGTAGAAAACGCGAAGGCTCTTCCGGGTTACTTAAGCCTGACCCAGGGCTATGACTGGGCATCGGGATCAGCCGGTTCCTTCGGACTTTTCAGCATTGTCTCCACACTGGCCTGGGGCCTGGGCTACTTTGGCATGCCTCACATCCTGCTCCGTTTTATGGCCATCCGTGACGAAGAGGAGCTGGTCCTTTCCAGAAGGATCGCTTCCATCTGGTGTGTGCTCTCCATGGGCATCGCCGTCTTCATCGGTGTGATCGGCTATTCCGTATCAAAGTCGGGCGCCATCCCCATGCTGGAGAACAGCTCCGATTCCGAGACGGTCATTATTCAGATGGCCAACCTGATGAGCGAGCACGGCTTCCTCTTTGCCATCCTGGCCGGCATCATCCTGGCCGGCATCCTGGCCGCTACCATGTCCACGGCGGATTCCCAGCTGCTGGCGGCAGCTTCCTCCGTGTCCCAGGACCTGATCCAGGAATTTTTCGGCATCAAGCTGAGCCAGAGGGCTACCATGATCGCCGCCAGAGTCACCGTTCTCTGCATCGCGGCCATCGCCATCGTTCTGGCCTGGAATCCCAACTCCTCGGTCTTCCGGGTGGTATCCTTTGCCTGGGCGGGCTTCGGCGCGGCCTTCGGTCCCACCATGCTGCTGGCCCTCTTCTGGAAGAGGTCCAACCGCCAGGGCGCCATCGCCGGCATCGCCGTCGGCGGCATCATGGTCTTCGTATGGAAGTTCGTCATTGCGCCCATGGGCGGCGTTCTTGCCATCTATGAGCTGCTTCCTGCTTTCCTGTTCGGCCTTGCCGCCAACGTGATCGTAAGCCTTGTGACCCCTGCTCCTTCCGGCAGCATCGGGAAGATCTTTGATGAGGTCTCTGCCTGATTTTGTTCGTTTGTCTCCGTCTTTCGCGGGGCGGAGAGTTTCGATAACAGTTTCTTCCGGGAAAGGACCGCTTCCTTATGGGGGCGGTCCTTTCTGCATCCGGACTGCCTGACAGGCATCAGGCTGATATCTGCCGGCTCTTTTGCCTGCCGGCAAGATCTCTCCTTGCCTTTTGGAGGAAAGCATTGTAGACTAAAGCAGCGCATTCCGGAAGAGGCCCGAAAAGACTGGCCTGCAGCGCGGAAGGCTATGGAAACATCACTCCGGACGACAGTCCCGGAGCATGCATATATAATAAGTAGAAACCTGACCGGTTTCGGGAATGAGAGGTCGCTATGTGGGTCGCTGACAAATGGCAGGACTATGAGGTGCTGGATACGTCCGGCGGTGAAAAGCTGGAGAGATGGGGAGAGTACAGACTGATCCGTCCGGATCCCCAGGTCATCTGGGATACTCCGAAAGGCAGACAGTGGAGAAAGCCCAACGGCCACTACCACCGCAGCAGCAAGGGCGGCGGAGAGTGGGAATTCTTTGACCTGCCCGAGGAATGGACCATTTCCTACAGGGAGCTGACCTTCCACTTAAAGCCCTTCAGCTTCAAGCATACAGGACTCTTTCCCGAGCAGGCCGTCAACTGGGACTGGTGCGCAGGCCTCATCGGCAGGGCAGTCTCGGAAGGGCGCAGCGTAAAGGTCCTCAATCTCTTTGCCTATACCGGCGGTGCCACGGTATCCGCGGCAGCGGCGGGAGCCTCCGTGACCCATGTGGACGCTTCCAAAGGCATGGTGGGCTGGGCCAGGGAAAACGCGGCTTCCTCCGGTCTTTCGGATGCCTCCATCCGCTGGCTGGTGGATGACTGCGGCAAGTTCGTGGAGAGGGAGATCCGCAGGGGCAATACCTATGACGCCATCATCATGGATCCGCCTTCCTACGGAAGGGGACCCAAGGGCGAGATCTGGAAGATGGAGACCAGCATCTATCCCTTCATATTAAAATGCAGGGAGCTCCTGTCCGAAGATCCCCTCTTCTTCCTGATCAATTCCTATACCACCGGCCTGCAGCCCGCCGTTCTTTCCTATATGCTCCATACGGCCATCGACCCCATCCGGAAAGGAAAGGTGGAGGCGGACGAAGTGGGGCTGCCTGTTTCCGGAAACGGACTGGTCCTTCCCTGTGGCGCCGCCGGCAGGTGGACAGGTCAGCACTATATCTAGAAGGGGCACATACAAGATGTTGTACCCTTCGGGCCCCGGGGCAGGATATCTGTCCTGAGGGAAAGATGCTTAGAAAAATTCGTCATTCTCACGAATTTTCAGTCATATTTTTGTGAAAAACTTTTAAAATAATGCTTGCAAAACCGGCAGACATCCTGTAAACTATCATTTGCTGTGACATGATAGCTGTGAAGCGTGAGGTTGCCCGAGCGATCGGGGTTTTCCGTGGAGCGAATGTCTGGGGCCATGAGCCCGCAATCTGACGACAAGTCACTGTACCAGAGAAAGTCTGCCGGTAAGAGCAGAAACAACGTGTGAGAATCGTGATGTGCAAATATCGCGAAACGCACGGCAACGTGTACAGTCGCCACTTGTCGTACTAAAGTAAAAGTACGAAGAGAGGAGACTTTTTTTATGGCAAATCAGGTTATGAGAATCACACTCAAGGCGTATGATCATCAGCTTATCGATGCGTCTGCCAAGAAGATCATCGAGACAGTCAAGAAGACTGGCTCTCAGGTGTCCGGACCGGTTCCGCTTCCCACAAAGAAGGAAGTCGTTACCATCCTCCGCGCTGTTCACAAGTATAAGGACAGCCGTGAGCAGTTCGAGCAGAGAACACACAAGAGACTGATCGACATCATCACACCTACCCAGAAGACTGTAGATGCTCTGCAGCGTCTGGAAATGCCCGCCGGTGTCTACATCGACATCAAGATGAAAAACAAGTAATCGCTTCGCGCTTACATGTTCAGACCCTCGCCTGAGGCTCGGGTCTGCAGATAGTTCGGAAGAACTTCCTTATATAAAGGGCATTTAAATGAGATAACATCTGCTAAATGCAGTTGTTCATAACAAAACCTCTACTAGTATGACATCCCCCGGACACCTCGGTCCGGAGAGAGGCAGAGAGCGCCGGATCCGGTCAGACAGCAGGCCGGCTTCGGAAAAACAGGGAAAGATGCCAGTTCCACAAGGCCCATGCTGATGTCCGCTGTAGAAAAACCGAAGACACCGCAGATGCAGGACTTCACTTATGACCTCCCGGAAGGGCGGTCCACTAAGAGCCGCGAAGGAGCGGCGGAAAGAGGTAAAAATGAAGAAAGCGATTTTAGCAACAAAAATCGGTATGACACAGGTCTTCAAAGAAGATGGTACTGTAGTACCCGTAACTGTCCTTGAGGCAGGCCCCTGTGTTGTTACCCAGGTCAAGACTGTAGACAACGACGGCTACGAAGCTGTTCAGGTTGGCTACGGCGAAGCAAAGGAAAGAATCACCACCAAGGATAAGACCGGCAAAAAGGTCGTTGCTCACCAGCACGGTGTAGGCAGGGCTATGCAGGGTCATTTCAAAAAGGCCGGTGTTTCCGTGAAAAAGCATGTACAGGAGTTCCGTTTTGAGAACGCTGCCGATTACAAGCTCGGCGACGAGATCAAGGCTGACATCTTTGCAGAAGGCGACAAGATCGATGTTACCGCTGTAACCAAGGGCAAAGGCTTCCAGGGCGCCATCAAGCGTCACGGCCAGCACAGAGGTCCCATGAAGCACGGTTCCAAGTATCATCGTCATGCAGGCTCCAACGGCTCTTCATCCGATCCGTCCAGAGTCTTCAAGGGCAAGCACATGCCTGGTCATATGGGCGCTGTGCAGGTGACCATCCAGAACCTTGAGGTAGTCAGGGTCGATGCAGAGAAGAATCTTCTTCTTGTCAAGGGCGCAGTTCCCGGACCGAAGAAGGGCCTGATCACTGTCAAAGAGACAACCAAGGCAGAAGCATAACGGAAAGGAGGACCACACATAAATGGCAAACGTATCTGTTTTAAATATGGAAGGTGTTGAAGTCGGCACAATCGACTTAAACGATGCGGTCTTTGGCGTAGACGTTAATGAACATCTGCTTCACATGGCTGTTGTTCAGCAGCTTGCAAATAACCGTCAGGGCACACAGAGTGCAAAGACCCGCGGCCAGGTTTCCGGCGGCGGCAGAAAGCCCTACAGACAGAAGGGTACCGGTCATGCAAGACAGGGTTCCACCAGATCTCCTCAGTTCACAGGCGGCGGCGTCGTATTCGCACCCCAGCCCCGTGACTACTCCTTCAAGCTGAACAAGAAGGAAAAGAGAGCAGCTCTGAAGTCCGCTCTGACAGACCGCGTACAGAACGGCAAGGTTATCGTTCTCGATGAGCTGAAGCTTGATGAGATCAAGACCAAAGAGATGGTCAGAGTTCTCGGCAATATCAAAGCTGCAGAAAAGGCTCTGGTCGTTACAGCTGATAAGGACGAGACAGTGGTCAAGTCCGCAAGAAACCTTGCTAAGGTAGTGACAACCACAACATCACAGCTGAATGTCTATGATGTTATGAACGCACAGACAGTCGTCCTGACAAAGGATGCTGTTGCGAAGATCGAGGAGGTATACGCATAATGGCAACTCTCGAATATTATGACATCATTTTAAAGCCTGTCATTACTGAGAAGAGTATGGAGGCTATGGGCGAGAAGAAGTATGTCTTCCTCGTACATCCGGACGCAAATAAGTTCCAGATCAAGACTGCTGTTGAGAGACTCTTTGACGGCGTCAAAGTTGCTCGCGTCAACACACTGAACATCAGAGGCAAGAAGAAGAGAAGAGGCATGACAGTCGGCAGAACTGCCAAGACCAAGAAGGCATACGTTTTCCTTACTGAGGACAGCAAGGACATCGAGATCTTCTCCGGACTTTGATCCTGATGAATACGGCACAGCAGTCATTTAAATGCGGTGCAAAGAATTAAAAAGAAACATGAAGAGGAGAACTAATCATGGGAATTAAGAAGTATACCGCTTATACCCCGTCCAGAAGAAATATGACTGGTTCTGACTTTGCAGAAGTTACCAAGAAGACTCCTGAGAAGTCTCTGGTTGTTTCCCTGAAGAAAAACGCAGGTCGTAATAACCAGGGTAAGATCACTGTCAGACACCACGGCGGCGGCAACAGAAGAAAATACAGACTCGTAGATTTCAGAAGACTGAAAGACGGCGTTCCCGCAAAGGTCATCGGCGTTGAGTACGATCCCAACAGAACAGCAAACATCGCTCTGATCGTTTATGCTGACGGAACAAAGTCCTATATCCTGGCTCCTCAGGGCCTGACAGACGGCATGACCGTTATGAACGGTCCCGAAGCCGAAATCAGAACAGGCAACTGCCTGCCCCTGACCCAGATCCCCGTTGGTACCCTGGTACACAACGTTGAGCTGTATCCCGGCAAGGGCGGCCAGATGGTCAGAGCAGCCGGCACAGCTGCACAGGTCATGGCTAAAGAAGGCAAGTACATCACACTTCGTCTTCCTTCCGGTGAGATGAGAATGGTTCCCAAGGACTGCAGAGCAACCGTCGGCGTTCTTGGCAACATCGATCACAACCTGATCAACTATGGTAAAGCAGGACGCAAGCGCCACATGGGTATCCGTCCTACCGTCAGAGGTTCCGTCATGAACCCCAACGATCACCCTCACGGTGGTGGTGAAGGTAAGGCACCTATCGGACGTCCCGGCCCGAGCACTCCTTGGGGCAAGCCCGCTCTTGGTTACAAGACACGCAGGAAGAAAGCTTCCGATAAGCTGATTGTAAGAAGACGCAGCGGCAAGAAGAAATAATTAAGGAGGAAAAACCATGGCAAGATCATTAAAGAAAGGCCCTTTTATTGACGAGAGCCTTAGAAAGAAAGTTGATGCTATGAACGCATCCGGCGACAAGTCTGTTATCAAGACATGGTCCCGCCGTTCCACAATTTTCCCGTCCTTCGTAGGTCATACTTTTGCTGTCCATGACGGACGCAAGCATGTTCCGGTCTACGTTACAGAAGATATGGTTGGCCACAAGCTTGGTGAGTTTGTTATGACCAGGACCTACAGAGGCCACGCCGGCAACAATAAAGACGAGAGAAGGAGCAGGTAAGTTAAACCCTGCGTGTACAGAACACTTGAAAGGAGGACGGATCTATGGCAAACGGACATAGAACCCAAATCAAGAGAGAAAGAAATGCACAGAAGGATACAAGACCTTCTGCAAAGCTTTCCTACGCAAGAATTCCTGTTCAGAAAGCCTGCTTCGTAATGGATGCGATCAGAGGCAAGAGCGTCACAGAGGCACAGGGTATTCTTACATATAACAACAGATACGCTTCAGAAGTTATCCTTAAGTTACTCAACTCCGCAGCAGCCAATGCTGCCAACAACCAGGGACTGAACGCTGACAACCTTTACATTGCAGAGTGCTACGCATTTGACGGCCCTACAATGAAGAGGATCAGACCCAGAGCACAGGGCAGAGCCTACAGAATCCTGAAGAGAATGAGCAATCTTAAGATCGTTCTTGATGAGAAGAAGTGATAACAGAAAGGAGCCTTAAATGGGACAGAAAGTTAATCCTCACGGCCTGAGAGTTGGCGTTATCAAAGACTGGGATTCCAGATGGTACGCTGGAGCAGATTTCTCAGACCTTCTGGTTGAAGATTACAACATCAGAAAATATCTGAAGAAGAAATTATTCAATGCCGGCGTTTCCAAGATCGAGATCGAAAGAGCATCCGGCAGAGTCAGAGTGATCGTTTACGCAGCCAAGCCCGGCGTCATCATCGGCAAGGGCGGTGCTGAGATCGAAGTCACAAGGAACCAGCTGGCCAAGATGACCGGCAAGAAGGTCCTTCTTGACATCAAGGAGATCAAGCGCCCCGACAAGGATGCACAGCTGGTAGCAGAGAACATCGCTCAGCAGCTTGAGAACCGTGTAACATTCCGCCGCGCCATGAAGTCTGCCATGAGCAGAACCATGAAGTCCGGCGCTCTCGGTATTAAGACAGCATGCAGCGGCCGTCTCGGCGGTGCTGATATCGCTCGTACAGAAAGCTACTCCGAAGGAACCATCCCGCTTCAGACACTTCGTGCTGACATCGACTATGGTTTCGCAGAAGCTGACACCACCTACGGTAAGGTCGGCGTCAAGGTCTGGATCTACAAGGGCGAAGTACTTCCTGCAAAAAATACTGAGAAAGCAGCCAAGGCTGCAGAATAATTAAGGAAGGGAGCAATCAACTATGTTAATGCCTAAAAGAGTTAAATATCGTAAACAGTTCCGCGGCAGCATGGCAGGCACACCTTCCAGAGGAACCAAGATCACTTATGGTGAATATGGTCTTGTATGCCTGGATCCTGTTTGGATCAAGTCCAACCAGATCGAGGCAGCCCGTGTCGCTATGACTCGTTACATTAAGAGAGGCGGTAAGGTCTGGATCAAGATCTTCCCCGACAAGCCTGTAACCAAGAAGCCTGCCGAAGTCCGTATGGGTTCCGGTAAGGGCGCAGTCGAGTACTGGGTAGCCGTTGTTAAGCCCGGCAGAGTCATGTTTGAGATCGCTGGCGTACCTGAAGCAACAGCAAAAGAAGCACTCCGTCTTGCAGCGAACAAGCTTCCCTGCAGATGCAAGATTGCTTCCAAGGCTGATTTGGAGGGCAGTGCAGAATGAAAAGTAAGACTTATTTAGAAGAACTCAACAGCAAATCCGTGGAAGAACTGGCAAACGAGCTGGTATCCGCGAAGAAAGAACTCTTTAATCTGAGATTCCAGAACGCAACTAACCAGCTGCAGAACACTGCAAGGATCAGAGAAGTCCGCAGGAACATCGCCCGCATTCAGACCGCTCTGAGCAGCAAGGCAGAGTGAGCCGGGATCTTACGGAAAGGAGAATAATCGTGGAAAGAAATCTTAGAAAAGTCCGTATCGGCAAAGTCGTCAGCAATAAGATGGATAAGACGATTGTTGTTGCGATCGAGGACCATGTCAAACATCCTGTGATCGGCAAGATCGTAAAGAGAACCTACAAGCTGACTGCACATGATGAAAACAATGAATGCGGCGTAGGCGATACCGTAAGAGTTATGGAAACAAGACCTCTGTCCAAGACAAAGAGATGGAGACTGGTCAACGTAGTAGAAAAGGCTCGCTAATCCGGTTTTAATTGCCAGGCACCTGTTTCAGGTGCCGGGGCAAGAGCCGCATAGAGAAAGGAATTTAACTATGATTCAACAGGAAAGCAGACTCAGGGTCGCTGACAATACCGGTGCCAAAGAACTGCTGTGCATCAGAGTTTGCGGTGGTTCCACAAGAAGATATGCCAGAATCGGTGACACCATCATCGCGACCGTTAAAGAAGCAACACCCGGCGGCGTAGTCAAGAAGGGCGACGTTGTCAAGGCAGTTGTTGTTCGTACAGTGAATACAACACGCAGAAAAGACGGCTCCTACATCAGATTCGATGAGAACGCAGCTGTCGTTATTAAAGATGACCTGACCCCTGTAGGAACACGTATCTTTGGACCTGTGGCAAGAGAACTTCGTGAGAAGAAATTCATGAAGATCCTTTCCCTGGCTCCGGAAGTATTATAAGGAGGAAGGCACAATGGCAACAAGCAAGATCAAAATCGGCGACACTGTCAGAGTGATCGCAGGCAAGAGCAAAGGCGCTGAAGGCAAAGTCATCGCTGTCGACAAGAAGAACGGCAGAGTCAAAGTCGAAGGTGCCAACATGGTTACTAAGCACGTTAAGCCTTCCATGACCAACCAGAACGGCGGTATCGTTCAGCAGGAAGCTGCTCTGGATATCTCCAATGTTATGCTGGTCGTTGACGGACAGACAACACGTGTCGGTTTCAAGGTCGAGGACGGCAAGAAGGTCCGCGTCGCCAAGAAGTCCGGCAAGGTCATTGACTGATAACGGAAAGGAGCGTATAACGTGAGTTCTAGACTGAAAGAACAGTATAATGGCGAAATTCGTGAAGCCATGACAAAGAAGTTCGGATATAAGAACGTAATGGAAATTCCGAAGCTTGACAAGATCACGATCAATATGGCGATCGGTGAAGCAAGAGAGAACGAAAAGGTTCTTGATTCTGCCATCAAGGATCTGGAGATCATCACCGGACAGAAGGCCGTCAAGACCAAGGCCAAGAAGTCCGTTGCTAACTTCAAGATCAGAGAAGGCATGCCGATCGGCTGCAAGGTCACCCTTCGCGGCGACAGAATGTATGAGTTCCTTGACAGACTGGTCAACCTGGCACTCCCCCGTGTCCGTGACTTCCGTGGTGTCAACCCCAACTCCTTCGACGGAAGAGGCAACTACGCACTTGGTATCAAGGAGCAGCTGATCTTCCCTGAAATCGAGTATGACAAGGTCGACAAGGTCAGAGGTATGGATATCATCTTTACCACTACCGCCAAGACAGACGAAGAGGCCCGTGAACTGCTCAGACTGTTCAATATGCCCTTCGCAAAACAGTAATTGACTGCTATAGGAGGTTGACATGGCAAAAACATCCATGAAGATGAAACAGCAGGCAAAGCCGAAGTTCTCTACAAGAGCTTATACTCGCTGCAAGATCTGCGGCCGCCCGCATTCTGTATTAAAGAAATATGGTATCTGCAGAATCTGCTTCCGTGAACTGGCATACGCTGGCCAGATCCCCGGAGTTAAGAAGGCATCCTGGTAAGAAAAAGCCTGATCACAGGCTGCCAGAGAAATCATCGCTGGTGACGGTCTGAGTTCGGGACAGACCGCCAGGTGGCGAAAAGAGCTCTGTAAACAGAAGCTCCGAATTATTAATGGAGGATAAATAAAAAAATGACTATGAGTGATCCTATTGCAGATATGCTCACACGTATCCGCAACGCAAACACTGCAAAACATGATACAGTTGACGTTCCTTCTTCCAAGATCAAGCTTTCCATCGCTCAGATCCTGCTCGAGGAAGGTTATGTAAAGAAGGTCGACCTGGTCGACAACGGCTCCTTCAAGGACATCCGCATCACACTGAAGTATGGTGCTGACAAGAACGACCGTATCATCACAGGTCTGAAGAGAATCTCCAAGCCCGGTCTTCGCGTATATGCCGGCAAGAACGAGGTTCCGAAGGTACTCGATGGACTGGGAATCGCAATCCTGTCCACCAACCAGGGCGTCATCACAGACAAGAAGGCCCGCGAGCTGCAGGTCGGCGGCGAAGTTCTCGCATTCGTCTGGTAATTAAAGAACATAATTCATACTAAATTTTATTGGAGGTACGGGCATGTCACGTATAGGTAAAATGCCAATCGCTATTCCGGCGGGCGTTACCGTTGAAGTAGCAGAAAATAATAAAGTGACTGTTAAAGGACCCAAGGGCGAACTGACCAGGGTTCTGCCGTCTGAAATGACCATCAAGGTCGAAGACGGTCACGTTGTGGTAGAGAGACCCAACGACTTAAAGAGAGAGAAGTCCCTGCACGGACTGACAAGAAGTCTGCTCAACAATATGGTTACAGGTGTCAACGCAGGTTTCGAGAAGAAGCTGGAAGTCAACGGCGTTGGTTACAGAGCAGCAAAGAATGGTAATACACTGAATCTGACTCTTGGATATTCTCACCCGATCGACATGGTCGATCCTGAAGGCATCACCACTGAAGTTCAGGGCAATGTGATCATTGTCAAGGGTATTGATAAAGAACTTGTCGGACAGCATGCTGCCAACATCCGCGAGAAGAGAGCTCCCGAACCTTACAAGGGCAAGGGTATCAAGTATGCTGATGAAACTATCAGACGTAAGGTTGGT
>Ga0310694_10005302_pt1 | contig 12353 bp, 9 predicted proteins | sample 174DNAGHGhighgp2_FD_203884 | JGI IMG/M metagenome (GOLD analysis project Ga0310694, IMG submission 203884) | Sheep rumen microbial communities from Palmerston North, Manawatu-Wanganui, New Zealand - 1742 DNA GHGhigh gp2 (v2) (version 2) | ecosystem: Host-associated > Mammals > Digestive system >...
GGTTTGACAGGTTTTGGGGCATAGCGTTTAACGGCGATGCAATGATTTGTTTCGGGGGACGGACCGCGCAGGCCCTGTTAGCTGAGCGGTGTCCGTTACGTACATAAAAAGCCGATGGTGCAGGGCTTGTAAACCTTGCCGCGAGCGTTTTGTTTTGCTTGCCATTATGGCAGTTTTACGGTAAAATGTAGTGGGGGAGTGTGTATCCCCCGCAACTGACCGGGAGGGCAACAGAAGCAAAAATGACGGACATCATGGATTTTGTCGGCAAGCGTGTGCATATGGTGGGCATCGGCGGGTCGTCCATGTCGGGGCTCGTGGATTTCCTGACATCCAGGGGGATCACGGTGACCGGGTCCGACCGGGACGATTCGCACCATGTGGAGGCCCTGAGGGCCCGGGGCATCCGGGTCGACGTCGGCCACAGGGCGGAGAATGTCCGCGGGGCGGACCTGCTGGTGTATTCCGCCGCCATCCACGAGGACAACCCGGAGCGGCAGGAGGCCGTGCGGCTTTCGATCCCGCAGATGGAGCGCTCCACGCTGCTGGGCGAGCTGATGCGCGGGGCAAAGCAGGCCGTCTGTATCGCCGGCACCCACGGCAAGACCTCTACCACCGGTATGACGGGGCAGGTCCTGATCGAGTGCGGGCTGGACCCGTGCGTACACCTGGGCGGCGAGCTGGACCTGATCCACGGCGGCACGCGTCTGGGCGACCCCCGGCTGTTCGTGGCCGAGGCGTGCGAATATCACAGCTCCTTTCTGGAGATGCGCCCCACCATCGCCGTGGCGCTCAATGTGGCGGGCGATCATTTTGACTATTACCGCGATATGGACGATTACGAGCGGGCCTTCGGGGACTTTTTCGACCGGCTGCCCCCGGACGGCATCTGCCTGGTGAACGGCGGCGACGCCCGCGCCCTGCGGCAGGGGATCCGCTCAGGCCGCCGGGTCGTGACCTTCGGGACCTCGACCCTGGACGATTACGCCGCGCTGAACGTGGTTTATGACGATTACGGGCGGCCGGCCTTTGACCTGGCCGAGGGCGGAAGGATCGCGGCGCATACGTCTCTTCAGATCAGCGGCGATTTTCACGTGCTGAACGCGCTGGCCGCCTACGCGGCCGGGCGGCTCTGCGGGGCGGATGCGGAAAAGGCGGCCCTGGCCCTGTCCCACTTTACGGGGGTCCACCGGCGCTTTGAGCTGACCGGCGTGGTGGACGGGGTGCGGCTGTACCACGATTACGGCCACAACCCGGAGGAGATGCGCGCCGCGGTGTCGGTGGCGTGCAGGCAGAAGGCCGGCCGGGTCATCGCCGTCATGCAGCCCCATACCTACAGCCGCGTCAAGTCCCTGTTCGACGATTACCTGACCTGCACAGAGGCGGCGGACATCACCCTGGTGACCGATATCTGCGCCGCCCGCGAGCTTGATCCGGGCGATATCGATTCATCCATGCTGGTGGACGGCATGCGGGCGCACGGCGTCAACGCCTGCCTGACGCCGTCCTTTGACGATACGGAAAAATGGCTGCGCGCCCACTGGCGTCAGGGCGACCTGGTGCTCACCATGGGCTGCGGGGACATCAACCTTCTCAACGAGCAGATCAGCGCGCACGGCGATACGAATGAGGTGGCAAATTGAGCAATCAGCGTTTGGACCATATCCGCAATTTCTGCATCATCGCGCACATCGACCACGGCAAGTCCACCCTGGCGGACCGCATCCTGGAAAAGACCGGCGTTTTTGAAAAGCGCGAGATGGTGGACCAGATCCTGGACTCCATGGACGTGGAGCGGGAGCGCGGCATAACCGTCAAGTCCAAGGCGGTCACCATGCGCTATACCGCCCGGGACGGGGAGACCTACCAGCTGAACCTGATCGACACGCCCGGCCACGTGGACTTTTCCTACGAGGTCAGCCGTGCGCTGGCGGCCTGTGAGGGAGCGCTGCTGGTGGTGGACGCGACCCAGGGCGTGGAGGCCCAGACCCTGGCCAACGTGTATATGGCCCTGGAGCACGACCTGGAAACGGTGCCCGTGATCAACAAGATCGACCTGCCCAGCGCCAGGCCCGACGAGGTCCGCGCGGAGATCGAGGACGAGATCGGTCTGGACGCCCACGACGCGCCCCTGACCTCGGCCAAGCTGGGCCAGGGCATCGACGACGTGCTGGAGGCGGTGGTCAACCGCATCCCGCCGCCCGGGGGCGATGAGGAAAAGCCCCTGCGCGCGCTGGTGTTCGACGCGGCGTACGACAATTACCGCGGCGCCATCTGCTTTGTGCGCGTCATGGACGGCGTGGTGCGCCCCGGCATGCGCATGCGGCTGATGCAGACGGGCGCCGAGTTCGACATCGTGGAGACGGGCGTCTTTACGCCGGGCTACTCCCCGGTCGAGGCCCTGCGCCCCGGGGACGTGGGCTACATCGCCGCGTCCATCAAGGACGTGGCCGAGACCCGGGTGGGCGATACCGTGACCGACGCGGCCCGGCCCGCCGCAGAGCCCCTGCCGGGCTACAAGCAGGTGCAGTCCGTGGTGTTCTGCGGCATCTATCCCGCCGACGGCGCGGACTATGAAAATCTAAAGGACGCTTTGGAAAAGCTGCGCATGAACGACGCCTCCCTGACCTTTGAGCCGGAGACGAGCACGGCCCTGGGCTATGGCTTCCGCTGCGGCTTTTTGGGGCTGCTGCACATGGAGATCATGCAGGAGCGCCTGGAGCGCGAATTTGACCTGGACCTGATCACCACGGTCCCCAACGTCGTCTACGAGGTGGTCAGGACCGACGGCACGGAGCTGATGATCGACAATCCCGCCGCCCTGCCCTCGCCCAACGAGATCGCGGAGATGCGGGAGCCCTACGTCCGCGCCACCGTCTATACGCCGGAGGAATACGTAGGCCCCCTGATGGACCTGTGCCAGTCCAAGCGCGGCACCTTCATGGACGAGCAGTACGAGGGCAAGCGGGTCAAGCTGATCTACGACATCCCCCTGAACGAGATCATATATGACTTTTTCGATCAGCTCAAGTCCCGCAGCCGCGGCTATGCGTCCTTCGATTATGAGCTGATCGGCTGCCGCAAGTCCGACCTGGTCAAGATGGACATCCTGCTCAACGGCGATATCTGCGACGCCTTCACCATGATCGTGCACAAGGACCGGGCCTATCCCCGCGGGCGGAACATCTGTGAAAAGCTCAAGGACGTCATCCCGCGCCAGCAGTTCGAGATCCCCATCCAGGCGGCCATCGGCGGCAAGATCATCGCCCGCGAGACCGTCCGTGCCGTGCGCAAGGACGTGCTGGCCAAGTGCTACGGCGGCGACATCACCCGAAAGAAAAAGCTCCTGGAAAAACAGAAGGAGGGCAAAAAGCGCATGCGCCAGTTCGGCACCGTGCAGCTGACCGGCGAGGCCTTCATGACCGTGCTCAAAATGGACCAATGAACATATTCGATTTGATCATACTGGCCATCATACTGGTCAGCGTGCTGTTCGCGCTTCGGGACGGGACGGTGGGCACGGTGCTGAGCACCGGCGCCCTGCTGGTGGCCGCGGCGCTGGCCTTCCCGCTGTCCGCCCCGCTGACGGAGCGCATCTCGGGCGACACCACGGTGACCTCCACCCTGCTGACCTATACCGACGCCCTGGCGCGCGTGGGCGATTATGACCTGGCCCACACGAAGGTCTACGGTATCGACGACGAGACGGTCGAAAGGGTGCTTGCCAGCGTGGAGCTGCCCGACGCGCTGGATACGCTGCTTGCGCGCAACCTGCGCGCGGGGGCCAACGTACAGTCCGATCTGGACGTGAACTATTACGTCCAGAGCGTTGTGCTGTCCGCCGCCATCAGGGTGCTGAGCTATCTGGCGGCGGCGATGGCTGTCTATCTGGTGCTTTTGCTTTTGATCAGGCTGGCGGACCATGTGTTCCATTTCCCGCTGCTGCGCCTGTTCGACTGGGCGCCGGCGGCCCTGTTCGGCCTGGCCCGCGGGGCCGTGTTCGCCGGCCTGGCCGCGCTTTTGATCCCCCTGGCGCTGACGGCCATCCCCCTGGACGAGATAGCGGGCGCTCTGGACAAAAGCGTCCTGGCCAGGCATTTTATGAACATCGATTATTTCATGCGCGTGTTCAACGCGTAAACGGAGGCGCCTAAAATGACTGTACCGGGACCCGTTACCGGGGTCGACCTTGCCAATACGGAATGCCTGTTTGAGCGCGACCGGCTGACGCGCTGGCCCTGCTGTCAGGGCGCGCCCAACCACTCCAGGCGGGCGGTGCTGCTGTCCTGCGAGCTGGCGGACGCCGCCTATTCTCTGGACCAGGATCAATGGACCCACGCAGGCTTTTGCGACTTTTCCATGCTGATCAACAACAGCCTCCTGACCGGCGACATGATCAACCAGTCGGGCAAGCCCCTGAACGACCTGGCCCGCAACGCCCTGCACACCCTGGCCAGGCTGCGGATGTCCGCCTTCAACCCCCTGGGGCACGTCGTGGGCGCCCATGAGCTCAGGACGGATGATACCACCTCCTGCAAGGCCATCGTCATGGCCAGGGAGCAGCGCGACTATACGCTCATCGCCATCGGCTTCATGGGCACCGGCAGGCAGGCGGCCGACTGGGTGCCCAACCTGCGGATGGATGACGAAAAGGGCATGCACGAGGGCTTTTACCTCCTGACCCAGGAGTTCATGGAGGCGGCGCCGCGCATGCTCCTGTCCGGGACGGCGCGCAGGCTGGGCCGCGCGTCGCTTTCGCTGGCCGAGGTCCTGATGGACATGCGGCGGACGGGCAGCCGCTTCAGGCTGTGGTATGCGGGCCACAGCCAGGGCGGGGCCATCGCCTCTGTCTTTACGCATCTTTTGCTCAACATGGGCGTCAGGCCCGAGTACCTGGCTGGGTATGGCTTCGCCACGCCCCTGACCGCCTTCAGGAGCCTTACGCCGCCTGAGAGCGGCTGGCCCGTCACGCACCTGATGAACGCCGACGACCTGGTGCCGCGCATGGGGGCGCTGAGCCACATGGGCGAGTGCATCATGTATTTCCCCACCCGGGCGGACCGGCTGGCCCTTTGCCCGAAGCTTGAGGAGGACCCCTGCCTTCAGGCTGTGGCGCCGGCCATGCGGGCGGCGCAGCCGCCCATCCAGCCCCTGGCGGAGGGACTTTCCGTCATACAGATCATCCGCGAGCAGTCCGAAATGACCGTAGACCGGCTGGAGGACGGGATCCTCAACCATGTGAGCGGTCTGATCAACCTGGGCGGCGACAGCCTCAAAAAGGCGCTGGACCTGGTGGACGGCCAGCTGCGCCGGGGCTGTGTCACGATCAGCGGGGATGACCCCGAAGAAACGGTGCGCGCCCTGACTGAGCGCAACCGCAGGCTGGTCGCGCGCTACGGCGTGGGCCCATGGTTTAGGGCGGTCAGGGACACCGTCATGTCCGCTCACCGCATGCATGCGGAGGACGCCGCCTGCCGGCTGATGGCGCGCAATTATCCCGCCCGCTGCCTGAAGGTGCCGGAGATGTGCCCTGGGCTCACGTCCGCCGTGAACGGGACGGTCAGACGCCGCCCCTTAAGGCGGGGGCTTTATCCCGCCCTGAGCGACCGCCGAATGTATCCCGTCCGCGGGAGGATGCCCTTTTCAGCCTCAGTCTGCGACGAACAGGTCAGCCTGGCGCCCCTGAGCGGCCCCAAGGCGCCCGAGAGCGTCCACAGGCCGGGCGGGCGGTCCCAGCGCGCCGTGTCCCCGCGCGGCGTCGCCTTCAGGCTTCTGACCGCAGCGCGGCAGCGCCGCGGCCGCTGATACCGGGCGATCAAAAAACGTACAGGAGTCTCTATGCAAAGGAAGATGCTTTTCTTGTCGGCGCTCATCTGCCTGCTTTGCCCAGTGTGGGCGCTGGCGGACGCCAGGATCAACGAGGTCATGCTGTCGACCGCCCGCTTTGAGGGCGGCAAGGCCTTTGAATGGGTCGAACTGACGAACGACGGCGGGAACACACTGGACCTGGGCGGCATGAGCCTTGAGTGGGAGCGCAAGGGCGAGACCCAGGCCTATACGCTGCCCGCCGGGCGCAAGCTGTCATCAGGCGCTTACCTGGTCATTTACCTGACGGGCTACGATCAGGTGGAGGATACGAGATCGGCCCTCTACGCGCCCATCGACGTCAGCCGCAAGGGCGGCGAGCTGCGCCTGAAAGCGGCGGACGGGTCCGTGCTGGACCGGATGACGCTGCCCGCTCAGTACGGCGATATCTCCTACGGCCGTGTAGGGGACGGCGACAGCGTCCTGTACCTGAAGGAGCCGACCCGCGGGGCGAAGAACGCTTCCGAAGGCTTTGCCGAGCGCGTCAGGAGGCCGGACGCCGGCATCCGGGGCGGCTTTTACCGGGAAGCCCCGGCGCTCACCGCCTCGTCCGAGAACGGCGCGTCGGTCCGCTACACCCTGGACGGCAGCGAGCCTACCGCGAACTCCCCGGAGATAAGCCAGTTCAGCGGCCTTAAAAAGGGCGTCACCACGATCCGCCTGCGCGCCTTCCTGGATGGGAAGCTGCCCAGCGAAACGGTGACGGAGACCTATTTCATCGGCGTCACCCGCGACGTGCCCGTGGTGTCGCTGGTAACGGACAGGAAGTACCTTTTTGAAAGCAAGACGGGCCTGCTGGTGCCCGGCAGCGGCAAGACCCCCAATTACTACCGCGACTGGGAGTACCCCATCAACGTGGAGTATTTCGACCCGGCATCGGGCCGGCTGATCAATCAGCAGGCCAGCTTCCGCGTCACCGGCGCCACCTCCCGCGCCTATGCCCAGAAGGCCATCTCGCTGTTCGCCCGCTCGGCGCTGGGCGCGTCCTCCTTTGAGTTCAATCCCTTCCCCAACAGGGAGGGCTATACGGAGTACAAGGCGCTCACGCTGCGGGCTGGCGGGACAGAGAGCTACAAGACCCGCTTTAAGGACGCGATGCTCACGCGCCTGGCGAAGGGGACGGGCCTTTTCTACCAGGAAAGCGTCACCTGCGTGGTCTATATCAACGGCGAGTACTGGGGCCAGTACAACCTGCGCGAGCGCATCAACAAGGACTCCCTGGCGGCCTTTGAGGGCATCACGGACGAGGAGACCATCCACGGCGTGACGATCATCAAGGGCAGGGGAGAGGTCAGCCGCGGCACCATTGACGACTGGAACGACCTGCTGCGCTACATGAAGCGCAATGACCTGCGGGACGAGGCAAAGCTCCAGTACGTGCTGGACCGCTTCGATGTGGACAGCTATTTTACCATGGTCGCCTTCCAGGTCATCCTGGGCAACGGCGATATCGGCAACCAGCGCTTTTACCGCTTCCCCGGCGGCAAGTGGAAGTATGTGCTGTACGACCTGGACGCCGCCATGCAGAACACGAAGCGCGCGCCCTTCGGCTACTTCCTCAAATCGGCCACCGCGAAGAACAGCCTGTTTTACCACGAGCCCTTCATCACGCTGATCAAAAACCAGCAAATGAAGGAAAAGTTCCTGGGCATCTGTGTGGACCTGCTGAAGACCAGGTACGTAAAGGACGAGCTGCTCGCCCAGATCGATCAGTGGGAGGCGACCCTGAAGCCGCTGATGGAGGAGCAGATCAGGCGCTGGCCCAAGTGCAGTCCCAAGTCCCTTGCCGCCTGGAAGTATGAGATCAACGCCTTCCGCAAGGTCGTCCGCACGCGCTACAAGAACGTCATCAACTACCTGAGCGATTATTTCAGGCTGGACAAGGAGCAAAAGCAGCTCTATTTCGGTGAGATCCTGGAGCAGAACAAATGACCGGGGGCGTGCGGCGCCTGATCGCCCTGTGCCTTATGCTGGCGCTGGTCCTTAAGGGGGCGGATCGCTGCCGGGCGGGGGATACGTCGGCCGTGTGGAACGGCGCCGCCTATCCCCTCGACGCAAAGGCCATCGACCTGGGTGATGCGCGCGTTGACGACTGGGACGCCTTTGCCGCGTTCCTTGACCGGTTCCCTCAGCTGGAACGGGTGGACATGTTCGCGGCCCCCGTCACCGGCCGGCGGGCGGACGCGCTCAAAAAGGCCTTTCCCCGGGTGACCTTCGGCTGGACGCTGCGCATCACCTGTTATGACGGCCACGAGCACAGGGTGCGCACCGACGCCGAGGTATTCTCGACCCTGCACTCCAACAAGTCCGCCTGGCATACCGATGAGGAGCTGGGCGTGCTCAGATACTGCACCGGGCTCAAGGCGCTGGATATCGGGCACAACCGGGTGACGGACCTGAGCTTTCTTTATGACATGCCGGAGCTTCGGGTGCTCATCATCGCCATCAATCAGGTGCGGGACCTGACCCCCGTGGCGAGCCTGCGGCACCTTGAGTATCTGGAAATGTTCCGAAACCGTGTGCGGGACCTGAGTCCCCTTCAGGGCCTTGAGCACCTGATGGACCTGAACATCTGCTACAACATCGTCACGGACGTGACGCCCCTTCACGGGATGACGCAGCTCAAACGCCTGTGGCTGGCCCAGTCTGCCTATTATACCAGCGGCAAACAAAAGGGGCTGCCCCGGGACGCGCTCAGAGCGCTTCGAAGCAGCCTGCCCGATACGGTGATCGACAGCGCCTCCTCGCCCACGTCGGGCGGCTGGCGGGAGGGCGCGCACTATCGGGTGATCGCCGAAATGTTCAGAACAGGGACATATATCCCCTTTGAGGACTCCGCTCAGCCCCGGGAGTTCCGCTTCGCCCCGGCAGAATAAGCGGCGAGGCCCATCAAAAGCGCGGTCAGGGCGACCGTGATGAGGCACAGGGGCCTTGTATCGGGCAATCGGGACAGCGCCCCGGGCAGGGCCTCCGGCCGCTCCAGACAGTATTGCATATATCCGTTCACGGCGGCGCAAAGCAGCACGCAAAAAGGCGGCAGCAGCGCGGCCGTCGTTTTTTTCGTGCGGCTGAAAAGGGGATAAAGCGAGATGAACAGCAGGGCAAGCACGCTGTATACCTGGTCCGCGCGGACAAAGGCACGGGTCAGCGTGTTGGACCGGAGGACCTCAAAAAACACCTGGCCCGAGCAGATGAGGACGAGCGACCGGCCAAGCGCCCCTTCCCGCCTGCGCGTGAGCGCCATATATACGCCCACAGCCAGAGCCCAGGCGGCCTCCAATACGCATACCGCCAGGAAAGGCTCGCCCCAGGTATTGTAAACGCACAGCAGGGTGCCGGTGAGCGCGCTCCCTTCAGGCAGCGGCGCGCCCGCGCCCAGGGTGCCCAGCCGCACCTCGCCCAGCCGCAGCGCCGCGGTCAGGAAAGCCCCCGGCGCGGCAAAAAAGTCGGGGCTGTCCTTTTTTCCGGTGATATGGGCGCAGAAATAAAGCCCCAGGATGACGCCCAGCGTCCCGCCCATAAAGGAAAAGGTGTCGGGCTTTGTCTCCGTGAGCATCAAAAGGCCCAGCCGCGCCCAGCGCGCGCTCAGGGTGAACAGCAGGAAGCCCGCCTTGGCCCCTATATAGCCCGTAAGGACGGGCATAAGGCAGAAAAGCGCCTGCCGCCCCCGGCCCAGACGGCCGCGCAGCAGATAAACGTACAGCCTGGCGCAGGCCAGCGAGCACAGGATCAGGTAAACCGTATAGCCGTTCATTTTCCCTCACCCTGAAAGGCGGAGGCAAAGTAGACGATATCGCAGATGTCCCTTGTGTTCCTGTTGTCCGGGTCATTGATCTTTTCGCCGTTGAAGATCATCATGGTGGAATCGCCCCCGTCCAGGTTGTAGGCGGTCGTGACGCCCTGGCGGGCCACCAGGGTGGCGAAGCGCTCCAGGGTCATGCCGGCGGAGCCCCGGGCGTGGGTGGCGCAGCAGATGCATTTGTAATGCAGCTTCCCCACCTGGGCGATGGCCATGCGCTGGCGGGGTAGGTCCTCGGACATGCCGGTGCCGGATATGTAGGTGACGCGCTTGCCGTTTTCCACCAGGATGGGGCCGAAGAACAGGGCGTTGATGATCTTTTTTCCCCGGACCGTCAAAGCTGCCCTTTTTGGCCTGGGGGAAGACGTGAAAGTCCCCGTCCTCATCGATCAGAAGGACGTCGCGGTTGGCCCACAGGGTGTTCACGTAGGTGACGCCCTGGCGCACGATATAGCCGATGCCCGTGTAGCAGAAATAATCCCCGTTGACTGCCAGCACGGCGTTGACCCTGCGGGCGATCTTTTCGCCCTGCAGGCGCTGGGTGGACTCAAAGCTGTCCGCCGGGGCGGTGCGCAATTGGGAGGCGTCGGCAATCACGATGTCCGCCACCCAGTAGTCGCAGTTCCAGATGCGGTCCTTTACCACGGAGACGCTGATGGTGGGGTCCTCGTACCGCCAGCCGGGGCCGAACAGGTCCGCCTGCGGGGGACAGCCGCCGCTCAGGTCGATGGGCAGGGCGGGGGCCCTGCTTTTGTCGGCGGGGCCGATCACAAAGGGCCCGTCTGCCCTGGCGGGCAGGGCAAGGCATATGAGCACAAGCAAAAGCGGCAGCCTTTTCATTGCCCGTTCCCTTCTCCCCACAGCCCGTCCAGGTACGCCATGCGCTTAGTGATAAAGTCCTCCAGGTAATCGATGTTTTTTGCGAAGGTCTTGCCGGTGGAGGCGATGTTTTCGGACGACTGGCGCATGGGCCAGAGGGTGAAGTTCATCCGAGCGCTCTTTTCGATGCGGGCCGCGTACTCCCGGACGGACAACAGCCCGCCCGTTTCATCCGTGTCCAGGCCTGAGAGGATGCGCAGGATGGGCAGGTACGTGTCCTGCCAGCGGGCGCGGACGCCCTTTACAAAGTCCTCCTTGGCGTACACCTGCGGCCACCAGTAATTGGAGCCGTTGCGGGTGGTCAGGTAAAGCCCCTCGGGGTCCAGCAGCTTCCTGGTGCTGGTGCGGGCAAAATCGCCGAAGGTCGTGTCATAGTCCCAGGCGGGGCCGGCGAACAGCTTCGTGCTGACCGCGTCCCGGGGCTTATAGTAGTACTGGCTGGACTGGTTGCCGTCGCAGTTCTTGGATATCTCCTCCAGCATGTATTTGAGCACCAGCGAGTCAAGGTCCATGATGTCCGTGTAATGCTTCCCCGTGTCCGGGTCGACGCCGTCGGGCGAGAAGATCGCGTTCTCATAGCTCTGCACCAGGGCACTGATATAGGCGATCTGCGCGGCGCTTGCGTACTCGGGGGCCTTGAGCATGATCGCCTTTTTCTTTTTTGTGGTAAAGGCGCTGGGCTCGTCCTTGTAGCGCACGAGCCAGTTTTCGTACTCGATCAGGTAGCCGCCCGTGATGTCCTCGGGGTCGTTGGGGATGTCAAAATACTTCGCCTGGCCCGCGGTGGCCTTCAAGGGGCCCATCCGGGGATAGGAGGACAGGGGCATGTCGTTGACGGCCTCGGTCGCTTTTTCCAGATCGTCGATGTCCACCCTGTCCTTGCCTACCTCGACGGTCTCCTGCAGGACGTAGGTGCCGTTGTAGACGTGGTTCAGGTATACGTCCGCCTGCTCGCAGCCGGGGGTGCAGGCCAGGCCCGCCCGTTGCGCCATGGCGAAAACGATCTCGTTGCGGATGAGCGCGTGGTCGCGGGCGTTGGAGATGATGGCGTATTTCTTGGCACGGCCCATGCCCATCAGGTCCGCCTTGACGCTCAGCTTGAGGGCGTAGCCCTTCTTGTTGAACTGGGCGGAGGTATTGCCGCGCAGCTTCACGTGGTCAAGCGCCCCGTCATAGGCGGCGCTGCCGTCGGGGCGGAGCACCTTCAGGAAGCCCGTTTCTTTGTAAGTCTTGGTCGCGTCGATCTTCTTCATGGAGCCGGAGGCGCTCCGCACAAAGACCGCGTAGATGGCGGAGCCCTGCATGCAGTTCACGGTATAGGTCTTTTTGCCCAGCCTGAGCCTGAACGTCCCGTCCGGGACCAGGGCGGCGGTGCGGCCGCCGTTTTCGACGGCGACGCCGTCGATCTCGGCCGCAAGGGACTGATCGAACCAGACCCGGGCCTCGTTCAGGTCCCCCGCGCCGGGCAGGAACAGGTAGTATTTTTTACCGACCTGCGACACCATGACCGCGTCCTCGGGCAGGACGGCGCCGTGCTTTACGGGAGAAAGGGATACGTAGAACTCCGGCGCGGCCGCCAGCGCGTCAGCGCAGACGAGCAGGCCTGAGAGCAGGAAAAATAATATCAGCGCCCTTTTCAGGTCGATCACCTCCGTCGGTCGTTACAGGCAGAATTTGGCAGCCGTCAGCACGGCCATGTAATCCCCGGTGGTCATGCGGATGGTGGTGTCGTCCACCAGCCTGAAGCCGGGGTAAAAGGAGCAGCGCACCGCGTCCCTGGGGGTGCGGTAGGTGATCTCGAAGGTGAAGC
>Ga0310694_10005303_pt1 | contig 12352 bp, 9 predicted proteins | sample 174DNAGHGhighgp2_FD_203884 | JGI IMG/M metagenome (GOLD analysis project Ga0310694, IMG submission 203884) | Sheep rumen microbial communities from Palmerston North, Manawatu-Wanganui, New Zealand - 1742 DNA GHGhigh gp2 (v2) (version 2) | ecosystem: Host-associated > Mammals > Digestive system >...
ATAACAACAAGCCCCAAAAACTGGCACGGGCAGTCCGGCTGCTACGCGAGATGAAAGGCTTCGGACAGGCCTCCCTCTTCTATGAGGGCGTGGAGACGAACGAGACATGGGAGAAAGACTGGCAGCCAGTGGCAGGAAACACACGCCTGACGCCCGTCATGCTTATACTGGTGCTCGACCTGTATTTCCGTCTGACACCGGCCACCATGGTCACTGAGACACCAGAGGTGAAGGAGTTGTCGATAATGCTGAAAATCAGTACCGAGGATATTGTGGAAGTGATGGACATCTACCTGCATTGCGACCCCTACCTGAACCGCCGTGACGTTATCATGAACCCGCTGCTGCAGCCCTGCCTCACCATCTGGCAACGCTACGGCAACGGTGACACAGAGGAACTGGCCAAACTGGCCGAAGACCTGAAAGCTTACTACTTATGAATCAAGGTCAGATACAAGAACAGCGCCAGGAGCAACGGCTTACCCAGACTCTTTCCCAGCAACAGCTGTTGGTTACCCAACTGCTGGAACTGCCTATCACCCAGCTGCAGGACCGCGTCAACACTGAGATGAACGACAACCCGGCCCTGGAGACATCGGCAGAGTTTCCTGACGACCCGGATTTCCCTGAGAGCGCGGAATACGGCGATGCCCCTGAGACCACCGATGACTTTGACACCCTGCGCGACCGTGAAGACCGCCAGTCGGCACTTGACGAAGCCCTGCAGAGCATAGGGCGCGACGACGAAGAGCTGCCCGTCTACCAGGGCGGTAGCAACCTTGGCGACGAACGCGAGGAGATGGTGTATGGCGAGACGCTGTCGTTCTACGACCAGCTGAAAGAGCAGATGCAACTGCTGCTGCTCACCGACCGCGAGCGCGACATCATGGAGTATCTGATAGGCTCGCTCGACAACGACGGCCTGCTACGGAAACCGCTCGACAACATTAGCGACGAGCTGGCCGTCTATCACAACATTGACGCCACAACCGCAGAAATTGAGCAGGTGCTCAAGAAACTGCAGCAGACGGATCCCGCCGGCATTGGCGCACGCACCCTGCAGGAGTGCCTGCTGCTACAGATTCAACGGCGCGAGGACTCGCGGGTAAAGACCCTGATGCAGACCGTCATTGCCGACTACTTCGACGCCTTCACAAAAAAACACTGGCAGCGCATCAAGGCCGCCCTCCGCTTAAGCGACCTGCAGGCCGAGACCCTTTTCGGCGAGCTGCGGCGCCTGAACCCCAAACCGGGTGCCGCCATGGGTGAGGCCGTGGGGCGCAGCATGCAGCAAATAACGCCCGACTTCATCATCGACACCCACGACGACGGCAGCATCACCTTCACACTGAACCAGAGCGAACTGCCGGAGCTGCAGGTGTCGCAATCGTTTGCCGACTCCATGAAGGAGTACCAGAAAGCCGGCGACCACCTGACACGGCAGACCAAAGAAGCACTGCTCTACATCAAGAAAAAAGTGGACGCCGCACAGAGCTTCATAGAGGCCCTGCGCATGCGCCGCCACACGCTGACGGTCACCATGCAGGCCATCATACAACTGCAGCGCCAGTTCTTTCTCGACGGCGACGAAGCGTCACTGCGCCCCATGATACTGAAGGATGTGGCCGAGCGCACAGGACTGGACATCTCAACCATATCGCGCGTCAGCAATTCCAAATATGCCCAGACGCGCTGGGGCACCTTCCCGCTGCGCCACTTCTTCAGCGACAGTTACACTACCGGTCAGGGCGAAGAACTGTCAACACGCCAGATTAAGGCGGCACTACGCGACATGATTGAGAACGAAGACAAGAACAAGCCCCTGAGCGACGATGCGCTGACACGCCTGCTGGCCCAGCGAGGGTACGACATTGCCCGGCGCACAGTAGCCAAATATCGCGAACAATTAGGAATACCCGTTGCGAGACTGAGAAAATGACAAGAGAAAAGCAAATTATACTGACGGCAAGAGTGGTGAGCATGGTGTTCACACCCTTCTACCTGCCAATACTGGGACTGACGGCACTGTTCTTCCTGAGCTATCTGCGCCAGTATGAGCCAGCCTATAAGTTCTTTGTGCTTGCCGTGGTCTATATCTTTACCATCCTGCTGCCAACGTTTCTCATCCACCTCTACCGGCGCTACCAGGGCTGGTCGCTCATTGAACTGGGCATCAAGGAGCGCCGCGTCGTGCCATACCTGATATCCATCCTGTGCTACTTCACCTGTCTGCACATCATGGAACAGATGCACATCCCCTACTTTATGCGCAGCATCGTGGCCTCAGCACTCATCATCCAGATAGTCTGTGCCCTGATTAATGTGTGGTGGAAGATATCCACCCACACGGCAGCCATCGGCGGCGTGGCAGGTGCCATCTATGTCTTCTCCGAGGTGTTCCGATTCAACCCTACGTGGTGGACATGCCTCGTACTTATCATTGCCGGCATACTGGGCAGCAGCCGTATGATTCTGCGCCAGCACACGCTCTCGCAGGTGGTCACGGGGTTCCTCGTCGGCATTGTCTGTGCCATTGTCGGGATTGTGTACTTATAAAACAGAGATAATATATGGATCCACAAGTAAGCATTATCATGGGCAGCACCAGCGACCTGCCCGTCATGGAGAAAGCCTGCAAGCTGCTCGACGAGCTGCAGGTACCGTTTGAGGTCAACGCCCTCTCAGCCCACCGCACACCAGAGGCCGTCGAGCAGTTTGCACGCTCGGCAAAGGGACGCGGTCTCAAGGTCATTATCGCCGCTGCCGGCATGGCTGCCGCCCTGCCCGGCGTCATTGCCGCCAGCACCACCCTGCCCGTCATCGGCGTGCCCATCAAGGGTATGCTCGACGGTCTGGACGCCATGCTCAGCATCATCCAGATGCCCCCGGGCATACCTGTTGCCACCGTCGGTGTGAACGGTGCCCAGAACGCTGCCATCCTGGCTGTTGAGATGCTGGCCTTAGGCGACGGGCAGATAGCCCAGCGTCTCGCTGACTACAAGGCCGGTCTGAAGGCCAAGATTGAGAAGGCCAACAAGGAATTAGCAGAAATCAAGTATGAGTACAAGACGAATTAGCAGTGTCGCCCATGTGGGCAACATCGCTATCGGTGGCCCGAACCCCATCCGCATACAGTCGATGGCCACCACCGATACCAACGACACCGAGGGGTGTGTGGCCCAGGCCAAGCGCATTATCGATGCCGGCGGCGAGCTGGTGCGGTTCACCACACAGGGCACCCGTGAGGCTGAGAACATGAAGAACATCTCGGCACGGCTGAAGGCTGACGGCTACACGCAGCCCTTGGTGGCCGATGTCCACTTCACCGCCCACACCGCCGATGTGGCCGCACAGTACTGTGAGAAGGTGCGCATCAACCCCGGCAACTATGTTGACCCCGGCCGCACGTTCAAGCACTTGGAGTACACCGACGAGGAATATCAGGAGGAGCTGCAGAAGATTGAGGCACGGCTCGTACCTTTTATTAATATCTGCAAGGCCCACCACACCGCCGTCCGCATCGGCGTGAACCACGGCTCACTCTCCGACCGCATCATGTCGCGCTATGGCGACACACCTGAGGGCATTGTAGAGAGCTGCATGGAGTTTCTCCGCATCTTCCGGCGCGAACAGTTCGACGACGTGGTCATCTCCATCAAAGCCAGCAACACCGTGGTGATGGTACAGTCGGTCCGCCTGCTGGTCAAGGCCATGGACCGTGAGGACATGCACTACCCGCTGCACCTTGGCGTCACCGAGGCCGGCGAGGGCGAGGACGGCCGCATCAAGTCGGCCGTGGGCATCGGCGCCCTGCTGACCGAGGGCATCGGCGACACCATCCGCGTGTCGCTCTCCGAGGAGCCGGAGTGCGAGATTCCCGTTGCCCGCAAACTGGTAGACCTCTCGCGAAGCCTCCCCCTACCCCTCCAAAAGGAGGGGAGTCAGGAGCGGATGTGGATTGAGGGCGATACGCTGCATCTCTATATTGATGCGCCTGACTGGGAGACACTGCAACTGAAAGCCGCCATGGCCGCCTCTTCGACGCTTATCGACCGCAAGGCTACCGAGGTAGAGATACATTCACCGAGTTATTCTCCCCTCCTTTTGGAGGGGTTGGGGGGTGCTCTCCTGCAGGCCGCCCGCGTGAAGTTCACCAAGACGGAGTATATCTCCTGTCCCGGCTGTGGCCGTACGCTCTACAACCTTCAGGACACCATCCAGCGCATCAAGGCGGCCACGAGCCATCTGGTAGGCTTGAAGATAGGCATCATGGGCTGCATCGTCAACGGTCCGGGCGAGATGGCCGATGCCGACTACGGCTACGTTGGTGCCGGACGCGGGAAGATTTCTCTTTACAAAGGCAAGGAGTGTGTGCTCAAGAACATACCCGAGGAGGAGGCCGTAGAACGGCTTCTGCAACTCATTGACAACGACACCAAAAACTCTTGATACTGAAATGATGGAGCCCACCGGTTGGTGGGCTCCATCATTTTATCCTATCGTACCAACACCTTACGCTGGTTCTTGATATAGATGCCCCTGACAGGCTGACTGACTCGCTGACCCTGCAGGTTGTAGTAGACATCGGGGGCGGCGTCAGGCAGGCGGTTGACCGCCGACTGTATGCCGCTGACGGCATGCTTGGGCTTGTAGGCACTGAGCAGGCGGTGGACATAATAGCTCTTGTTGCCAGGCATCTCGATGCTGAGCGAGGTGTGGTCGCTGTCGCCCATGTAGAAGTGCGTCTGGGCGTTGGCAGCGTCGTAGACGGCATTGCCGCTGTCTGAGCCTATCAGATAGGTGTGCTGCACGATGGTGCCTTCGGTAGCCGCTAACTCTGCCTGGAAGTCGTTGTTGGCATTCATGCCATAGCCCAGGAAGTAGAAATAGTAGTTTGACGCCGTGCTGCTGAAGGTGACACCGTCGTAGAGGCTGACGGCCTTGCCACTGGTCTTGGAGCGGTACCACTCCAGTTTACCTGTTCCCTCAAAGCCTTTGATGGTAGAGGTGCTGGCCAGTTTCTGCCAGCCGCCAAGGGGTTCCTGGTCGGCTGTGAAGTCGATGGCCATGGTCTGCTCGTATGGGCCGTTGGCAGGCACGCAGGCATAATAGTCGGCACCAGTGGCATCGGTGGCCTTCAGGGTGATGCCGGCAGCGGCCATACCCGTGACGGTGACCTCTGCCGTGCCGTCGGCGGCCATGGTGGTTGTCAGTCCCGTAAACGGCTCGTTAGCGGCATCGGTGGCACTGACGGCGGTGATGGGCTGACCGTTGAGCGTTGCCAGCTGGTAGACGGGCTCATAGTCGCCGCTGCCGTTCTGGCGCATCTCTGTCAGCTGGGCCGTCATGGCCTTCTCGTGGGAGGCCAGCAGGACGAGCTTCACACTGCTGTTCAGTCCTGAGGGCATGAGTGCCCATTTCGTATAGTCGGTGCTGCCGGAGATGCTATTGATGTTGGTATCCTCGAAGATGCGCCATACGGTGCCGTCGATGTCCATCTGACGGATGCGGTTGGCAGGCAGGTTGGTAACCTCAATCTTCAGCGTGTTGTCACCCTCATGCACCAGTCCCTGACAGTCGAGGACATAGGGTACCGACCAGGCACAGCCGATATATTCGCCATTTACCCACACACGGGCACTCTCGCGCACATCGCCGAGGTCCAGGCGGAAGCCGCCGGTGGCGGTCTGCATCTGCTGGGGCGTCACGGTGAAGGTGGTCTCATAGATGCCTGTTCCCATCAGGCGGGCAGTCTCAGCATCGAGGGTTTCCCAGGTCTGAGGACCGTCCAGTTCGTAGCTCTTTCCGGCCATCTGGGGATAGCTGTCGTCGGTGAACGAGAGGCGCCACCGGCCGTCTAACTTGACCGCCGTCATCTCCTGCACAGGCTGTGGGGCACTGCCCGACGTCGTGGCGGCATCGAAGGTCTGCAGGATGACCGACTGTCCTGACTTCAGACTGACATAGACCCGTGAGCCGTCGGTGGCGGCATCGGCAATGGCACCTGTCAGCGGGTTGAACTGCACGACGCTGGCAAAGGGCACGGCCAGCTCGGTGTAGCCCTCCACGTCTTTGTCAGAGAGGTTGACGATGAAATAATGGTAGCCGGCAGCATGGCGGCGACGGATCATCTTCAGTCCCAGACTGCTGCGCAGCGACTCGCCCTTGACATTGAGTGCGCCCAGCGTCTCGTCCTTATAGTCATAGACGATGGTGGCTCCCTGGGCGGCAAGGGCGTCGAGGTGGCTCTTCACGCTGTCGGGCAGGTTGGTGCTGACGGGCACCACCAGCGCCTTGTAGCGCGTACCGGCAGCCGTCTGCAACTGTCCGTCGGTGTAGGTAGTGGTCATCAGATACCGCTCGCTGGTGTAGTCGCAGTCCAGTCCTGCAGCCTGTATGGCGTTGACACACTTGGCCAGTTCGCTCATGCGGGTGTCCATGTGGTTAATGTCGAACTGCACCATGCGGTTGGCAAAATCGCCCGTCTTCTTGTGCATGGCGTAGGCAAAGGGGGCGTAGACCAGCAGGTCGTTGTCGGGCTGTCCCATCTGCAGGAAACTCTGCACCCGCTCGATGTACTTCATCAGCTGCGGAGCGTCGCGCCAGATGCTGTTGGTGGGACTCATGTCGACGGCGGCATAGAATTTCCATCCCGGCCAGGCAGCCTCCTGTGGCGAGTAGGCCGTGCCGTGGAACAAGACGTGGTTGACGCCGGCCACGAAGAGCTGGTCGAGTTCGGGCTTCATCTGCGACAGCGACGAGCGGAAATGTTCCGTGAGCCACGTCATCGACTCACTCGACACCAGCGGCTTGCCGGTGATGTGGGCAGCGCTCGAGGCGTATTTCAACGTGGGCAGACTGCTCAGGGCCTGCATGGTGAAACCGTCGTCGCGGCGCAATCCCTTGATGCCGAAGTCTGACAGATAAAAACTCTCTATCTCAGGGATGTCGGCAGCAGCGTAGAGGTCTATCAGGTTGCCAGGCGACCCGTGGGCCTGATTGCGGGTGGTGGCCCCGTGGCTGTGTGCCCAGGCCGTCCACTGCTCGGTGAAGTTATGGAGCAGCATGTCGGAGAGCGTCTGGCGGTAGTCGGCCAGCACCTGCTGGTCTTTGTCGAGGAGCTTGTCCATGACGGTCTCCAACTTGTAGCCTCGGTATTTCTCGAACTGTGCAAACATGTCGCGTGTCCAGTCGGCACCCGATATCTCGTAGGAGTCGTTGAAGTAGGAACGGGGGAAGACGTTGCCGCCAGCCTCATAGCGCTTGTCAAACCAGGCCAGGTAGTTCTTCACAGCCTCGGCATCGAAATGGTCGAGGACGTTGCCCTCACTGCCCGGCGACGGACGCTTCACCTGCATCACGCCGCTCTGGCAGTAGACGGCAATGATGCGCCAGTCGCCTGCCGGAGCCGTCCACTTCACCTTTCTGCTGTCCACCAAGTTAGTCAGGTCGGTCATGGTGCCGTCGTTACCCTTCTGCGGATAGGCCAGGACGCGCTGCAGCGTGCCGCTGCCGGCCAGGGTGACGGTCTTCTCGGTAGTGCCGTCGCCGGTCAGTTTCGTGTCCTCGGTGACAAGTTTGCTGGCCGACTCGGACGCTTTCACCATCGGACCGCCGAAGGGCCATCCCGTGCCGGTGGTCATGTCGATGTCGATGCCATTGAGCGTACCCTGCTCCTTGGCATACTTCAGCATGTTAAGCCACTGCTGACTGAGGAAGCTGATGTTTTTCGACGCATTGCCCTTCACACCGTAGATAGGCGTAATCTCCAGCGTGCCGATACCAGCCCGGGCATATTGCTCAATGTTCCACTTCAAGTTGGCCTCGTCAACGGCAGAGCCCAGCCACCACCAGCGGCTGCCAGCCTTGGTCTCGTTCTTCACCTCAGGCCATGCCGGCTGTGCGGCAACATCGGCCACAGCGGCCGTCAGCAGTACGGCGACTGCCATAGTCCATAATCGTTTCATGTGCTTTAGGTTAGTAGTTTGTTGTGTCGTTTAGGAGAAAGCGGCGGCCTCGGCTGCGGCGATGATTTCCTCGCGCGACTGCTCTTGCGGCGTGGCCGTGATGTCGCTCAGGTCGAACTCATCGTCGGCTGGCTCAGCGGCCTCATGGGGCCTATGGGGCTCATGGGGCTCATGGGGCTCATGGGCCTCATAAGCCTGCTCCTGGTGAATAACGAAGTCCTGCTCCTGTTCGGTCGAGGGAACAGCCATGGTGGGCTCCTCCTCCATCTTCGTGCGCTCGCTCTTGGCGGCGAAGATGGCATCGATGAACTGGGGCTCGCGCTTCAGGCGCTTCAACGTGGCCTCTGATGCCAGCTGCTGGGCCTCCTTCTTAGAAAAACCCTTGCCTGTCTCACCGGCAACACCCTCCATGAAGACCTGGAAGCTGAAGACGGGCGAACCGCTCTCCTTGTCTTTCTCCTGTTTCTGCATACGGTACTCCAGCCGGACGCGGTTCTTCTGGCTCCACTCCAGGAGTTTCGACTTGAAGTTCACCTCCTTATAGGCTACCTTGTCGATGTTGATGACTCGGGCCAGGATGCGCTTCTCAAGGAACCGCATGACGGCAGCATAGCCCTGGTCCAGATAGATGGCTCCCACCAGTGCCTCAAAGGCATTGCCGGCCATGTAACTGTTGTGCGAGTTGCTGTGTCCCGACGAGAGTATGAGCCGTGTCAGCCCCATCTCCTCGGCCAGCTTTCCCAACGTGTCGCGACTGACGAGCTTGGAACGTGTGTTGGTCAGAAAACCCTCGCGCTTGCCGGGGAAGTGCTCATAGACAATGTGTCCGACGGCAGCATCCAGCATGGCATCGCCCAGAAACTCCAGCCGCTCGTTGTTCAGGGGCTTGCCTTTCTCATTGCGGCGTCCCACACTCTTGTGCATCAGTGCCTGTTTATAGTAACTGATGTTGTCGGGATAGAAGCCCATGATGTCGTAAAGAGAAGAAAAAAGCTCCTTCTCCTCGCGGAAAGGGAGCTTTAAACGTGCTATAATGTCCTTAAGCCTCATACTTCTTGAAGACGACACAGGCATTGTGGCCACCGAAACCGAAGGTGTTCGACAGACCGGCACGTACCGTGCGCTGCTGTGCCTTGTTGAAGGTGAAGTTCAGGTTATAGTCTATCTCAGGATCATCGTCACCCTCCTCATGGTTGATGGTGGGCGGCACAATATCGTTCTTGACGGCCAGGACGGTGACCATGGCCTCGACAGCGCCGGCAGCACCCAGCAGGTGACCCGTCATCGACTTCGTTGACGAGATGTTCAGCTTGAAGGCTGCATCGCCGAAGACCTCCTTGATGGCCTTGGCCTCAGAGATGTCGCCGACATGTGTGCTGGTACCGTGTACATTGATATAGTCGATATCCTCAGGCTGCAGCTGTGCATCCTCTAAGGCATTCTGCATGACGAGTTTGGCACCCAGGCCCTCGGGATGAGAGGCGGTGATATGGTGGGCGTCGGCACTCATGCCGGCACCAACCATCTCAGCATAGATCTTGGCACCACGGGCCTTGGCATGCTCCAGCTCCTCCAGGATGAGACAGCCGGCACCCTCGCCCATGATGAAGCCATCACGGCTGGCGCTGAAGGGGCGGCTGGCCTTCTCAGGCTCATCGTTACGGGTAGACAGGGCGTGCATGGCGTTGAAGCCGCCTACGCCAGTAGCGCAGATGGCTGCCTCGGCACCACCGGCAACGATGGCGTTGGCCTTGCCCAGACGGATGAGGTTGAAGGCATCGGCCAGCGCGTTCGACGACGAAGCACAGGCAGAGGCCGTGATATAGTTGGGGCCGTGGAATCCATACTGGATGGAAATCTGGCCGGCAGCGATATCGGCAATCATCTTCGGGATGAAGAAGGGGTTGAACTTAGGACCGTCAGCGGCATGCTGACCGTAGTACATCACCTCATCCTCAAAAGTCTTGATACCACCGATACCAACGCCGAAGACCACGCCGATGCGGTTCTTGTCTACCTGCTCCAGGTCCATGCCACAATCGTTGATGGCCTGCTGGGCTGCTATCATGGCTAACTGCGTATAACGGTCCATCTTGCGGGCCTCTTTGCGGTCCAGATAGTCGTTCACGTTGAGGTTTTTCACCTCGCAGCCAAACTTGGTCTTGAATAAGGTTGTATCGAAAAGCGTTATAGGTGCTGCTCCACTGACTCCAGCAAGCAGGTTCTTCCACATCTCCTCAGGAGTGTTGCCGACGGGCGTAACGGCGCCCAGACCTGTTACAACTACTCTTTTTAATTCCATATTTATTGGTAATGTTAGCCCCCTAAGTTCTTAGACATGCCAAGAACTTAGGGGGCTAAGTAAGCAATTTATTTATTTTGAATTCTCCTCGATATAAGCGATGGCGTCACCAACGGTGCCAATCTTCTCAGCCTTATCATCGGGAATTGAAATGCCGAACTCCTTCTCGAACTCCATAATCAGCTCAACGGTATCAAGCGAATCAGCGCCGAGATCGTTAGTGAAGCTTGCCTCGGGCTTAACCTCAGCCTCGTCAACACCCAGTTTGTCTACAATAATTGCCTTTACTTTGCTTTCAATTTCTGACATAATTTTTTAGTCTTTAAAATGTTAATAATTACTTGCTATCTTGAAAAAATTTACGGCTTCGCGCCGAAATCGGGTGCAAAGTAACACATTTTCCGTCAGTTACGCAAATTTTTTTAAGAAAAAGTGACGACCGGTTGCACAATCGGGGTGCAATTGTGCATAAATCGGAGCATTTTCAGTGTATTTTGTACGCTTATTATGCAAATTAAAATGAAAAACTGCACTTTTTTGTTGCAGAAGTCAAAAACTTTCTGTAGCTTTGTAGCCTAAAACCAATTATCATATTATGTCATTCACAGAACACGCTAACAAGATATTCAATCAGGCCATCAGCGACTACCACCTGACGGACAATGTCGACACGCCTATCAAGAATCCGTACACGAGCGACAGCATAGAGTACCAACTCTACCTGAAGTGCTGGATTGACACCGTTCAATGGCACTTTGAAGACATCATTCGCGACCCGAACATCGACCCCACAGAGGCCTTGACGCTGAAGCGCCGTATCGACCGCTCCAACCAGGACCGTACAGACCTGGTGGAACAGATTGACACCTACTTCCGCCAGACTTACAGCAGCGTCACTCCCCTGCCCGAGGCACGTCTGAACACCGAGAGTCCGGCATGGGCCGTCGACCGCCTGAGCATCCTGGCCCTGAAAATCTACCACATGCAGGAGCAGGTAGACCGTACCGATGCCACCCCCGAGCACCTGCAGCGCTGCCAGGCCAAACTCGACGTGCTGAAGGAGCAGCAGGCAGACCTTTCAACAGCCATCGACCAGTTGCTGGAAGACATTGAGGCCGGGCGTATCTACATGAAAGTGTACCGCCAGATGAAGATGTATAACGACCCCTCGACTAACCCTATACTCTACCAAAAGAAGTGAAACGCGAGCACATACTCATCATACGTTTCTCAGCAATGGGCGACGTGGCGATGATGGTGCCGGTGGTCTACTCGCTTGCCACGCAGTACCCCGACATACGCATCACCGTCCTCAGCCGTGGCTTTGCACGCCCTTTCTTTGAGCAACTGGCACCCAACGTCGACTTCATGGAGGCCGACGTGAAGCATGAGTATCACGGCGTCAAGGGGCTCAATGCCCTCTATCGCCGACTGACGGCCAAGCAGTTTACCAAGATTGCCGACTTCCATAACGTGCTACGCTCAGAATACCTGCGCATGCGCTTCAACATAGGACGTTACCGCGTAGAGCACATTGACAAGCACCGCCGTCAGCGCCGCGCACTGGTGTCTAAAAAAAATAAGGTACGCGTAACCCTGCCAACACCCTTCCAAAACTATGCTGACGTGCTGGACCGCCTGGGCTATCCCGTCAGACTGGAGTTCCACTCCATCTTCCCGGCCGAAGGGGGCGACCTCAGCCTGCTGCCCGCCGCCATCGGCCAGAAGCAGAGCGGCGAGCAGTGGATAGGCGTGGCACCCACGGCCGCCCACCCCGGCAAGTGCTACCCCGCAGACCGCATGCGCCAGGTGATAGAACAGCTGACAGCCAAGCACCCCCAGGCCCGCTTCTTCCTCTTCGGCCGCGGCCAGACGGAAGACGAACTCTTCAGTAAGTGGTGTGCCGACATGCCGCAGTGCGTATGGGTAGGCCAGCACTTAGAGAACCTGCAACAGGAACTGATACTGATGAGCCATCTGGATGTCATGCTGTCAATGGACTCGTCAAACATGCACCTGGCATCGCTCACCGGCACGCCCGTGGTCAGCGTCTGGGGTGCCACCCATCCCTGCGCGGGCTTCG
>Ga0310694_10005305_pt1 | contig 12347 bp, 18 predicted proteins | sample 174DNAGHGhighgp2_FD_203884 | JGI IMG/M metagenome (GOLD analysis project Ga0310694, IMG submission 203884) | Sheep rumen microbial communities from Palmerston North, Manawatu-Wanganui, New Zealand - 1742 DNA GHGhigh gp2 (v2) (version 2) | ecosystem: Host-associated > Mammals > Digestive system...
GAGGTAGCGTTCTGATCGTTTCCTTGAAAGACGAAAAATGGATTTCATTAGGATGAACTGCCCGATGGCAGTTCTGACTGAAGAACCGAAAAAATCAGATGAAAGCGAGCTTCCCTCTGCTGCTTTCTTTCCTTCAGTCACCCTTCGGGTCTCATCCTAATGAAATCGAAAATCGCTCCGCAGGAAAATATTAAAAAATACGTCTATCCCAATCTTTTATATTTAAAATTCTGCGGGATGTTTATATCCTTCGGATAGAAATCTTGGAGGAAATCCAGTGTGGAAATAGGGGGTTGTCCCTACAAATGCTTGTCCGAACAGTAGTTCTTCCTAAGATTTCCACAATGATTTCTTGCCGAAGGCAATAAAAATGGGCAAACAGAATTTTCCCCAATAAAAAGGGGTAGGCAAATATTTTTTAGGATTTTTCTGCCGGAGGCGATTTTCGAGGGGATTGAATGAATGCCCCATAGGGGTGCTGGGTGGCTGACAGTCAGCAGATGGAAGCTTGCTTACAGATGGTGAATGTAAGCCAGGCAGCAGAGACGCTATCAAGCGGCTCCATTCAATCCACTCCATTTTTCGTCTTCTTAGAAAACTTTAATTGTTGTCACATGAAACATGAAGTTGAAACAGATCGTCACAGCAATCCTCAGGATACTCTGGATGCTGAGGAAGTCCCCTCCTGTAATGGAGCCACCGAAACCCATGAGACCGAATGCACTGAATTCGAAGAGCGCATCCGCCGTGACTGTCGACGCACCTGCCGTCGTAACTTTTGGATCGAGCTGTTCAAGAGTGCTGCCAAGATCGCAGGTGTTGTCCTTGCTGCGCTCGGACTGTCTTCGTTCAACGAGGAGAATTAGCCTGCTGGTGCTGCACTGCAGCGACACGAGACCCGACCAGGACTTCACCATCGAGAAGCTGATGCGCAGTCATCGTGCTCGCGGCTTCGGCACCTATCCGGGTTATCACCTTTATGTGCGACGGGATGGTAGTCTCTACTATTGTCGACCCATTGCCGAACGAGGTTGCCACGTCAAGGGCCACAACTCGGACAGTGTCGGGATCTGCTACGAAGGTGGCCACTCGTGCAGTCCCGAATACAAGTACGAGGACAATCGCACAGCTGAGCAGATAGTCGTCCTGGACGAGATCTTCACGCTGCTGCATGAGGTCTATCCCGAGGCTCGTATCGTGGGGCACTGCGAACTCAATCCCTGCAAGGCCTGTCCCTGTCTCGATCCTCCCGCATCCAAGGAGTACGCTTATATCTTTCACTGAAAGAAGATGAAAAATGGATTCATGAAGATGGTGCTGCTCGATAGCAGCACTGATGAAAAGCTTGGCAGAGCCATCTGAAAGCGAGCTTTCATCTGTCCCTTCCAAACTCTTCATCACCCCGTTGGGGCAACATCTTCATAAATCGAAAATCGCCTTCGGCAGCAAAATCTTAAAAATATCTGTTATCCCATCTTTTTTAGATAAAATTCTGCAGGGTACTTATATCCTTCGGATAGAAATCTTGGAGGAAATCTAGTGTGGAAATAACCGCTTGACCCTACAAATGCTTGACCGAACAGCATTTCCTCCTAAGATTTCCTCAATGATTTCTTGCCGAAGGCAATAAAAATGGACGAACAGAATTTTACCCATAAAAAAGGGGTAGGCAAAAATTTTTCAGTATTTTTCTGCGATAGCGATTTTTAGGCATTAGGATATGACCCCAAAGGGGTGCTGGGTGGCTTAGAGCGGGCAGACAGGAGCTTGCTCATAGCTGACAGTTCTAAGACAAGCAGCAGATGCGCCATCGGGCGCATCTTATCCTAATGACTCATTTTTCGTCTTTTAATAAAAATCCATTAAAACAAATGAAACATATCGTAGAGAGCGTGGAAGAATTGTTCCACGCACGAGAGCCAACTGGAGAAGTGATCATCGACGAGGTCGTGAATGCGATACGTTGCACCAACACCCATCGCTCGGAGGACATTGCCCTGTTGCTCGACGTCGATCAACGGGAGCTGTGGCACTCGGTACACATGCTGACGGGCATGCGGCTGAATGACATCATCCTGCATTGGCGCGTATTGCAGGCCAAGGAGAAGTGGGATGCCCAAGAGGCACTTTTCCAGGACTACAAGGAAAGCATCAAGGTCAAGAAACAGGAAGCCCCGGAAGGCTTCGTGATGACCAAAGAGATGAAGGATGCCTATCGCTACAACGTCAGCACCAGGTGTCTCGATGAAATTGCCAAACGCTACGGATGGGATTCCTACCGAAGTTTGCAGCGCACCGCCAAACGTTTCGGCATCTCCTTCGAAACATTGGGCTACGCCGTCCGAAAACGGGGATAGTGCATCTATGTTCGTAGGCGTACAATATTCTGCAGCAAATGGAGCGTCGATGTTCATTAGCGAACAATATTCCGCGGCAAACGGTGTGTCGATGTTCGCAGGAGAACAATATTCGGTTGTAAACTGTGTGTCGATGTTCGTAGACGTACAACTTTCCGAAGGAAATGGAGCATCCATGATCGTAGAAGGACAACATTCCGCAGGAAATTGTTCGTCAACGTTCGTAGACGCACAACATTCCTCAGCAGATTGTACATCAATGTTCGTAGACGAACAACATTCTCCGGGAAGTGGAGTGTCAACGTTCGCAGATGAACAATATCCTTCAAGAAATTGTACGTCAACGTTCATAGATTCACATTATTCTACAGCAGATGGAGCACCTACGTTCACCGACACACAACATTCTCAAATAAATGGAGCGCCTATGTTCGTAGACGCTCCATTTCGTTTTGAAGTACAATACCTTGCAAAAAAAACTGCGAATTGTGGTTCGGCACGATCATCCTCTTCTCCATCGCACTGAGAGTTGCATCCATGCAGGGTAGGAGACAGATCAGACCTCCCCTTCGTCTATCAAAAATGGCTTTTACGCTACCCAGGATAAGCCATAACCTGGTGGGAAAACTCTATGAAAAGCCATATAGCTAGGCAATTTCGTCAGCACCACAGGGAGCCCTACGACCTGCGACGATTGCGGAGCATCGGAATCCGAAGCCGAATACACTGGGGTGTGCAGGTCGGTATCTTTCTCTCCACAATCGGTGCGATTGACGGTGTGCAAAGATACAACATTGTGTTGACATCGCCAAATAATTGAATGAAAATAGTACTTTTTTCAATATCCATTTGGAGATTGAGCAAAATTTTCCTATCTTTGCACTCGTTGCTGGTGATTGCGGGTTCGGCTTCGAAAAGAAAGGGTATTACGAGAGTATCTTCAATCGCAACAACAAGCGAATGAGGGAGGCGAACAATTGGATAGTGTTTGTGCGTGGCAACCATGACAATCCTGCCTACTTTGACGGAAAGACAATTGCGTATAAGCGGTTTATGGCTATCCCTGATTATTCGGTGGTGAAAGCAAACGGACATACTGCCTTGTGTGTCGGAGGAGCCATCTCGATCGACAGGCAATATCGAATATCTGCATGGAACAGAAACGTGATGAATCAACTGCGGCTCGGACACGTTTTTAATGATAAGGACCCATTGGCTCTGAACTATTATTGGAAGGACGAGATGCCAGTGTTCAATGAGGAACTTTTGACGCAGATACTTGCAGAGAATGCGGTTGATACGGTCATCACGCACACTGCCCCTTCCTTTTGCGAAATGAAGAGCAAGGTAGGCATCAGTTCCTGGATAAAGTATGATCCCGACCTGGTTGATGATTTGGATCATGAGCGTTCCATTATGGATGACATCTATTCCAAGGTGAAGTCCTCTCCCGTCACCCATTGGTGCTATGGTCATTTCCACCAGAGTTGGCACTCCAACATCGATTCCATCCTCTTCAAGATGCTCGACATCATGGAACTTTATGAGATTCGATAATCTGATTTTTCGCTACCCAGGATGAGGCAGGAGCCCTACGACCTGCGACGATTGCAAAGCATCGAAATCCGAAGCCGAATACACTGGGTGTGCAGGTTGGTATCTTTTTTCCTGAGGACATATGTCATGGTGGCATGTTCAAAAAAGGACATGGTTCTGCAGAATGATCTCCGCATAAATACCCTTTTACCAAGAGAATCCCCTCTTTGCCAAATCGGCTTAGAGGGGATTCTCGGTGGTGCAAACGCCCAAGGCATGTGTATCGACTGAACTGAACTCAGCGGTGGCGGAACTTGTGCAATATTATATCGACGATAACACATAATCATCATGTCGAAGAAGAAAGGCCCCATGACTGTCGAAGAGATATTGGCCAAACTGCGTGAGGCTGGACTCTCCTCGACCAATGTGATCAAGTCATCAACCCAGGATGAGATGTCGGAGCTGGATACGCTTGATAACAGAGTCAAGCGTATCCTTAGCATCACTTCCAACAATAATTCAAATCCAAAGAATATGCTGTTTTTCGTAATGTATGACATCGAGAGCAATAAAGTGCGTCGTCTTGTTGCCAAATATCTGATTCGGCAAGGATGTTTCCGCATCCAGCGCTCCATCTATCTTGCCGATCTGTCCTCTGAGAAGTGTGAACAGATCAAATCGGATCTTGCTGAGGTTCAGGCGGCATACGATAACAAGGACAGCATTTTTGTAGTTCCAATATCCACTGACTACCTGAAAGCTATGAAAGTAATCGGGAAAGCACTTGATGTCAACATCATCATGCATTCGCAGAACACGTTGTTCTTCTAAAAATATAACTATATTTAACGTAATTTTGCCGCAAATGTGTATTATTGTTAAAACAGGTCATCTTAACTCTGTTAATAATCGTTAAGAAATTGCCATTTTTCGACCAATATTTTGGAAAATTGTAGCAATTTGCTCATATTTGCAGCGTCTTAGGTTTCAGTTTTGGGTTCAAAATTGCCCATTTCGGTCTCGAAAACTCAGCCACAAGGCTGAATAACAATTATTTATGGTTTTGGCTGTCCGAGACCATATTCCATTAAAACAAGGATTAAGACCGTGTAAAGTCCGAATTTAGAGTTGTTCATAAGGTGTCCGAGACCATATTCCATTAAAACAAGGATTAAGACTATTTGGTCTTTTTTCATATGTTAGTTATTTTTTAATTGTCCGAGACCATATTCCATTAAAACAAGGATTAAGACATCGTGGTCAATAAGACGAATGTTTTTGACACCCTTAATGTCCGAGACCATATTCCATTAAAACAAGGATTAAGACACAGTTATCGCGAGTCTTAATTAAAGTCCTTTTGACGTCCGAGACCATATTCCATTAAAACAAGGATTAAGACGGTTGAAGCGAAAGTGCTAAGAGCATCATTTAAAAGTGTCCGAGACCATATTCCATTAAAACAAGGATTAAGACTACTATCTCTCGGATAGTTTTAGCTTTCCATCTGAAAGGTCCGAGACCATATTCCATTAAAACAAGGATTAAGACGAGCTAACTTAATTAATACATCCACAACACCTGTAAGGTCCGAGACCATATTCCATTAAAACAAGGATTAAGACCCCTCATCCTCCATAGCGAGAATATTTTCAACACTCTGTCCGAGACCATATTCCATTAAAACAAGGATTAAGACGAGGCCTACAAACTCCTTAATGAAGGAGCCGTGTCGGGTCCGAGACCATATTCCATTAAAACAAGGATTAAGACACTCCGGGGTCTCTTTCTGGAGATTCCAGAAGAATAGTCCGAGACCATATTCCATTAAAACAAGGATTAAGACGCCTTTGATTTCATCCAATCCGAGGGCAACGAGAATGTCCGAGACCATATTCCATTAAAACAAGGATTAAGACGCGAAAGCATAGGCGAATTCTTTGACTGCATAGCGTCCGAGACCATATTCCATTAAAACAAGGATTAAGACTACCTTATAGCAATAGCATCTACCACTACCTTTATTGAGTCCGAGACCATATTCCATTAAAACAAGGATTAAGACTCCTAAGACTCATCAATGATGTTACTTGAGATTAGCGTCCGAGACCATATTCCATTAAAACAAGGATTAAGACATTGTAAATATTAAAGTTAATCTAAGTCTGCTAAATGTCCGAGACCATATTCCATTAAAACAAGGATTAAGACGTTCGTAACATTGTGATCCTGGAGACACAAGCATGAGGTCCGAGACCATATTCCATTAAAACAAGGATTAAGACTTCCCGTTAACGTAATTTGGCGGCTTCTTTTGCCGCCGTCCGAGACCATATTCCATTAAAACAAGGATTAAGACACCACAGCGCACCCTCCAACATAGTTGTAAGTGGTGTGTCCGAGACCATATTCCATTAAAACAAGGATTAAGACCCATTTTCACAGTTGTACCTGCAAGAATCTTGTAAGTCCGAGACCATATTCCATTAAAACAAGGATTAAGACGTTATCGTTGGCAAGGTTATTATAATGAAACTAGAGAAGTCCGAGACCATATTCCATTAAAACAAGGATTAAGACGGTCTCAACACTCGCGTCAGTAGACGGAGCCTGCCTGTGTCCGAGACCATATTCCATTAAAACAAGGATTAAGACATATAAAAAATGGCTGTGAGGGGTTGACAGCCTTGTCGTCCGAGACCATATTCCATTAAAACAAGGATTAAGACCCACAGCGCACCCTCCAACGTAGTTGTAAGTGGTGTAGTCCGAGACCATATTCCATTAAAACAAGGATTAAGACCTCCCATAGCCTTAATATAGCCAGGAGTCTCCAAAGTCCGAGACCATATTCCATTAAAACAAGGATTAAGACCACACTAATGTTTGTTACATGACGACGAACAACACCTGAGTCCGAGACCATATTCCATTAAAACAAGGATTAAGACCCCTCGCTGTTGAGGTGATTGATTTCCGAATAAAGTCTGTCCGAGACCATATTCCATTAAAACAAGGATTAAGACGCGCGGATGGCAGACGCTTCAGTGCCGCCAAAGCCATGTCCGAGACCATATTCCATTAAAACAAGGATTAAGACAACTGAGAGGATTCCATTAATGAGGTCCACCATGGCGTCCGAGACCATATTCCATTAGAACAAGGATTAAGACAAATGTTATTGAACATAGTTGTACGTATTTGATTTGTGTCCGAGACCATATTCCATTAGAACAAGGATTAAGACGCATCGTCGACGTGCGTTGCATCGTACAAAGCAGCCAGTCCGAGACCATATTCCATTAGAACAAGGATTAAGACTTAATAAATTGTCATTGTCATCCAATAGAAGCATTACAGGTCCGAGACCATATTCCATTAGAACAAGGATTAAGACATCAGTCCATAAATCTTCGTGGCCCTGACTCCTTATAAGGTCCGAGACCATATTCCATTAGAACAAGGATTAAGACTGGCGAAGAGCATCAGTCCATAAATCTTCGTGGCCCTGTCCGAGACCATATTCCATTAGAACAAGGATTAAGACCGTTGATCCTCTGTCGTAGGCAGCCTTCTTTTCAGCCTGTCCGAGACCATATTCCATTAGAACAAGGATTAAGACCCGCCATCGGTGTAGAACAACACGGGAGTTTTACGTCCGAGACCATATTCCATTAGAACAAGGATTAAGACTTGTGCAGAAGCTGCTCATTGGCACGAACACTTCTGTCCGAGACCATATTCCATTAGAACAAGGATTAAGACTCCTTCTGCCTAGTTTATTACTAATGCGACGCCACAGTCCGAGACCATATTCCATTAGAACAAGGATTAAGACAATGCTGGGTTGCTTCCTCTTTATGGAACTTATTTAGTCCGAGACCATATTCCATTAGAACAAGGATTAAGACGCATAAAAGTCAGGTATATATAATTCTTCATTATTGAGTCCGAGACCATATTCCATTAGAACAAGGATTAAGACTACATTACGAGATGCAATCTCCCTGTTGTGACGAAGTCCGAGACCATATTCCATTAGAACAAGGATTAAGACACCTAATGCCACGCTGAAAGCATCCCAAGTTCTCGTCCGAGACCATATTCCATTAGAACAAGGATTAAGACTAATTCTATGCACTCCTAGCAACCAGTTGATGATTGCTAAGTCCGAGACCATATTCCATTAGAACAAGGATTAAGACGGATGATTCGAGATGTTAATCATGAGCTTGCCTCGTCCGAGACCATATTCCATTAGAACAAGGATTAAGACGCCTGTGTAGCGTAGCGATACTCACCGATTCGCTGCTGTCCGAGACCATATTCCATTAGAACAAGGATTAAGACAACAGAATATTGATACCAATTCGTCACGGGAAATTGATGTCCGAGACCATATTCCATTAGAACAAGGATTAAGACACTTTTTCGGTGAGCAATCAGTTCACCATACTCTTTTGTCCGAGACCATATTCCATTAGAACAAGGATTAAGACTAGAATTCCTGTCCTTCTCTTACGAAGCTTGCGTGGTCCGAGACCATATTCCATTAGAACAAGGATTAAGACATCCATGAGCCGACCTTGGCCTTGGCCCTGCATCCGGTCCGAGACCATATTCCATTAGAACAAGGATTAAGACTTTATGCGGCCAGAGCCGTACCCTCCATTTCGAGGCGGTCCGAGACCATATTCCATTAGAACAAGGATTAAGACTTTTTCTTGAAGATGGAAAGTACATGAGTCTAGTTCGTCCGAGACCATATTCCATTAGAACAAGGATTAAGACTGACCATTGGACGATTCAAAGAAACAGCTAATCATTTTGTCCGAGACCATATTCCATTAAAACAAGGATTAAGGGACATAAATTCAATTGTGGCTGTTTCCGTTTGGGAAACAGCCACAATTTGTAAGAGCATTTTCAGAACAAACGATCTTTAAATTATTACGCATATAGATGCGTTTACCTTTCCCGCTAAACATCACATAATATTGGAACAATAAAGAAAACAATACAAAAATGGAGATCAAGATTACAGCTATCAAGTTCGAGACGGTGAATGGGCGGAAGACAGGGAAGTCATTCAGTTTTGGCATGGATCCGAAAATGATGGCCAAATACAAGACGGAGGCGACTGTCAGAAAGAAGATTGAGGAATATGTCGCAAAGAATGGCGTATTCAAGAGGGAGGAGCTGAAGGACCTGAGATATGACATGAAGGACTTCCTCGAAGAATGGAGGAAACAGCTGCCTATCGTCGAGGAGGAAGAAATGAAGAACCGCGAAGAATCGGTCAACAACCCGGAAAGCAGAGTGACGCCTGACACGATCACAAGACTGGCCAACAATGAGATCTTTGTATTCGGTTCAAACGAACAAGGTATGCATTATGGTGGTGCTGCCCGATATGCCCTCGATCATTTCGGAGCTATCATGGGACAAGGTGTTGGACCCCAGGGAAAGTGCTATGCCATTCCTTCCATGGGTGGACTCGCCTCGATGGGCGAAGCTGTCAGGCAATTCTGTGAATACGCAAAAGCTCACCCTGAGAAGAGATTCCTGGTTACTCCCATCGGATGTGGTATCGCGGGATACACTCCCATCGACGTCGCCCCTCTATTCGATTGCTGTCGCGATGTCGAGAATATCTCACTCCCCGCCGCCTTCTGGGACTTCCTATGAACACAATAGAGGTGTCTTAACGTTAATGACCGTGTAATTAGCCGTTAATTATTCGTTAATGGCATTATTATAAAAAAGAAGCTTTCTATATAAAAAGATAGACTAGCAGGTGAAAATGGCAGGAGACTGCGGGCTCAATGCCCTGTCTCTACTGCCGGAAAATGTGCTGCCTCAATGGCAGCAGAAAATTGCACTTCGTGCAGAAAATACGCCTTGACCTTAACAAATTTGGGGCCGGATGGATTTTTCGCACAAAGTGCGTTTTTTTGCAGGTATTGAACCTGCACATTTTCTTGCAGAAACAACCAGGCCATTGGGGCCGAGGTTGTCTGCATTTTCACCTTTCTTTTATATCCTTTATTTGTTCGCCAAAAGGCAATGGGAACTTCGGCAGAATAGCCGAAAGATCCAGATTTTCTTGTCACAAATTGGAGAATTATTGAATAAGGAGGGATGAGTAGAATGAAATGAGCCTGATATTTGCAGATTTTTGGACAAATGTTTGCTTATTTCATTTTTTAATCTTATTTTTGCAGCGTACTTATCAAAAACTTAATCAATAATTGAAGATATGGGTAGAGAGAATGCGTTGAGGGCGGCAGTGCGTGCCGTGGAAGAATATATTGGATTAAATCCCCTGGTGATTCGACTTCTTTCCGAAGAGGATGGGACGCCAAGGGAAGATGGTGAATTGGATTTGTTTCTCCCGGAAGGTGTAGAATACGAAGGTTTCTTTGGGAAAGTTCCTGTGGAGGTGAAGTGGTCGAAAAACGCCAACGTTCACCCCTACAAGGTCGATCGTCATTATCTTCTTGGACTTAAGGAGGACAAGGGTGGTTTCTTCTTTCTGGTGCAGCGAATCCAGGATGTGCCTCATATCTATTACGCTGCATTCACCGTGGAAGATATCGATAAACTGTTGGAACAAAAGTCTTATCAGGTTAAAATTGACCTAAAGGAGGCTCCCGAGGACAGACAGGTGTTCGTAAAGGATTTGTTCGACTTCGCGACTATGCGAAGGAAAGAAAAAGTTGTAATCCCGTGTGAACATGAGCTTAATAATATGATGGAGGATTATGAAGAACTACTGGGCAAACTTGACAGGATAAATAATGAGGAGGATCGGGAAAAGCTTGAGGAAATGCTCAACTATCTGATAGAAATCCTGAAGGAGAGCGACCACAGCGTCATCGGCTGGCATGACATCTTCTTTTTCTATTCATTTCATGCGGTTGAATTGGCTCATGATTACCTCGATTCAAAAGATCTCATCAATGTCCAATTTGACTTAGGTTTGTATTGCTATGAAACTAAAAGATATAACCTGGCTGAAGCATATTACAACAGGGTGTTGGACATTCTGTTTGAGGACCAAGATTCTGACCCACTTTCTATTGAACAATTGATGACTTTGACAAACCTTTTGTTTGATATGGGTATCTTGATGAATAAACTTAATCGATATAAAGAGGCCGAATCGTACTACAATATGTTGATAGGAGAGAAAGATTCATTTATCAGTTTGGATCGAGATTTTTTCCGGCCGCTATTGGCTGACACATATCGTAATCTGGCTATATTATATCGGAAAACCAATCGCTTGAAGGAGGCGAAAGAGATGGCTGTTGAGGCATACGTCATTTACAAGAGATTGACTAGGAAGGATTCGAAACAATGGAAAAAGACGTTGGAGAACACTGGCAACCTGCTCGATGATATTGAGGCCCGACTTGGGAGATAGATAGTTTGAGTTTACCTTTTATGTCGATTTGACATATAGTAAAGGAAACACGTCTGGACTACACCTGCCGATTGGTATGGATGGGTACAAGCATTTTGTAAAGATAAAAAGATTGGCTCCTTCTGAACTGATGTATTATGAAAAAGGTAATTCGAAATGTGGCGATTGGGGTGGCTGTGATAATAGCGGTCGTGGTGTTTATGCCGATATCGTTTGTGAAGACAAGTGATAGAGGGGCAACTCACGATTATTTCCCGGAGGAACTGAAGGGTAGAATCAAATCGGAGACTGCGGGATATAGTGATGAGGAGATTGTGAAATACAGTCTGGACCTGACTGCTGGACTGCTGAGGTTCACGAGGGTGAACGCGTTGAAGGATGGGAAGGCGAATTGTGTGGGGTATGCCCAACTTTGCTCGAATATATGCAATTACGCCTTTGCGGCTTCTCACAGCAAGGCGAGGACGAAGCCTGTGGTGGGGTACATTGAGATTTGTGGCATAGATGCGTGCAAGGTGGCGTATTTCCTGGCACCTGCCAAGGACAAGAACTTTGTGAAGGACCACGACTTCGTGGAGTATCGTCACCAAGATGGAACGACATCGTTCTTCGATCCTTCGATCTATGATGTGTCGTTTGGTTTGAATGGGGATTAGACCCTCTCGGTCCCCCTGCATAGGGGAATGACTTGCTAGTCCGGACAAGACATAGGTTTAAGAAGGCGAAAGAAATGGATTTATGAATAGAAAATCGCTATCGCAGAAAAATGGGTTTTAAAATATTTGATTGACCTTTAGTCTTAACGTTAATGACCGTGTAATTAGCCGTTAATGATTCGTTAATGAATTAGTTGTCTGTGTGCGAATCTGATAGTTGTGTCAAAAATAAGAGCGGTTCCGATGGAGGAATCGCTCTTTGTCGTTATGTGAGGAAAAGGTAAGCATTCGGTAAATCACTTATCCAAACAAATCGGAGTGGGTACCAGTACCGGTGAATAATAGTGTCAATTCTGTGTCGTTTTG
>Ga0310694_10005308_pt1 | contig 12341 bp, 4 predicted proteins | sample 174DNAGHGhighgp2_FD_203884 | JGI IMG/M metagenome (GOLD analysis project Ga0310694, IMG submission 203884) | Sheep rumen microbial communities from Palmerston North, Manawatu-Wanganui, New Zealand - 1742 DNA GHGhigh gp2 (v2) (version 2) | ecosystem: Host-associated > Mammals > Digestive system >...
CACGCAAATCATATCCCAACGGTGGACGTGGTTGCAGACGGTCATCATCCCGTTGGCGAAGAGTTCGCGGTTCCGGCGTATCTTCTCGCGGCCTTCTATCTTGATTCCGAAACGGATCCAGTTTGCCGGGAAGGCCACCAGCCACGTGACGAGGTATATCAGGAAATGCCATATCCTGAACGTCAGGGATTTGTCGAGATAGGGGTAGGTCTCGTCGAACTTGATGTCCTTGAGTTCCCCGCGTATGGGAGCCATCTTCACGAACGGGTCGTCACCGGAAAATTCCTCCGGCGGTTCAGGGACGTACACCTCTTCCTTCACCTTGAAGTTCCGGTATGCCGGTCCAAATGCTGAATAGTCCTTTGCCATACAAGTATTTTATCGAGGTCTCCCGATTTTGATTATTCGTTAAAAATAGAGCTGCAAAGGTATAAAAAATTTCAAAGCGTAATAGATGGCATTTCTATTTTAAGGTCATGTCGCAAACTATGACACGCTTCCTTCCGGTGCGATATCCAACGGGATGTTCTTGCTTTCCTCCTCGGTGGCAGACACAAACGGTGTCTTCAGCGAGATATAGGGTCCTTTAAAAAGTCCATCCTCTTTATCCTCGATGAAGCGATAGAAGGCATCGCTGACATCCTTCTCCTTGAACTTGAAGGTTGCCTTGATGTATTCTATGACCGAGTTGCGCACCTCGCGTGCCTGTTGGAGTGGTAACATATCTTATTGCTTTAAAAGGTCTATACTAAATTCGTCCGATGAAATCACTTTGTATCCAGCCCGTTCGAAAATCTGTTTTGAATTATCGTCATCAGGATCTATTGCAATCTTATATTCTTTTAACAACATTCCTGCAGTTGCCATTACAATACCATCTTTGTCTAACAAATCAACTTCTCCGTCATGACTAAAAGGAATGTTATTTTTTAACAACTCTTCTATAATATTTTCCATTCCTGGATATAATGCTTTAATATCATTACGTGATAATATTTCTTCAAGATTGGCATCATCTCTCAACATCTCAACATTATCTTCCTTTAAAAGTCTGCATTGTTTTATAAAAGAGGACACTTTGGCGGGTATTGAATGCATTTCTGTTAGCGGAATATCAGAAATAATCAGAGTGGTACTTCTAGAACGACTTGTAGCTACATTAAAACGTCTTTCATCTAGTGCAAACTTAGGATTACGGCCTGGCACATACAGAATAGCATAGTCAACGGTCATACCTTGTATTCGGTCTATAGTTTCTATCGTAAAGTCATCTATTGCAGTGTCGGTAAGAAATGTCTTCTGAAGTTGTTTTACAGTATCATTAAACGGTGATATTATGGCAAGGGAACGTTTGGGATAGTATTTAGATATATAATGTACTACCTCACCTACTAAATTAAGACCACTACCTGAGACTATGCCATTAGTATAATCATGAGTATAATGGTATATAACTCCACCTCCTTCTGGAAAGTAGGAACGAGGACACATAGAGAAATCGACAGGTTCTTTTTGAACCGAACGAAAGCTATTACTATAGAAAGTAGCTGTTAGCTTAGCACTGGCAGGGGGCAATCGGAAAGTTGTTACTATTCTATAAGATTTCACATCTGTACCAAGAGCATACGTTTTTAATCCCTCTATTTGAGTATTCGCATTCCATGACTTATATTGCGCCTTGTTTGGATTTCTGATAATAGGTGGCAACTGCATCGGATCACCGACAATCAAGCATCGTTCGCCAAGTTTTTTAAAAGCTAATATTGATGCCAAAAATGCCTGGGATGCCTCTTCTATAACAACAAGGTCATACGAAGGCCTGTCATCATCACTCTTGTTGTTTGAATTATAAACTTGGGAAAGGACATAATTGGTTGAGCAGAACAATTCACCATTAGGAATAACAAAGCCTTTTTTTACCGGTTTCAAACCTTTGACTATTCTACGTTCATCAGCGGACAAATTTGATTTACAGATACGACCTTCTTCCAAAAAAGGCTTCAAAGGAGGCTGCTGCACTAATTCTATCAACCCCTTATTTGCCATCGTTGTAACGCAAACAGTTTTGTTATCATTAAGATATTTTGCTATTATGTGAGCGATGGTATAACTTTTACCTGTTCCAGGAGGGCCTTGCAAAACACAACAACCATCATCTTCCAACGTTTCCATTATCTTTTCGGGAATGGCCTTCTCATTGTCAGGATTATATTCAAGTTCTTCCGGAAACCAGTTATCATAGTCAATTTTAGCTTCTATTACTTGTTCCGGTATTTCGGGATATACATCAAGGAAATTCACCAAATTATTAAAGTAATCCACTGGAGGAAATGGGGAAAACACGATCACGGTAAGCGACTTACCATTTTCAAGGGATTTTTTAAAAAGGTCAAACAGTGAAGTGCTAAGTCCCGTACAGCCAACATAATCATACGAAGTGTCTGTTCTCCTTTGATAATACAGTGGAAAGAGATCGGACGTGTTTGAATGATAATCTTTGTTTTTACAGAAATCTATGAATGTGCATGTCCATGCAGTAACATTCTGTCCTAATTCTGTCTTAGCACCTTTCTTTAAAACCATTATTGATTTTTGAACCTTCAAACGTGGAGCTCTATCTTTTGGAAATTTCAAAACCACGTGCCCAAGATTCTCATCCAGATGGTCAACATATCCGATAAGAATCTCTTCTTTCTTAAAGAGTTGATTCATCGGTGCTTTTACTAGAGTTTTTTGCTCTAATTCTGCTTCCTTAACTTGATCGGAAAAGAAGCATTGATAGTTCTGTATCTTTTTGTTAGTACTCATCTTCGTTTTCCTCAGCTTCATTAATATCATTATTGGACAAAGGAGCGAAAACCGAATTATACTTTTCATTAGAGTTTATTCTTATTAATGTATAAGCAGTTCCCTTAACACCTTCGAGTACACCAGAGTATAATTCTTCGACTACGTCTGCCTTCTCTTCGCCAGTGAGTTTAATTACGATGTCATCTTCTCCAATCCACTCCAGAATTTCATCAATAGAGTTGAAGTACATGAATTCGTTAGCTTTTGCGCCAAGGTAGACACATACCACACATCTATCATCTGCGATTTTATTCCAAATAGACGGAGACAGATACATAATACCACCAGCAGCACTACATTTATGGATGTATTTGCCACCATAAACAGTGTGTTCATTCTTCAAATGGGCATTACGGACGAAATCCGCTTTGCTTTCATCTGGAGTCATACCGTTTTTAACAAGATTGTTATACAAACGCAGTTGTGCTAAATAATTCTGATCCGCAACTTGGGCTGAAGTCAGGTCTTCACCAAGGATTCGATTTATTTCTTCTACTTCGCTTGTTGTTGGCTCAAGAACGTCCAACGTTCTAGTAACTCCGTGTGAGCCAAAGTTTCTCACATCTTCAGGAGAGAAAGGTTTTGGGGATTTCGGTGTATAATCCCCACTATAACCTTCCCATCCAGACATATCCGAATAATCGCGAAGATTTCCCGTACTGACATGAACCGTACCTGTTCTTGGTTTTCTCTCACGAGGTTCCCTTTCTGTTGGATAATCATGAGTAGAGCCTCTGTCAGAACGTGGTTTCCGTGGTTCCTTATCATCAGTTTGTTGAGATGCTGGTGATGGCGAACCAGTAGAATTACTATCAGCGGTGTGAGAGTGACCATAGTTTCCAACACTGCTTTGCGTTCCAGCATAGTGACTATTGGAAGTATTGAATTCGTCAGAATCAACAGTTTCGTTAGATTCATCAGAAAACGGTTCTTCATCAATTACGTCATCATCGTCGTCTTCCTTTGGTTCTGACGTTGTGAATGACGGGCGATAACCAGAATAATCTTCGTCTTCTTCAGTTACATCATTTCCAAATAACTCTCGTTTAATTCCAGGAACTAGCTTATCAAGTTCATTCTTAAATTCCTCGTCGAGCATAAGAGAATTTTGTTCTTTTACAATTTCAAGAGCATTCTCTTTGCTATCCATAATATCTTCAATTACATCTTCTGCAATCTCAGTTGTATCTATACCAATGAATTTTATGTATTCCTCTACAAACGATTTAAACACGCGTTTTCCGTCAAGAGAATCGACAAAATAGAAATCATTTTCACCTTGTTTATGATAGAATTTTCTGAGCGATTGATTTATATCTTCGTCTTCAGTGTATGTAATCATAATAGATTTACATCTATGAAGGACTAAATTATCCAAACACTCACAATAACTTCCATAAAGATTCTTCCAGTTTTCTGCATCTGTCATGCCTGCAATTATAAGCGCATACAATTTATGTGTAATATCTCGTGCTGTATAGATAGAGTCACCGACCGGTTCCATCTTTAAATCATCAGATGTGATTGTTACTATACCCAAAATATCACAGGCCTCTTTGAAGTAATCACCAGCTGGGAAATATGCCTTATTTACTATACGAGGATTTGTTCCAAAATACTGTTCAAGCGTTTTATCCGAGTAATCTAGAGCATACAAATCTTTTATTTGAACGTCTTCATTCTTGTTATTCTTCCACAATGCATGCTCATCATTCCGATATTCTTGAATCTTCTCACTGTACGATTCTTCATAACTATCGATCATCCAATTCAGCAACTGTGTCCGACGATCTTGAGCATGTACAGTTATGAGAGCATATAACGCATCAAGAAAGTCAAGCGACTCTTTGAATGGAAGTTTGCTGAACAAAGCAGAATCATCCGACAGCTTTATATCCGGGAGTGAAGTAAGAGGTGTCTTATTTTCCCAGTCTTCGATTGCCTTCACATAACTTGACACTTCACCACCATAGTAAAGTTCACTAGGTTTCTTCATGTAATCCTTTGTTGGAATACATTCTACAGAATCAAATTCCCCATCCTCAATCAGTTTTTTTACGCCACTAATATCTGCATCTCGTTTAATTAGATACTGGCTCCAGAAATAAATAGAGAAACCTCTGTCTGACAGATTTTCAATATCAGTTTTTTCAAAATTACAATGAATCTTGAAGACTCTATTGAGCATCTTTCGTATGTCATTCGTACATTCTTGTATATAAGAATTAGAGATATAATCATAGTCAAGACCATATTTCTCGAAATCACAGAATGGTTTGTATCGACTACCTTCTGTCATTTCTGAAACGTTAGTAAACTCATCATCAGAATTCAAAAAGAGGACATTAGAAATTTGGTCAAACTCTTTGAGACTATCTTTATCTGCAATATACATTGCTGCAAGTTCATCCACAAAACGGAAGTGTATAGAACGAAGCAAGTCATTACTATTTCCATCATCTTGAATTTCAAGATAACGATCTATCTTAATTTTTTGCCACTCCGTGAGCTTGGTGATTTTATCACCATCTATTTCGTCTAATATATCGATAATGAGTTTCCTTTCGTCTGCAGTAGCAAATGAAGCCTGATTTGGAATGTCTATATATTTAAATGGTTCTTCCTTTTCGCTATCAATATAAACAACTTCAGATAGACTATAGAACTCACCATCATGAGCCATGACACGAAGTTCTCGGAGATTCGAAATCAAATCTCCCTCGTAGTGCTCTTCCAATTTCAAACGATGTTTAGCGATTGTAGCTGGTAGCTTAGCGTCATCCGTCTCTGATAATCTGTTGTCAATTGTGTCGACAAGGATATCTACCATCTCAAATCGTACGCCCATCTTTACCCAGAAATCTTTCCAGGCACCAACAGTGTCTTCCTCTGCGATATATTCACTGCTGACGAATGAGGCATCAGGATGGTAATTCGTTACAATCATTTCTAATCCACCTTCTTCGATATAGTCATCTGAAAGGTAGATTGTATCATCAGAATCTACATATCCATCTGTTGTAAGATAGATAGGAAGAACAGGCAGGTTTGCAAGTGTTTGATCAGCTAGTTTACACCCTTTTACCCATCTCCAGAATTTTATATTATTATCCTTGTCTTCGATCGTTGAATAGAACGTATCCGTATTATCAACCAACCAAGTAATGAAGTCAGTCACGGTAAACTGTTCATTTCCCAGTCGTATTTTCCAATACTCTTCATTCTCTTCAATGTGATAATCAGGATCTATGATATCCAGGTCGGAAAATTCAACCAATCCCGTAGATGCAAGTTCTCGTGCACTCTTGCTTAATATATGATGTCCGTCAGATCTGTCACTCGCATCATCATTCCCATAAAGATAAACCTTTGCCCCCTTCATCACCTCCTTTTGTTTGTCGGTAAGGTCTGAAAGACGATCAATGATGAAGGTATGAAATGCAATACTCGCTTCCTTGGAATTTATGGTTTCATTAATATTGCCAAGTTCCTCAGTTATGACATCGTTGAAGAAGTTTGCAAAATCATACTTCTTAGCTTTGATAGCCTGTATGGATTTTGATTCTCCGTATTTGCTTGTGCACATGTCCACCGTATCAGCCGGAAACCATTCTGAATCAAGTATTTCCTGCAATTCATTGTCATACGCATATATGTAAGCTGCATCAGGGGCTATGTCATAGAATCCTTCATCTTCAGCATCACCAATGAGCACAAAGGGCTTAAATATATCTGCATCCTTCTCTTTTTCGAATACTAAATTGTAGTTCGCGTCGAGGTAGCAGATAAAGTCGATGTTCTTAGCACCATCGCCATCGTTGCTTCCGCTTGTATTCGATATGATAGAACTGATATTTGGACGTATAATATCCTTGTAGAATATATCCGCATCTAGCTCTTCGACATAGAAGGCCTTTTTAAGGAATGCCTTTACTTTCTCTTCATCATTATCTACTTTGAGATAATCTGAGTCAAGACTATACATCCAGTCACAATCCAACCACTTTTTTTGTGAGCACTCATCGAAATATACAGACGCGAAATAGATATGGTCTTCGTACAGCACAAAAGTCTGGTTTCCATCGCAGTCATATGAGTTCATAGCATAATCTCGTAAAGAGCCACTACTAAACGAAGATTCATGCTCAAAACAGAACTTTACAAATGCCACACTGGTCGCCTTGTCTTCCTGTTGAGATGCATTTATCTCGTCATGATAGTCCTCAGACTGAATAATGTCTTTTACTATGATGTCATCAGAGTAGTCCAAAGCTCCAGCATTCTCTTTAAAATAATCAAGCGTAGCCTTATCGTAGTTTGGTGATACAAAACAGAAAGAAACTGAAGACAACCATGATGCGCTGCATATTTTCTTTCCTTCTGAAGAAGAAAGGAAAATGAACTTGTCGTTGAAATCGTCTTCAACTGTCGCTTCTGGGTCATCATTGAAAAATGGTAGACTACAGAGGCCGTCTGGAACAATACTATTCTTTGCCAGATAACTATAAAAATGGAACGAGGTATTCCATTCCTTCAAAGCCTTGACGGTCTCATCCCAGTTGTCACTTAACAGCGTGTCGTTTATAAAACTTTGAGAATCATATTCAGCAAACTGACCATCGATGATTTCATTCCACTTCTCATTATCCTTGAAAAATTCACGGGTCTTGAATGATAGATAACACAAATAGGAACTGAAAGCAGACAGATCTTTCAATTCCTCATCAACGTCATAATATAGATCACTTGCAGAGAAAAGCTTTCCACATTCTTCTTCTATGAATATGGTTTTATCAAAGTAATCTTCCAGATAGTCGTTTTCCAGAAGAAAGTTCAAGAACTTATTATTATTGTCTTGATCTTTGAGCCATTCTTTAAAATCGTCATTAGAGACAAGGTCTGCAAGACTGTCTTTATCAAAAATTTGATCGTCCTCTACATAGCGCTTCAAAAAGGAATTAAAATGCTTGTCTTTTCGAAGCATTGGAAGAGGAAGGTATGAATCTTCCATACCGGAGAACCTACAGAATTCTTCATCAGTTAATATGCCAGATGTGGTCAGCCCTGTCGAATCTAATATAACCCTTTTGACATTGGCTATTCCCTGAGGCACCGGAACAATCCGGTCTTTTTCAATACATTCATCGAAACTGGCACCGAACTTTTTTATATAATCCTCATACGTATCATGCTCTTTAATACATTTCCTAAAATCAGGTATGAGCGAGAAAACAGAACCAAGTTGATATTTCTTAGAAGTTAGCAAATCTTTAATCCAGCAGAAGAGTTTGACACCTGCTATAGTTGCCAGTTCTTGATTGAAATTTCTCTCATCATCTCCGACAAGTGTAACTTCTTTCTCTATGTCGTTTCTATCCCCTTTGGGAATCATATCTGTATTCATAAGGAAGGGGAATCCCCATGATGCAGATGTTGGAAGATAGCAATACAATATGGATCTACTCACAGGTTCAATCACCGCTCCCTTGTGTTTACAAGCAAAAGAAACCCTAGTGCATTCAAAATCCTTATATTTCTCTGGTATTCTGCTGTTCCCCTTTTCTATGGTCTTATTAACTAATTCCTGTAAGTCGGATTCTATGTCTTGTTCATAATCATTAACTATCCATTCTTCATTATTTCGGTAGCAAGTTCTTTCTTCTGTGCCATTTATAAAAACTCGAACAGAATTTATATTGGGGATGAATAATATTATGTTTGAGTCTGAGAACACTTCCCGGAAAAGGTTCTCGTAAGAGTTCCTTCCTACATGCAAGATATCTCTGCTATCTGGACGCAAAGCAATTTGAACTTGGAATTTGGGATTGGCATCATTAAATACAGAATTCACTTCTGGAGCAACCTCGTTATGGTCTGTCCAAATTGGTAGAATTTGGAATGGTGCGTCCTGTCGTTTTATCTTTCCTCCCAATTTCTTTTCTGGTGTTTCGCCCTGATCAAATCTAAATGAGTAATCTCCTGTTCTAATATATACATAGTGATTATTTAGAAAAACAGTCTTAAAACCAATTCCTTTATAACCAATTGTTTTTTTATTGGCAACCTTTTCTTTTTCATTAATACCGCAAATACCTGAGATGTTGCGTACATTGAACTTGTCACCAGAGTGTAAGAACAATAGATAATTGTCCGTAATATGAAACTCTACGTCAACCATCTGTCCTTCTACAGGGTAGTCGTTTGCATTTTGCAAAAGTTCATATACAAAAGTGGATTCTTTAGCACTTAATTGTTTGCTTAGAGTATCAAGGAAGTTTGCCGCCGAGCCAAAGTTTTTTGACTTATCGTTATGACGATCTTCAAATAATTTATTAATAAACCATTTGGGAGTAATAGTTTTAGGCTTTTTGCTTAAATCCAAATGGATTTCGTGTGGATTGTTCTTGTTCTTATGAGACAGTTTCCATGTGAATCGATAATAGTTGTCCAATTCTAAACCTTGAAGTTCAAATGGGAAGCTCATTCGAATAGGACGTTTATAAATATCTGACAGATACGGAGGGATGTGATCGAAATTTGTTTTTCGAAGATCGTCGACATAATACATTTCTTTTTTCGCATCATAGTGATAGTACCCTATACACTCGCAATCATCAACACCCCAAAGCTCAAAAAGATCTTCATTTGACACTTCACCTTCATTCTTTGTCGAAACGGATACTGGGGCTTTTTTACATCTCAACGTCTTAGGCGATATGAAGAAATTAATTCGTGAAGGAGACTGTCTTACTTCTTCTTTAAGTCTACATTTGAAAGTGCATTCCCCTTCTGGTATCTCATTAGCAGAAATTGGAACATTAATATAACTCCCAAGTACATTCGTGGATTCACCGGCAATTTTAATCGAGTGTATATGTCCTTTAAAAAAATCCACATGGTTACTTTTTATCTCTTTTGAGAAAACGCCTTCAAATATAGTTGTAGCAAAGAACTCCCGAATTTCGTCATCGGAAGCTTTGAACATTTGATATCTATTTTTAAAAGATGCCATTCTATCTCTTTTTATTTGTTGATAAACTTTTCATAATGTGTCAGGTGGTACTATAGTCCCCTATCTCTATTATTATTACTGTCTTCACCTTACTAAAGATCCTCGTCTAGTGAGACAGAATTTGTCTCGACAATCTCCCAATGCCCACCAAAGTCACCGCCAACACGTCGGATGATGTTATTCTTTCTTAACTTCTTGGTATTCCAATAAACTCCATCCTCAGTAATTCCACATGCTGCAGCCAGTTCCTTATTAGTGATTTGAGGGTTCTCTCTCATCAGTCGAAGGATTTTCTCCGTAGTTTTTCCACCTCTCTCCGTAGTTGTCTCCGTAGTTTTTTCACTTGTCTCCGTAGCTGTCTCCGTAGTACTTACCGTAGTTGTTTCCGTAGCAACTGGATTATCCTCTACAACAACTCCAGACACAGGCTTGTTGTCACAACCTGCATGAACAGGGATATGGATAAGGAAGGTCAAACGATCTTCAGTGGTCTCGAAGGTAGCACGGGGAGAACCATTAGCTGCAAGCTTCTCCTGAATAGTGGGAACTCCCGTTGAGCGACCTTCTGTCAAATCCAACTCTTTCAAGAAGTCGCCTAACCGACGGTTCCGATAACGACGGCTCTTCAAACTGTCACCCTTTTCAATAGCTGACATGGGGATGCTGCGGTCAGGTCCGGGACAGTTGAGAATGGTGATGCCATCAGGCTCAATGGTAATCTCCACGGGTTCATGTTGCTGATAGTCTCTATGATACATCGAGTTGACAACAGCTTCTTCTATAGCATCGTAAGGATAGTTCCAAAAGCGGTTGGCTTCCTGCTTGCCAGACACTTTCTGAACAGTTTCATAAAGGATGTTTGTTTCCAGATAGTCCATTGTCTGCTTAATAATCTGCGGCACACTACCCTTGAACGTCTTTTCTGTGAAGTTATGTGGATTCTTCACTTTCCCTTCAGGAAATGCCACAACATCGATCTGCGTATAAGGGAAGAACTTCTCAGGACGTTCGCAGAACATCATTCCCGCCACGTTCTTAATCATGCGGTTCTCTGTCGGACCTGTCAATAGTTCCATCTGCTCTAACGTCTCAGCTAATGGCTGCGTGAAGAGTGAAGCCTCAAGTTTGCTGCTAATGGTTGCCAGATAGTCGCGCAACAGCACCATTGAGATGTCGTTCATAGTAATCTCTGGATTCGGACGCTCGTCGAACGGTACACGGTTGGCCATATCTCTCAACTCGTCCAGCACCTCGCCCTTGGCCACAATACTACTCGTACCGCTGCGTATGTAATACCGCATCTGTTTCACTTTTGCCGTCACATCCATTGGGATGGCATACGGACGGTTCACGCCTGATGGTGCCCAGATTACCAGCACTTGTCGTCCATCAACCTCTTCAACCGAAGTACGCGGCAAAAAGTACGGGTCGAACATGTTGTTAAATCCCACCATCTGCTTCAGTATTCCGTCCACAGCTTCAATGTTGATTCCGTCCACAGGTCTTTTGGCGATGCCGTATTCATTTTCTTCAACACCCACGAGAACATAACCGCCCCCAAGGTTGTCGAAGTCGTTAGCGAACGCACAGATACTGTGGTAGATTTCAGCAGGGTTCCATCCCTTTTTGAACTCAATCCGGTTTCCTTCTACTTTCCGCTTATTCAGCAAGTCTTCTATGTTAATGGGTAGTGCCATATTTTCCTGTTTTTCTTTTTCTGTTTTCTGCAAATATCTTCTTAAGATGCATTCTAACAATAAGATATTTTAAGTTCCGCAAGCTCACCCAGCGAGCTGGAAATTTGCAGGAGAGTCACCATTCCTGGCGACTTTTTTGCGGCAGGAATGCCGCAACTCCTAAATCGCTGCAAAAATAAAAAAAATCAGTGCACGATGAGAAGGTGAAAAAGGATGTGCACGGTTTACATCGGGTGGAACGGGTCCGGCGCTTTCACCAGTTTGCCGTACGACTGGATGGCCGCTTCAAGAGCCTCTTCGGTGGTGTGTTGCCGGTACAGGGTGCAACGGGTGATGATGGACTGCGTCGAGCAGCGGTCCTTCTTTACGTGAACCAGCGCCCAGCCTTTGTTGTCATCGCCAAACTCCTCCCCTACCAGAGCCAGCCCCTCCTCCGTTTGGGTCATTTCGCTCACCTTCACTTCCCTCATCTTGAAATAGACTTGAATCGTATCAAGCCTCTGTTCGGCGGTGTAAAGCCAAAACGCATCACTGGGCTTGATGCTGCCGAGTTTTAGGTCGGTCAACAAGGCGGCGACCCCGTTCACTTCGCCGAGAGATTGCTGCACGGGGGGCAGAGTGCCCTCGCTCACCGGGATGCCGGGCATCAGAAACGCAAGGCTTCGCTTCGCCTCTTCGTCGGTCACATAGACGGCGGGCATCCGGTTGGCCAGCGAGGAGAACCCCCGGAAAGAGTTCGCATATCCGGTGAACATGGTTTTGCAATACTTCAACGTCATCCA
>Ga0310694_10005309_pt1 | contig 12341 bp, 1 predicted proteins | sample 174DNAGHGhighgp2_FD_203884 | JGI IMG/M metagenome (GOLD analysis project Ga0310694, IMG submission 203884) | Sheep rumen microbial communities from Palmerston North, Manawatu-Wanganui, New Zealand - 1742 DNA GHGhigh gp2 (v2) (version 2) | ecosystem: Host-associated > Mammals > Digestive system >...
TAATATGAGTAAATTTTTACAACGTTTAATGATCATCGGGACACTGATTTTGCTCCCATGGTCCATGCGTGCTCAACAAATCCCGAATGCTAACTTCGAGGATTGGAGCGGTGCGCAGTTTGATGGCAAAGAGCAACCGAAGGGTTGGAACGCCTCCAACGTAGAGCAGGTGGGCTTGCAATTTAACTTTGCCCACAAAGAGTCCGGCCATAACGGCGGGTATTGTATGATGGTGCAGGACCAGGACGTCGGTGCCATGGGTATCACCGAAACAAGTCCGGGTTATTTCTCGCTTGGTCAACCTTGGGTGTACATCAGCAGTATCACCGCCATCAATGAGGCAACGGCAGGTACGTATGGTGGCTATTATAACACCTATAACAAAGATTGGAAATACCGTCCGGACTCCATGGCGGTATGGATCAAACGTACCGGAAACAACACCGACAAAGAGGATTTCTATTTGCTCTATTATGCATGGAAAGGAAAAGCGGTCGGTAACCAGTACAAAAACAAGAAAGGTGGCTGTACCTCTGTTTCCAAAACCGATGAGGAGTCGGATATCCGTTTGGAACTGAATGGTAACGAGTGCGGTACGTCGGAGAAGGCTACCGAGATCGCCGAAGGTATGTGGCGAGAGAAGAAAACCTACGGCAACTGGACCAAAATAACCGTACCTATCTATTATTTCAATAATGAAGTACCGACGCGAATGAATATCATCTTCTCGGCGTCCAACTATCCTAACTTCCGTGCGAACAACGGTTTGTATGCCGGTAACTCGCTGTACGTGGATGACGTAGAGTTGATTTATTCGTCCAAAATTCAGAAACTGTTTGTTGGCGGTAAGGAATGGAAAGCGTTTGACCCGAATAACACCGGTGTGCAGACCTATTCGTTGGGCGAGACGGCTACGTCTATTCCTGCCATCACGGCACGCCGTGGTATCGGTTCCATTACCAATGCGCGCGGCAAAACGGTGCCTTTCAACGGTCGTGAATTGAACAGCACGGAAATGACCATCGAATATGGTGACTTAGACTCCAAACCGACAAAGATTACCGTGAAATCCGAAGACGGCAAATCGACCACGGTGTACCAAATCCAGTTCCAGCGTGCCCCGAGCACCAATGCTACTTTGGCAGAGGTACAAATCAACGGTGAGATCTTGAGTTCTTTCCGTCCCGGTCAAACGAAATATGACTTTGAGTTGCCGTACGGTACTACCAAAGCGCCGGTAGTGACCTACACGCTTGCTGAAGACGGACAAACAGCCGTTGTTACACAGGCAACTTCGACGACGGGTACTGCAACAATCAAGGTGACAGCGGCAGATAAGACTACATCCAAGACATATACCTTCAATTTCAGTGTCGGCAAACTAAAAGATGTAACGCTCAAAGATATTCTTGTGAACGGTAAGTCTATTCCGGGCTTCACTCCCGCGCAGGCTGTGTATAAGGTCTCGTTGCCTACTTCGACGAGTGCCGTACCTGACGTGAAACCCGTCTCGGCTTATCCCGAAGGCGAGCAGACAATCAAAGTGACCTTACCTACGTTCGCCCAGATTCAGGCAGGAAACGGCCAGGCGCAGATCTCGGTTTCCGCTCCGGGTGCTACCGGTGAAAAGATATACAAACTGAACTTCAAGATTGAAGCTTCTTCCTATTCCCGTCTGACGGATTTGCAAGTAGTGGGCGAACAGGTAGAGTCTATCAATCCCTCCAAACTGGACGATCCGACAGCGCTCGCTTTCGATCCGGATATGACCAGTTATTATATCACCCTGAAAATGGGAAGCCGCAACTTGCCGAAGATCCTCTGGACACCCGGAGATGAGTACCAAACGATCACCTTGGATACCTCTAAGGTATCGAACGGTAACGGTGCGGCGAGCGTCAATGTGATGGCGGGTAACGGATTGGACCAGACCGTTTATAAACTCGTCTTCGACGCTCCTAAATCGACGAATGTCAATTTGGCTGGTGTCCTGATCAATGGCAAACAGATGGAGGGCTTTGATCCGGAGGTGACCAATTATCGGGATACGCTCAATATCGGAGAGGACTTCCCGACGGTAGAACCCATTCCGGGCGATGAGTACCAGACCTTCACCAAGACGACCCGTGTAGTCGGAAACGCTTCGACAACCAGTATCACCGTCATGGCGGGTAATGGAAACTCAAAGACCTATAACTTCACCTTCGTATCGCAGACTTATACTGACAATCGTCTGGCAGACTTGAGCGTAGAGGGATATTCGTTGCTCAATAAGAATGGTGAGGCCGTTTCCTTCAATCCTGATGTGAAAGAGTATTGGGTAAAATTGACGATGGGCACGGAAACGCTGCCGAAGATTAATGTTACGCTGCGTGACCCGCAGTATCAGGATACGGTACAGACCTTCCCGACCAGCCTCAACGGCAATTATAGTATTGTGGTCACGCCGCTGAACGGAGCCAGCCGTACCTATTATATCCGTTTCTCGGTAGAGGTTTCCAAGAATGCGGCGTTGAAGATGATTTATTTGGATGCTGAACCGCTGCCAGGCTTCGCACCCGACGTACGTAGTTACATTTACACCGTTGAGCAGGGTAACAATGTACCGGAGGTGACCTGGGAAGTAAGTGAAGCGGTACAGACCGTGGATACGATCACTAAGAAGAATACCAAGTACCTGACCGTAACGGCGGGCGATAAGAAAACCAAACGCGAGTACTCGATTCGCTTTAAGTTCCCGGCTTCGAATAACACGCAGTTATTGGATATCAAACTCAAATATCCGGGCAAGGATACGATCTCGATGAAGGAGAAGTATGGTTTCCGTGGTGATTCGCTTGATTATACGCTTGAACTGAATGGTGTTACCTGCCCGGAAATCTTCCCCAAGACGACTGCCGGTCAGAAAGTTGCGGTTGCTGCTCCGTACGCAGATGGTACTGCAATCATCAAAGTCGTTTCGGAAGACGGTTTGGAAGAGACTACCTATACCATCGAGTTCACCAAGGCGATTGCCGAGTCTGTGCAACTCGATATGATCTACGTGAACGGTTTGACGTCTTATCTCTCTCCGGCTTTCCAAGCATCCCAGCCGCATTATACGGCTACGTACACAGGAGCCCTGCCGACCATCACATGGTTGCCGGCTGATGCCGATGCTCAACTGTTGTGGAAGAACACTGCCGATGAGTCCACCGCTTACATTCGCGTACGCGATGATCAAGGCAATGAGGCTACGTATGACATCGTCTTCACGGAAATCGTTTCTGTCAACAGTGCCCTGCTCGGTATTTATGCCGACAACGTGTTGATTGACGGCTTCGATGCTGCCAAGAAAACATATGTCTTCGACCTGCCTGCCGGACAGAACTATCCGGAGATCAGTTATCAAGTGGCAGAAAGTGCACAGGTAGTCTTCTTTGGTCAACTCGCAGAGGGCAAATGGGGTATCACCGTGCAAGCTGCGAATAGCGACACGGCGATGTACACCGTACAGTATTTGCCGGCTAAGTTCAACGATGCTACGCTGGAGAACCTCCAAGTAGCCGGAGACCTTATCAGCTACAATCCGGCCGTTACCGAATACGGACCGTTTAATATTGACGAAGGTCTTCCTCTGCCGCAAGTAACGGCTACGCCGAAGGCGGATAAGAACCAGAAAGTGCTGATCTTTACCGTCAACGACAATGAGCAGCAAGTACTCGTCGTAGCAGAGAACGGTACAGACTCCACCTTATATAAAATAACGTACACACGCGTGAAGAGTTCAATCGCGTTGCTCGAGAGCCTCTTCATCGATGGCGAGAAACTGCTGACCTTCCGTCCGGATAGTTTCAACTATACCATCGAGTTGCCGCAAGGTGCAAAAGTCGTACCGAATGTGTATCCGGTAGGTAAGTTGGCGAACCAGGTAATTACTACCACCTTCGGCAAACCGAATGAGACAACTACGATTCTCGTAGAGGCACAGGACGGTGTCGCCAAGCAAACCTATACAATCGACTTCCCGGTATTCGTTTCGGGTAACAACAAACTCAAATCCCTCACCATCAACGGTGATGATGTAGATGTAAACGAAACGGACTATATCTATTCTGTAGATTTCGGCACGACCGTTCCGTACGATGTAGAGTTCGAAAAGGGCGAAGAGGCACAGCATATCCAATATATTGATGCTCCGATCACCGGCGTAACGAAGATCATCGTAACTGCTGAGAATGGCGACAAACGTACCTATTCGATCCGTTACACGGTTAAGCAGCCGGAAGGCGAGAACAAGGTGAACAAGGTTTCGTACACCTATACGAACGCTGCCGGTGAGTCGGTAGACGGCAGTCTTGTGCCTGTCAGAGGTAATAACGTTGTTGAACTGCCGTTCGGTGCAACTTCTTTCTCGGTTACCGATATCGAGAAGAGTTATCCGGAGCAGTCTATCGTCTTCTTTAACGGCGATATCCGTCGTGGCGCGAAGATCATCGCGGTGGCCAACCGTCAGGGCGTTAATGATGTGACATATATCATCACACCGCATATGCCTGAGTTCGATACCACCGGCAAGCTGCAGAGCTTGAAATACAAAGTAGGCGATGAGTTCGTCGATGTACCGAACTTCCACCCGAATGTATATAACTACATGATCAACGTGACGGCACAACCGACCGTGGAGGATATTCAGGCAGTAGCATACGACAGCAAGTCCGTGGACTTCTCTGCATTCGATGCGAAGAAGAAACAAGTGACCCTGACCGTGGACGGCGGAGAGACTTATTCGATTTGCTGGTATTATGCAGCGGACGGCAATCCGTTTGATTTCTCGGCGGATTGGCAACACGCTACCTATAACGGCTACAAACCGAATAGCAATTGGACCATTCCGGGCGATTGCGCGAACGATTTGTCATGGGGTATCGGAGCTATCAAGATGTACTATCAAACGGGTAGCGAGGTCATGAGTAGCGGATCCAACGGTGTGCTGCTGCAAACGATTCACGGTTCGTCGTTGTCCGGTTCGGTACCGGGTATGATGACTACCGGCTCCATGACGCTTAAACTGAAGGATACCGGAGGTTCTTCTTCGAGCGTAACGGAATCGGCTTCCAAGGGTATTACGTTCCGCAACACGCCTGACTCACTCGCATTCTGGCGCAAAGAGTTGGCAAGCGGTAGTGTAACCGGTTGGAGTTTCCGCGTACGCATGAGTGACGGTTCGTCTTTGGGTACGGCTACTGAGTTTAGCGGTTCTTACGGCGAGATCGGATCTGCTAAATACGAATGCTTACCGTTTGTATTGCATAGCAATCCGGGCATTCGCTTGACGGCAACGATCAATGCATGTCATACGGAGAACGCAGGTAGTTTGAACAAAGGTTTGGGCGGTACGATCTATACGTCCGCGTTGCAGTTGACAGATATCCACTTCATCTATAACTCCAAACTGACGGATGCAACGGTCAATGGCAAACCGACCGATATGAGCGGTAATGTATTTACCTACACGCTGGGTGACAACGAGAATATCATTGGCCTTCCTGCGCTGAAGTTCACCGGCGAGGTACATGATCAGACCCAAGTAGTTGAATGGCTCAATAACGGAGAATGGATCAACGGCGAACTCAAAGCACGCGTCATCAACTACGGTGAGAACTCGCAAGACAGTACCCACTACTACGTAGTACTGCACCGTGATCCTCAGGAATCGCTTACTTACACGGCTGATTTCGAGAGCCTCACTTCCACCGCCAAAGATGATACGACCTTCGTCAACCTGCCGTTTGCAAGAACGAAGTTCCCGGAACTCAAGATCACGCCGGATAATATCCACCAGCGTTTCGACATCACCAAAGAGGGTGACGCCGTAACGGTGATCGTGATCAACGAGAAGAACGTAGCTGACACGATGGTGTATATCTTCCGTCAGAATTTGAGCAAAACTGCTGCACCGGAGAACATCATTGCTACGAATAAGAAAGATGATGTTGTTCCGTTCAAAGAAGGTGCTTTCGCTCCGACCGTATTCGACTATACCGTCGAGGCGGAAGAGATGCCGACAATCTCTGTAACGAAAGCCGGTTTCAGCGATAATAATCCTTTGAACCAAACGGTGGATATCAAGCAAACTGCTGATAGTGCAGTCGTGATTATCACCGCAGAGGATGGTGTAACGGCTCAGACCTATACAATCCGACTTGAAAGACCGGTTGTAGTAACCAACGGTCAGATCTCATCCTTCAAGCAGGATGATATTGAATGGGATAACTTAGGCTTGGAGAAGTACTTCGCGGAAGCGGATAAACCGACCTCACCGGTACTCTTCACCCGTACGTTCGATTCCGATGCGGTTGTCTTCATCCAAACGCAAGACAGCATGGAATGGGATGTTACCGGTAACGAGAGTCACGCATACGTGCTCAAATATCCGACCGATAAATCGACCAACGCACGTTTGGCAGACATCCTCGTAGCCGGACAGTCCATGAGTGGCTTCAATCCGGATAATACCGATCTGCCGTACACCGTTTATACGGATACGACTTTGGTAATCGAAGCCGTTTCGGCTGAACCTGTGCAGACCATCGTTACCGAGTTGACGCCTATAGAGGGCGGAGTAGAGTACACGTGTACGGTGACCGCAGAAGACGGTGTTGCTACCAAGACTTACACCATCCAAATGGTTCACTCGATGAGCGATATCGCTACGCTTGCCGGTATCTACCTCGATAGCGTGCTGATCACAGGCTTTGCTCCCGATGTTACCGCTTATAACGTGACCCTGTCTATTCCTAAGGGTCCGAAGACAGCGCATGTCAAGATGCCGAATATCACGTACGCGGCAGGAGATAAGGGACAGAAGATCGAGATGACGCCGGGCGCACTTAACGCAGAAGCTACGACGATTGCCGTAACGAATGAGATCGGTAGTCTGACCAAGCAATATACCGTCAAGATTGATGAAGAGAAGAGTAGTTGTACCGAATTGACCGGTATCACCGTGAACGGTAAGTTCATCGGCGATCCGTTCGAACCGGGACGTCACTTCTACTCCACCTCTGTTGAGAAAGACGATATCACGCTCGGTTATACCTGCGATGACCGCTTCTTCCAAAGCGTACAGATCATCATCAACCCTGTTAAACCGGGACATGAATACAGCGATACACTCCGTGTAACGGCAGAAGATGGTACGCAAGCTGACTATGTAGTCGAGATTTACGTACAGAACCAATCCAACGATGCCCAATTGGCGAATATCCTCTTGGACCACATGGATTTCATCTCCTATAAAGACTCGCTTGCTAACTCGTCGTATAACATCCAGAACCCGAAACTCAAAGCTTTCGATCCGGGACAAAATGAATACCATATCAATGCCCCGAGTGAGAAAATCCCGAGTGTGAATGCACAACTCAAGATGGATGGTCAGAAAGTGGAGAGCACCATCGAGAGTACGGATCAGATCTACTGCGTACACCTCAACGTAACGGCAGTAGATGGCGTAACGAAGAATGAATACAAGGTATATATAGAGAAGACCTTGCCGCAGAAGAACCGCTTGTTGAGCATCTCCATTGACGGCGATACGATCAAGCCTTTCAACCCCGACAAACACTCTTATATCTATGATAAGTTACCGGATGGTTCTTCACTCCCGACCGAGGATATGATTGGTTATGAGACGGAGGATGATGCAATTCAGGGTGATCCGAATTACGTACAGATCAACCGTTTCGAGGCGGATAACCTGATTACCATCGTCGTACATGCGCAAGACCCGAACTATCCGACCGCTGAGTATAATGTATCGTTCATCTTCCGCAAGGATTCGACCAATACGCTGGAGACCATCAACGAGACGCGTAACGGTATCACCCAGCCCGTAAACGGATGGGATCCGGAGGGTCGCTTCTTCCATACTGACCTGCCGATTGGTGAAGAGTTCCCCGAGATCAGTTATGGTGATGACCGTTATCCGGGTGACGGACTCTGGCCGAGTATCGATTCCGCTACGATCGCGGTGGATACGGTTAACAACCTGACATGGCAACATCAGACCATTGTTACCGCGCAAGACGGTAGTAGCCGGACCTATATCGTTTCGTACCGCAAACTGCAGTCTGATGTCACCACCTTGCAAACCATCAAGGTAAGTAAGGACGGCGGAAAGACCTACCATGTAGTGGACGGATGGAATCCGGAGAAGACAGAGTATTACTATGAGTTAACAGATAAGGAAGCGACCGCTTTGAATGGCGAATTACCGAAGATTCAGCATGTTGAGGGAGATGAATATCAGTTGATAGATACGCTCACCGCAGTCGATTCCCTCAGTCGTAAGTCGCTCCATTACAAGCATGTCATCAACGTGACGGCAGCTACGGGTCGCACACGTACCTATACCGTGCACTATCCGGTGAAACTGTCCACCGATGCTACGCTTAATATGATCAAGTATAAGAGCGGTGGTGTATTGGAAGACTTCGTTTCTACTCGTGAGAACTATAAGATTCAGATCGAAGCGGAAGCCGAACTGCCGATGTTGATTCCGGTTAAGAACCACGAGAAACAGCGTTGCGACCTCGATACGTTGGCCGGTATCGATACCATCCGTTACTTCGTTTGGGCGGAAGATACCACTTACAAGATGCCTTACACGATCGCTTTCGAGCGCATCTTAAGTGCGAAGACCATCTTGGAGGACATCACGCTCAAAGATACACTGACGCATAAACCGCTTTATGATCTGTTTGAGTTCAAGTCCGATGAGTTTGATTATACGATCCAACTGCCGTACGACTCGCTCAACCGTGACGTACTGCCGGAGATCACGCCTAAGAAAGCTGATCCGAAGCAAGAGGTAACACGTTTCGATAATGCCGTTGAGAATGGTGTAGATGTAACGCTGCATGTGAAAGCACCGAACGGAGAGGATGAAGCCGATTATGTATTGCGGTTCCGCTTCACGCGTAATAACGATGCTGACCTGAAGATGATCTGTTTCGTACGCGGTGATACGATCGAAGTACCGGGCTTCAAACCTGCGAAATTGGATTACACCTACAAACATCCGTTCGGTTCGGATAGCACTGCGTTCTTTACCGAGAAGGAAATCTTGATCGTCAAGAGCGATTCGCTTGCTGAGGCTAAGATAGAGATGGTGAACGGTGTCATCGAGATTACCGTAACGGCTCAGGATGGCAAGTCGGTGAATACCTATAACATCCGTCAAGTCATCGGACAAGACACGGTTAACACGCTCGATATGATCTACCTCGATGATGTTGAGTTGCCGAACTTCCGTCCGGATTCGACGTTCTATATCTACTATCTGATGAACGGAGCGGGTGCTACGCCGTTTGTAACCGGTATCCCGACGTCTGAGAATGCAGATACGACCTATCTCCGCAAAGAGGTGAACGATACCACCCTCATCTTCTGTACCGCACAAGATGGTTCCGACCGTATCTATCGCATCCTCTTCAAGGAATCCGATATCAACGATGGTATAGTCGCCACTTCGTCCAAGGAGGTATTCATCCGCCGTGTGGCCGGTGCTAACCAGTTGTTCGTATCGACGATCCGTTCCGGTGTATTCTTCTATCTGTACGATCAGGCCGGACACCTCGTTTACCAGTATGAGAACCTGCCGACGGCAGATCCGAATAATGTAGAGGTAGAGCGCGACGGATGGGACAACGATATCCTGCTGAATGTAGATCCCGATCCGAATTCCGGTATCTTTGTAGATATTATTCCGCAGCAGATTTACTTCTACTCGTTCGTATCGGCAAAGAAGAAGATTGCTTACGGAAAGCTGATTGCAATCCCTGCAAAATAAGCTTATTTGCAGTAAAAAACAAAAAAATCCCATGTACATTTGTGTATGTGGGATTTTTTTTGTACCTTTGCACCCGCTTAACCCAAAATCATCAATCACCAATCATCAATCATCAATCATGTTCGGTATTTTCAATGATAATTTTCCGCCTATCTTGGACGGAGTAGGCATGACGGCTCAGAATTATGCATACTGGTTGCATGAGAAAGGCTTGGATGTGTCCGTCGTCACGCCTTATGCGCCGAATTCTCGTGAGGTGATTGATGCAGCCCCGTATCCTATCTATCGCTATCCGTCTATCCCGATACCTTTCCGTCCCCCTTATCGGTTGGGCTTGCCGTATATATCGCCTTCTTTCTGGCATAAGTGGCGTCAGATGCGTTTCGAACTGGTTCATGCGCACTGTCCGTTTACGACCGGAGACCTCGCTCTCTCGGCGGCACGCAAACAGGGCATCCCTATTGTGGCTACGTTTCATTCCAAGTATCGTGAGGATTTCCGGCATAATGTGCCTAATGAGAAAGTGGTAGATCTGATGGTGAAGCGTATCATGCGCTTCTACGAACAGGCAGACGAAGTATGGATTCCGCTGCCGGCGGTGGAGGAGACCATTCGCGAGTACGGTTTCAAAGGGCATGTAGAGGTGGTGGAGAACGGAAATGATTTCTATACGCCTACGGCGAAAGTGGAGGAGATGCGCCGCGACATGCGGGATGAGTTGGGTCTGCTGCCGGAGGAGACGATGTTGCTCTTCGTCGGCCAGCATATATGGGAGAAGAATATAGGCTTTATCCTCGACTCCCTGGCGCTCATCAAAGACAAACCTTTCCAGCTCTTCATGGTTGGAACGGGTTACGCGGTGCGGGAGATACGTCATCGTGTCAAGCAGCTGGGCTTGGCGCAGAATGTGACGCTGTTGGGCAATATCCATGACCGCGAACGTCTGAAACGGGTGTATGCGGCCGCGGACCTGTTTATCTTCCCCTCGCTGTACGATACTTGCGGTCTGGTTGTTCGCGAAGCGGCCGCGATGCATACGCCGTCCCTCATGCTCAGCGGTTCTACGGCGGCAACGGCTATCAAAGACGGCGTGGACGGATTCCTATCGCCCAACGATACGCAGGCATACGCACAATGTATCCTGTCGCTCATGACGCAACCGGAACTGGTAGCCAAGGTGGGAACAAAGGCATCGAAAACCATCTCCCGGTCATGGGAGAGTGTGATTGATGAAGTAACGCTTCGTTATCGGGATATCCAGGAGTCTTACCGACTCAGGCACGGGAAATAAATCAGCGCCCGAAATAGTCATTCCGAATCATCTTGTCGGATAATCGGTACGCGTCTTCCTCCGGGAGGGCGCGTTTCTGTGTGCTGTCCATCAGGTTGATACCGAACCCTTGCCAACGGGCTTCTCCGGCTCCCACCAGCGCGCGGTACGTCGGATAGATATCCATCTGGTAAGCATCGCCGGTGTAACGAGGGTTGCCGGTTATCTTCGGCGAATAGATGATAAGCGGCAGACAATCGTCGGTCGGTGTGAGCGAACTGATCCAGTCGTAAGCGATATCGTCCCAACGGTCGGCATAATGCTGCATCTGGTTGCGTTTCTCGCGGTGCAGGATACGATGGTCGCCGGTAATGACGATCGTGTACTGCTGCAACTTCGGATCAGTCTCAAGCTTACGGATGAAAACGCCTAATCCGTCGTCCAGGGCATTGAATCCGCGTATGAAATTATACATCACCCACGGCATCGAGTGCGGTACGTCCAGATGACTGTATTTCTCGTTGACGAACGGCGCATGGGTGGACTGTGTGATACATTGGATATACCGCCAGCCGTCGTCCACCAGACTGTCGAGCTTGCGGAACAGGATCGTATCTACATCGCTGTAACATATCGTCGTGTCGTAGCCGTAGGCGGGCGACATATGCGTCTGGTTCCATACGCATGTATCGTGGGGCAGCAGGCATACAGCGCTGTCCGGAGCCAGTTTCATAATGGCGGGATACGTATGACGCCAGTAATGCAGACATGTTCCTCCTGCCGTGATAGGCAGCAGACCGGTGTTGACAAGCATCTGACCGTCTGCCGACGGAGCACCGATGATCTGCGTATGGATACGGTTGGCGTAGAATACATGCTCGTTGTTCGTCAGCCGGTACAGGTTCGGCATGATCTGAGGCGTCACCACCCAGTTTTCCAGACTCTCCAACAGCACGATAATCAGCGGACTGTCCATCCGCACCGAGTCCGAACCCGTGTTCAACGAATCCGCCAAGGTATCATCCGCTTCCGTCATCGGACGGTCAGGCTGGATGCCGTCGTTCATCAGCCGGTAGTCGGCTATGATGTAATAAGGGGCGTATAGAAGCGATGTACGTGCGACGGTCTCCGGAAACGGCTGACCGTACACATGGCTGTGTCTCTCCTGAATCAACGGACAGAGACCGAACAGGACAACCAGAATAAACGGCCATACCTTGCGTTCGGACTCTCTCAGGC
>Ga0310694_10005310_pt1 | contig 12340 bp, 11 predicted proteins | sample 174DNAGHGhighgp2_FD_203884 | JGI IMG/M metagenome (GOLD analysis project Ga0310694, IMG submission 203884) | Sheep rumen microbial communities from Palmerston North, Manawatu-Wanganui, New Zealand - 1742 DNA GHGhigh gp2 (v2) (version 2) | ecosystem: Host-associated > Mammals > Digestive system...
CGCAGGAAAGAAAGCCACAGCTTCTTCTGCTGCGGACGGGCATGCGCCTTCCATGGCGACAGAGGAAAACGTGCAGACCTGGTGGCGTGCGGCGACGAACAGCCGTGACGAGTGGCTCTGCGTGGATCTGGGCAGGGCGTTCGACGTTCATGCCGTACAGATCAACTTTGCCGATGACAAAATCGACATTCCCTGCCCCGGCGAGATACATCCCGGCTCCCAGGCCCGCTATATTGAGGAAAAGGACTACGCGACCCAGTGGAAGCTGGAGGGTTCCCTTGATGGAGAGAGCTGGTTTGTGATCGAGGACAAGTCCGCTGCTCAAAGCGACTTGAGCCACGATTTGATCATTCGGGAAAACGGGTTTGCCGCCCGCTTTCTGCGGCTTTGCGACATGGCGGTGCCATACGGGCAGAATCCCTGCATCTCCGGTTTGCGGGTCTTCGGCCTCGGCAACGGGGAAAAGCCCGGCGCGCCGCGCTTTACCGCAAGGCGCGACAATGCGCTGGATATGACCGTGGACATTCTGAAGCAGGAGGATACGACGGGCTTTGTCGTTCTGTTCGGCAGCGATCCGGAAAAGCTGTATCACAGCGATATGGTGTTTTCCGCCGGTCCGCATCGGATCGGGGCTTTGATCCGGGGCAGAGACTATTATGTCCGGGTGGATGCGTTCAACGAATCCGGTATCACAGAAGGGAACTGCGTGAGACTGACCGAAGGAGGAGCAGCATCATGACGTTTCCGAAAGGATTTCTGATCGGCGCGGCTACAGCCGCGCATCAGGTGGAGGGCAACAATGTGCACAGCGATTACTGGGCGCAGGAACAGATGCCCCATACCAGCTTTGCCGAGCCAAGCGGGCGTGCCTGCGACCACTACAACCGCTACGAGGAGGACATTCGGCTTCTGGCTGAGGCGGGACTCAACGCGTACCGTTTCTCTGTGGAGTGGGCGCGGATCGAGCCCGAGGAAGGACGGTTCGACGAAGCGGAGATCGAGCATTACCGAAAAGTGATCGCCTGCTGCAAGTCGCACGGGGTGGAACCCATTGTAACGCTGATGCACTTTACGAGCCCTGTCTGGCTCATCCGGAAGGGCGGCTGGGAAGCGGAGAGCACCGTCGAGGACTTCCGTCGCTATGCCGCCTATGTCGCCGAACGGCTGGGCAGTGAACTCAACTATATCTGCACCGTCAACGAGGCCAATATGGGGCTGCAGCTGGCGACCATTGCAAAACGGTTTCAACTCATGGCAAGGCAGGCACAGAAGAAGCCGGCAAGTGCGGAGGGTGCCGTGCAGGTCGGAATGAACTTCGAAAAAATGATGGAAAACATGAAATATGCCGCCGCGGAGAACGCACAGATCTTCGGTACGCCTCAGCCGCAGATCTTTGTCTCGTCCCGGACTCCGGACGGTGACGCGCTGGTGTTCCGGGCGCATCAGGCGGCAAAGGCGGAAATCAAAGCGCGGTATCCGAACATTCGGGTTGGCATCACGCTTTCCGTGCATGACTGTCAGGCGGCGGACGGCGGCGAGCAATTCGCTGCTTCGGCCTGGGACGAGGAGTTCCGTCACTACCTTCCCTATATTGCGGACGACGATTTCCTCGGGGTACAGAACTATACCCGCACGATCTATGACTCCCGGGGGCAGCTGCCTGCTCCGGAAGGCGCGGAACTGACACAGATGAGCTACGAGTTCTATCCGGAAGCGCTGGAGCACGTCCTTCGCAGGATCCACGAGGATTTCAAGGGCGATTTGATGGTAACGGAAAACGGCGTGGCTGTCTCGGACGATACGCGCCGCGTGGAATTCATCCGCAAAGCGCTCGCAGGTGTGGAGCGCTGTCTCAAGGACGGCATTCCGGTCAAAGGCTACTGCTATTGGAGTTTGATGGACAACTTTGAATGGCAAAAGGGCTACGCCATGACCTTCGGGCTCATCGCCGTGGATCGGATCACGCTTCAGCGCACTCCGAAGGACAGTCTTGTCTTTCTCGGCTCCTTCGCGCCGTAAAGTTTCGGAGCTCACACAATGAATGATAAAACCGGAGGGCAACGGACAAGCTGCCCTCCGGAACTGACTGAGAGCAGGAGATAAAACTGCGTTTTTCGAGGGAACTGAATGCGTTTTTCACAAAGGAGCAGAGCATGGAAACCTTTATCGGCATCGATCTGGGCACCTCGGCGGTCAAGCTGCTGTTGGTTGACGGAGGCGGGATCATTCTGAACGCGATCACCAGGGAATATCCCCTTGTCTTTCCCCGGCCGGGCTGGAGCGAACAGCATCCGGAGGATTGGTGGCAGGCCGTTCGTTTCAGCGTGCCGGAGCTTTTAGAGGGCTATGACGCAAACGCGGTCAAGGGCATCGGCGTCGGCGGACAGATGCACGGTCTTGTGGCTCTGGATGAGAACGACAACGTGATCCGTCCCGCGATCCTTTGGAACGATGGACGCACAGCGGAGGAAACGGAATGGCTCAACACAAAGGTCGGCAAAGGCAAGCTGTCGGAATACACCGGCAATATCGCCTTTGCAGGCTTCACTGCGCCGAAGCTGCTTTGGATGAAAAAGCACGAGCCGGAGAACTTCTCCCGCATCAAAAAGATCATGCTGCCGAAGGATTATATCAACTATCGGCTGACGGGCGTACATAGCTGTGATTACTCGGACGCGAGCGGCATGCTGCTGCTGGACGTCAAAAACCGGTGTTGGTCCCAACAAATGCTGGATATCTGCGGCATACGGGAGGTGCAGATGCCCCGGCTCTTTGAGAGCTACGAAGTCATCAGTACCGTTCTGCCGAAGATCGCCGAAGAACTCGGTATCCCTGCAACCACACAGGTCGTCGCCGGTGCAGGCGACAATGCCGCGGCGGCGGTGGGCACCGGTACGGTAGGCAAAGGCGGCTGCAATATCTCCCTCGGCACCAGCGGAACCATCTTTATTTCATCCGATACCTTCGGCGTGGATCCCAACAACGCTCTGCACGCCTTTTGCCATGCGGACGGACGGTATCACCTCATGGGCTGTATGCTGTCGGCGGCAAGCTGCAATAAGTGGTTCTGCGAGGACATACTGAAAACATTGGACTATGCCGCAGAGCAGGCGGACATAACCGAGGACAAGCTGGGCAGCAACCGCGTCTTCTTCCTTCCGTATCTTATGGGCGAGCGCAGTCCCATCAACGACACCGACGCAAGAGGAACGTTCACCGGGCTTTCGATGGACACGATACGCGCCGACATGGTGCAGGCGGTACTGGAAGGCGTTGCGTTCGCCATCCGCGACAGCTTCGAAGTCGCAAAGAGCATCAGCATTTGTGTTGACCGCTCAAAGCTCTGCGGCGGCGGAGCCAAAAGCCCGCTTTGGCGGAAGATCCTTACCAACGTGCTGAACCTTCCTTTGGACATTCCGCAGACCGAGCAGGGCCCCGGCTACGGCGCGGCGATGCTCGCCATGGTCGGAACGGGACTTTATCCGAACGTTCAAACCTGCGCGGATGCGCTCGTGACCGTCAGAGAGACGATCGAACCCGATCCCGCGCTTGCAGCAAGGTATGAGGAGCGCTATCGGCGGTTCCGTAGGATTTATCCCGCCATGAAACAACTGTTTTTCGAAATCAGATAAAGGAGATTTGTATGAAAGAATTGTTTGAAACGATACCTGTCATCCCCTTTGAGGGATCGAACAGCAAAAACCCCCTGGCGTTCAAGTTCTATGACGCAGATCGCATCGTCATGGGCAAGCCCATGAAGGAACATCTGCCCTTTGCCATGGCATGGTGGCACAACCTCTGCGCCGCGGGCACCGATATGTTCGGCAGAGACACCGCGGACAAATCCTTCGGCGCCGAAAAAGGCACCATGGAGCACGCCAAAGCGAAGGTGGATGCCGGCTTCGAGTTTATGCAGAAGCTCGGCATCAAGTATTTCTGCTTCCACGACGTCGACCTCGTTCCCGAAGCGGACGACATCAGGGAGACCAACCGCCGTCTCGATGAGATTTCCGACTACATCCTCGAAAAGATGCAGGGCACCGACATCAAGTGTCTGTGGGGTACGGCCAACATGTTCAGTAATCCGCGCTATATGAACGGCGCGGGCAGCACGAACAGCGCCGACGTTTTCTGCTTTGCTGCGGCGCAGATCAAGAAAGCGCTGGACATCACTGTGAAGCTCGGCGGCAGAGGGTACGTCTTCTGGGGCGGCCGTGAGGGATACGAGACCCTTTTGAACACGGACGTGAAGTTCGAGCAGGAGAACATCGCCAAGCTCATGCACCTCGCCGTAGAGTACGGCCGCAGCATCGGCTTCACCGGCGACTTCTACATCGAGCCCAAGCCCAAGGAGCCCATGAAGCACCAGTACGACTTCGACGCGGCGACCGCGATCGGCTTCCTTCGGCAATACGGTCTCGAAAAGGATTTCAAGCTGAACATCGAGGCGAACCACGCCACGTTGGCCGGACACACCTTCCAGCACGATCTGCGCATCTCCGCGATCAACGGGATGCTGGGCTCCATCGATGCCAATCAGGGGGATATGCTTCTCGGTTGGGACACGGACGAATTCCCGTTCAACGTCTATGACGCCACCATGTGCATGTACGAGGTGCTGAAGGCGGGCGGCCTTACCGGCGGCTTCAACTTTGATTCCAAGACCCGCCGTCCCTCCAACACGGCGGAGGACATGTTCCACGCCTATATCCTCGGCATGGACACCTTTGCACTGGGTCTTCTCAAGGCCGCCGCTCTGATCGAAGACGGGCGCATTGACGCCTTCGTCGCCGATCGCTACGCCTCCTTCCGCACCGGCATCGGCGCAAAGATCCGCTCCGGCGAAACTACCCTTTCGGAGCTGGCCGCTTATGCGGAATCCCTGGGTGCCCCTGCCCTCCCTGGTAGCGGCCGGCAGGAGTATCTCGAAAGCGTGGTTAATCAGATCCTATTTCACTAAACGGTAAAGCAATCGACCTGAATGAGAGGCTGGAATCCGGATTGCATACGGTGATATTTGTATTGAGCTACTGCCACGCGTGGAGCTGCGCGCCGGCCTATTTTCTGAGAAAGTATTTTGCGGAATGAAGCGGTATCTTGCCATTGACATCGGCGCTTCCTCCGGCCGACACATCGTGGGCTGGCGGGAAAACGGCGAGCTCGTGACCGAGGAGGTCTATCGGTTCCCCAACGGCGTTGTGGAACAGAACGGCTATCTTTGCTGGGACATGGACGCCCTGCTCGCCCATGTGAAAGCGGGCATCGAAAAGGCCCGGGCGCGATACGAAATCGAATCGCTGTCCATCGATACCTGGGGCGTGGACTATGTGCTTATGAAGGGAGACGAGGCCGTGTACCCGGTCTACGCCTATCGGGACAACCGCACCGAAGCGGTCATCGAGAAGGTCCATGAGCGCATGGCCTTCTCCCAACTGTATGCCCGCACCGGCATCCAGTTTCAGCCCTTCAACACCGTCTATCAGTTATATGCGGACAAGTTGGCCGGGCGGCTCGCTGGTGTCACGGATTTCCTCATGATCCCCGAGTACATCATGTACCGCCTGTGCAGCATGAAAGCCCACGAGTACACCAACGCCACCACCGGCGGCATGGTAAATGCGGAGACGGGAGAATTCGATTCCGAAATAATTCGGGCGCTTGGCTTGCCTGGACAACTCTTCCACAAGCTCCAGCAGCCCGGCACCGTGATCGGCGAATATGAGGGGATTAAAGTGATGCTGTGCGCCACCCATGACACCGGCTCCGCCGTGGAGGGCATCCCCATGGACGGGAACGAACCCTACATTTCCAGCGGCACATGGAGCCTGCTTGGGGTGAAAGCGCAAAAGCCCATCACGGATGAGGCCAGCAGGCAGGCCAACTGGTCCAACGAGGGCGGCGTGAGCTACACCCGGTATCAGAAGAACATCATGGGCATGTGGCTGGTGAACCGGCTGCGGGACGAGCTCTGCCCGGGCAAGCCTTGGAACGAGATCACCGCTGAGGCGGAGATCAGTCGATGTGACGAGACTGTGGACACCAACGCCAGCGCCTTCCTGGCCCCGAAAAGCATGGTCGAAGCATTCGATGCGGCCTTGAACGTTAAGCCCCAAACCGTCGGCGATTACTTCCGCTGCGCCTACCGCTCCTTGGCTCTCTCGTATAAAACCGCCATCGAGGAATTGGAACGGAACACGGGCAAACGATACGACAAGCTTTACATCGTGGGCGGCGGCGCCAAGAACGCCTTCTTGAACCGCCTGACCGAAGAAGCGACGGGCAAAACGGTATGCGCCCTGCCGATCGAGGCAACGGCATTGGGAAATTTGAAAACACAGATGGAGGAAGAAGCATGAGTTTCAGTGAAGCGAAAGACAGATACGCCGCCTACGGCGTGGATGCGGAAGCGGCCATGGACCGGCTAAAGGCCGTGCCCGTCAGCTTGCACTGCTGGCAGGGGGACGATGTGCGGGGCTTCGACACCGACCCCAATAAACCCCTGACCGGCGGCATCCAGACCACCGGCAACTATCCCGGCCGGGCCCGGACGCCCGACGAGCTCATGGCGGACCTCGACAAGGTCCTGAGCCTGATCCCCGGCAGGCCTAAGATGAACCTCCACGCCAGCTACGCCATCTTCGAGGACGGCGACTGGGCGGACCGGGACAAGCTGGAACCCAGGCACTTTGAAAAGTGGGTCCGATTCTGCAAGGACCGTGGCCTGGGCTGCGACTTCAACCCCACCTTCTTTTCCCATCCCAACTGCGACCCCCTGACCCTGTCCAGCCCCAACGAGCAGACCCGAAAGTTCTGGATCGATCACGGCAAGGCCTGCATCCGCATCTCAAGCTACCTTGCGGAGGAGCTGGGCGAGCACTGCGTCATGAATATCTGGACCGGTGACGGCTTCAAGGACATCCCTGCCGACCGGATGGGCCCCCGTCAGCGGTATCGGGAGAGCATCGACGAGATTCTCTCAGAGCCCTATGATTTTAAGAAGGTGAAGCCCTGCATCGAATCGAAGGTCTTCGGCATCGGTGTGGAGGCCTACACCGTGGGCAGCGCCGAGTTCGCCCTCAGCTATGCCGCCATGAACAAGGATAAGTGCATCCCCCTCATGGACAACGGCCACTATCACCCCACGGAGGTGGTCAGTGACAAGATCCCTGCCCTCCTCGCTTTCTTCCCGGAGATCGCCCTCCACGTGACCCGGCCCATCCGCTGGGACAGCGACCATGTGGTCCTCTTCGACGACGAAACGCGGGAGATCGCCCGGGAGATCGTTCGCTGCGGAGGACTGGACGGCCGGGTGCACATCGCCCTCGATTACTTCGACGCCAGCATCAATCGCATCTCCGCCTGGGTGACGGGCTATCGGAACGTGCAGAAAGCCCTGCTCTTTGCCCTGCTGCAGCCCAACGAGGCGCTGAAACAGCTTCAGGACGAGGGCAACTTCACCAAGCTCATGGTTTGCCAGGAGGAGCTCAAGACCCTGCCCTTCGGGGAAGTGTGGGATGAGTACTGCCGCCGGTGCGGCAAGCCCGCTGACGGAGAATGGTTCGCCGAGATAGAAGCATACGAACAGGAAGTTTTGGAGGCAAGAGCATGAAGGATATTTTGACCGCGCCCTTTATGGTGGAGATGATCCGCACCGCCACCAACATGTACGCCCACGGCTGGGACGAGCGCAACGGAGGGAATATCAGCTTGCTGCTGGACGAGGCAGAAGTGAAAGAATACCTGGACACGAAAAAGGTCCTGCGCGCCATCCCCACGGGCTTTGAGGCTCCGGAGCTGGAAGGAAGGCTCTTTCTGGTCACCGGCACGGGCAAGTATTTCAAGAACGTCCAGTACGCCCCTGAGGTGAACCTGGGCCTGGTGCGGCTGGTCAAAGGCGGCACGGAAGCGGAGCTTATGTGGGGCTTCACAGACGGGGGCAAGTTTACCTCCGAATTCCCGGCCCATATGATGAGCCATGTGGCCCGGCTCAGGGTCGATCCCATGAACCGGGTGGTCATGCACTGCCACCCAGCGAACCTCCTGGCCATGACCTATGTCCATGACCTCAATGAGCGTGCCTTCACCCGGACTCTGTGGCAGATGTGTACGGAGTGCATCGTGGTCTTCCCGGACGGGGTGAACGTGCTCCCCTGGATGCTCTGCGGCACCAACGAGATCGGCGTCGCCACAGCCCAGAAAATGACCACCGCCCGGCTGGTGGTCTGGGCCCAGCACGGCATCTACGGGGCGGGCCGTGACCTGGACGAGACCTTCGGCCTCATCGAGACCGCCGAGAAGGCCGCGGAGATCTATCTCAAGATCGCTCATCTGCCCCTCAAGCAGACCATCACCGACGAGCAGATGCACCTTCTGGAGCAGCGCTTCGGCGTCAAAGCCCGGGAAGGGTATTTGAATTAACCAACAGAAACAGCCATCCGGAAAGATACGGGTGTCTGCTCCAAAAAATCATGGGAGGAATTTGGGAGCAGAACAGATGAACTTAATGGATTATATGGATCATAAATACCATATGTAGTTACAAAAGAGAAGTAATATAACAACATGTAGTGGTTGACACCCGAAAACGGCATTTCGATTCCGGGTGGCGCCTCCAAAAACAAAACCACCCCGAAGCGGGTGGTTTTGTTTTTGGAGATGTTACTCCCACATAGCCCGGTGCGCTAAAGGGTGCATTTGTTCTTGAGGCACCATTTCCATAGGAAATCGTGCGCAGGAGCACTATAGCAAACGTCCTTTCGTATCCACAAAAAGCTTCATCTGGGCCAGGGTTTCCGAGCTGATGGCGTGCTCCATGCCGCTGGCGTCCCGTTCTGCAGCGGCAGGATCGACGCCCATGGAGATCGGGCAGGCCATTAGGAGACGGTGTTTTTCTATGTTCTGTTCTGCTATGGTGCGCCCGGTTTGCGTCAGGTGGATCTGTTTGTCCGCATCCATGGTCAGGTAGCCCCCTTCCCGCAGGCGTTTCATGGCTTTGCTGACGCTGGACTTGGTCACATGGAGCGCTTTAGATACGTCCAGGGAGCGCACGACGCCGCTCTGCTGCTATAAAACCAGGATCGTTTTCAAATACTCCTTGCCGCCTTTGTGCAGTTCCATGGAGCGGTCCCCCTTTGACACCGTCAGAGTTAGTTATAACTAACTATAATTATACATATTTTCCTGCGCCTGTCAACGGCACTCTGGGCCATGGGTTTCGAAAAAACACGAGAAAGGGTATTTTCAAAACCGAAACGGTGTGCTATACTCCATAGTTAGAGTAAACTAACTAAATCTTCAAGCGGAGAGGATTCGACCATGAGATATGTGGGGATGCCCGCGGGGATGTGGGCTTTGTTCGTCGGAAGCTTTCGTCGGCAGCTGACGGAGGCCTTGGGCTACGACAGCGCCGCGGCGGCAGGGATCACGAAAAAAGCCCATCAAGAATACCGGGCGTTGATCCAGCGGCTGCCCGCCTTCGAGAAGGGGGACCGGTTTCAAATGAACATCGTGAGCTGCGCCATGCTGAGCGCTTTCGTGCTGAGTATGCCGAAGCGGCCTGATGTGGACGAGCTGACGAAATACTACGCCGGAGCCATGATGATCGGGCCCATGCGCTGGTTCTGCCGCCTGAGCGGCAAGCGAAAGTTCAGCCCCAGGGACGTGGCGGGCATGGAGGCCACGGCCGCCCTGAACGCTGCGGACAGGAACCCCTATTCCTGGAACATGGCGTTCCTGCCCTATCCGGACGGCAGCGGCTACGAGGCCCGGTTCAGCCGCTGCGGCATCTGCACCCTGATGCGCGAACTGGGGCTCTTCGACCTGGTCCCCGCCATGTGCCGGTTGGACTACACCATGAGCGAAGCCGGCGGCCACGATTTCGTGCGGACGTACACCCTGGCCTCCGGCGGGCCCTACTGCGACTGCGGCTACAAGAAGAAAGAGAGGAACAAGAGATGATCAAGACGACGCTGAAGATCGACGGCATGATGTGTGGCATGTGCGAGGCCCACGTGGCGGAGGCTATCCGCCGGGCGGTCCCTGCCGCCAAGAAGGTCTCCGCCTCCCGGGGCAAGGGGGAGGGCACCTTCCTGACGGAGGAAGCGGTGGATGAAGGGGCCCTGAAGGCGGCTATCGACGCCACGGGGTATACCTGCTTGGGGATTTCCTCCGCGCCCTGTGAGAGGAAGGGCTGGTTCGGGTGGAGATAAGGACGGTCCTGTGGGGGCTGCTGATCCCCTTCCTGGGCACGGCGGCGGGCGCCGGGTGCGTATTTTTTCTGCAGAAGGACCTGAAGGTCAGCGTCCAGCGGGCCCTGACGGGATTTGCGGCGGGGGTCATGGTGGCGGCGTCCATCTGGAGCCTCATCGTCCCGGCCATGGAGCAGAGCGCCGCCATGGGCCGCTGGGCCTTCCTGCCGGCCTTCGTGGGCTTCTGGCTGGGCATCGGGTTCTTGCTGCTCCTCGATCATGTGATCCCCCACCTCCATCGAAGCATCGACCAGGCGGAGGGGCCCAAGAGCCATCTCTCCAGGACCATTATGATGGTCCTGGCCGTGACGCTCCACAACATCCCGGAGGGCATGGCGGTGGGCGTGGTCTACGCGGGGCTTTGCACCGGGTCCGCCAACATCACGGCGGGCGGGGCCATGGCCCTCGCCTTGGGCATCGCCATCCAGAACTTCCCGGAGGGAGCCATCATCTCCATGCCTCTCTACGCCGAGGGCAAGAGAAAGCCCAAGGCCTTCTGGCTGGGCGTCCTCTCCGGGGCGGTGGAGCCCCTTTTCGGTGGGCTCACCGTGATCGTGGCGGGGCTGGTGGTGCCGGCCATGCCCTATCTGTTGTCCTTTGCTGCGGGAGCCATGCTGTACGTGGTGGTGGAGGAGCTGATCCCCGAGATGTCGGCAGGGGAACATTCCAACATCGGCGTCCTGTTCTTCGCGGTGGGCTTCAGCCTCATGATGGCCCTGGACGTGGCGCTGGGATAAGGAGGCGACATGAAGTATCATATTGAAAAGAACACCGTCCAGGAGACGCTGGTCATCCCCCTGTTCGGGCGGCTGATATGCTCCGAGCGATTCCCGGCCCTGTTCTCGGACCCGGAGGCCAGGCGCATCTGCGATGCCCTCGATTACGACTTCGCCGAGAAGCGGAAGAAGATGGAGTCCCCGGCGGGGCTCTTCGGGGCCCTGGAAGTGGCCCAGCGGCAGTACGATCTCAGGTGCGAGGTGGAGGCGTATCTCAAGGCCCATCCCCGGGCCGCCGTGGTGAACCTGGGCTGCGGCCTGGACGACACCTTTTCTAAATGCGACAACGGCCTCTGCCGGGGCTGGAACATCGACTTCCCGGACGTGATCGAGGTGCGCAACCAGCTCTTGCCGGCCATCGACAGAGAAACGAACCTGGCCTGCGACCTCAACGACTACGGATGGATGGAGCGGATCGACGCTTCCGACGGGGCCGTCTTCTTCGCCGCCGGGGTGTTCTATTATTTCAAGACCGAGGACGTGCGGCGGCTGTTCGACGCCATGGCCCGTCGATTCCCCGGCGGGGTGTTGGCCTTCGATGCCTGCAATGAGCGAGGCGCCAAGCTCATGCGCAAGACCTGGCTCAAGGAGGCGGGGATCACCGACGTGGACGCTTTCTTCTCCCTGGAGGACGAGGGAGAGCTCCGGGGCTGGAGCGATGGGTTCGCGGCCGTCACCGCCAAAAGCTACATGCGGGGCTATCGGGACATCTACCCGGATGTGAGCCTTTTTCACAAGCTGATGATCCGATTCTGCGACAGCCTGGTGAATATGAAGATCGTGAAGATCGAATTCAAGGAGGAAGCATGACACGGCACGACGAGATACGGCGCTCCTACAAGGCTTTGGGCGACATAGCCAGCGTGTACGACGGCATCATCACCCGCTCCACGCTCCTGGGCAAGGTGATGGACAGCCTGGTCTGGGGCCTCGATAAGGAGCTGGCGGAAAAATGGGTGGAGGACGCCCTGGCGCCTGTCCCCACAGATTTCTCCGGGAAGCTTCTGGAGGTGCCGGTGGGCACGGGGGTGCTGACCATGCCTCTCTACGCCTCCCTGCCTCAGGCGGCGGTGACCTGCCTCGATTACTCCGCGGACATGATGGAGAACGCGAAAAAGCGGGCCGAGGCCCTGGACCTATCTAACGTATCCTTCGTCCAGGGGGACGTGGGCGCCCTGCCTTTTGAAGATGAGAGCTTCGACCTGGTCCTGTCCCTCAACGGCTTCCACGCCTTCCCGGACAAGGACAGGGCCTTTTCGGAGACCTGCCGGGTGCTGAAGAAGGGCGGCGTCTTCTGCGGCTGCTTCTATATCGCGG